>Ga0247757_10001549_pt1 | contig 14751 bp, 18 predicted proteins | sample UWRJL126311R4_FD_180929 | JGI IMG/M metagenome (GOLD analysis project Ga0247757, IMG submission 180929) | Plant litter microbial communities from Arlington Agricultural Research Station in Wisconsin, United States - UWRJ-L126-311R-4 | ecosystem: Environmental > Terrestrial > Plant litter >... | reverse complement strand
ACGGCTATGGTAAGTAGGCATGCCATCTGCTTTCAGCAATACTTTATCATCTACCTGCGAGGTATGAAAGGATACATCGCCGCGGATCATATCAGTGAATTGTACCGTGCCTTCTTCCGGCACTTTGATACGGATCGTATAAGGAGAAGAAGCCAGCAATGCAGCTGTGTCCGCTTCACTTAAGGTAAGCGAATTACGCATCTGCATCCGTGATGCGTGGCTGTACTGGAAATTGGGTATTTCTTTGCGTTTTGCTTCAAGTTCTTCTGTAGTATCAAAAGCATAATAAGCATGACCGCTGGTTACCAGTTGCTCGGCATATTTGCGGTAATTCTCTTTGCGTTCGCTTTGGCGGTAAGGGCCAAATGAGCCGCCATGCTGGGTGCTCTCATCAGGTTCGAGTCCGCACCAGGCAAGGGTATTGAATATGTATTCCTCTGCGCCGGCTACAAAACGGTTCTGGTCGGTATCCTCGATCCGCAGGATAAAATCACCCCCATGCTGTCTGGCAAACAGGTAGTTGTACAAAACAGTTCTCACACCACCCAAATGCAAACCACCCGTAGGCGAAGGCGCAAAGCGCACACGTACTTTCTTGCTCATGCGGCAAAGGTAAGAATATCGAACAAGGAATGTCGAATGCCGAATATCGAGTGGAATCAGGAATTGGGAATTAGGAATTTGGAATTCGTTTCGGCCCAATTCCTAATTCCCAATTCCTGATTCCATTCGATATTCCTTGTTCCTTGTTCCTTGTTCGATATTCCCTAGTTTCGTCCCATGTATCTCGTCAAAACTCCCTGGTGGCTGCGTGCTTTGTATCCTTCGCTTACCTGGCGGATGAGGGGGGATGAAAAGACGATCTATCTCACGTTCGATGATGGCCCGCATGAAACAGCCACGCCATTTGTGCTCGACCAGCTGAAAGAATACAATGCCAAAGCCAGTTTTTTCTGTATCGGCAAAAATGTAGCGACGCATCCTGGCATTTATCAAAGAATACGCAATGAAGGCCATGCTGTTGGCAACCATACCTATCATCATCTCAATGGCTGGAAAGCGGATGACGCTGTATACCTCGAGGATGTAAAAAAAGCCGGTAATCTCATCGAGTCCAACTTATTCCGCCCCCCTTATGGACGCATCACCCGTTCCCAAATAAAAAAACTCCAGACTCCCAACTCCAGGCTCCACACTAAAATCATCATGTGGGATGTCCTCAGCGCCGATTTCGACACCAATCTTACTCCCGAGGCCTGTACCGGCTACGTTTTGTATCATACCAAGCCAGGATCGATCGTATTGTTTCATGACAGTGAAAAAGCCTGGCCAAAGATGCGTGAAACGTTACCGAAAGTATTGGCGCATTTTACAAGGGAAGGATATCGGTTTGAGGCGATTGAATATTGAATATCGAAGGGAAGGAATTGGGAATTAGGAATTAGGAATTGGGTGACACCCTGCGAAAAGTTGCTAATTCCTAATTCCTTATTCCTAATTCCCAATTCCTTCGACATTCGACATTCCTTGTTCCTTGTTCGATATTCCATAAAATGAACTGGCCGGAGTTGAAACCCCGGCCCAATTAATCCGTACCCTATAAAAAAGTTTGAATTTTTTCAAACCTGCTATCTAAACGCCATTGGTGGCTGTTTTATTTTTCCTGACAAAAAAAACAGGACTTTTGCCGGATGAACCTGATTGATACCCATTGTCACCTGTACCTGGACGAGTTCAAACCTGATATTGCCGCCGTCATCGAAAGGGCGCAGGCGGTAGGGGTAAGCCGGTTTTATTTACCTGCCATAGACAGCTCCGAGACCGATAATATGTTTGCCCTGGAACAGGCTTATCCCGGTGTGTGCATCCCGATGATGGGGCTGCATCCCTGTTATGTGAAGGAAAACTGGGAAAAAGAGCTGGCATTGGTGGGCGAGTGGCTGGCGAAACGTCCATTTGCAGCTATCGGCGAGATTGGGTTGGATTTTTACTGGGATAAGACTTTTACAGACCAGCAGTACACCGTTTTCCGCCAGCAGATGCAATGGGCCCTGGATCGGCATATGCCCATCGTGATCCATAGTCGTAATGCCATGCAGGAAACGATTGAAACAGTTAAACCCTATGCTGAGAAAGGACTACGCGGCATTTTCCACTGTTTTAGTGGTGATGCCGACGCTGCACGACAGGTAACCGCTCTTGGTTTTTTACTAGGAATCGGCGGGGTGATCACCTATAAAAATGGCGGACTGGATAAAGCTTTGGCCGATATCCCGCTCGAAAGCCTGGTTCTCGAAACGGATGCCCCCTACCTGGCCCCCGTACCCAACCGCGGCAAACGCAATGAAAGCGCTTATTTGCAGCCGATTATTGAGAAGCTGGCCCAGGTAAAGAACCGCCCGGTAGAAGCCGTGGCGGCCATCACAACAGCCAATGCAGAAAAAATATTCGGCAGCTAAGCCGGAAAAGCTATTTTTGCGGTCCCTTAAAAACAACCAAACAAACAGAGAGGTGTCCGAGTGGTTGAAGGAGCACGCCTGGAAAGTGTGTATACGGGAAACCGTATCGAGGGTTCGAATCCCTTCCTCTCTGCCAGAAACAATTAAGTAAGATGTACTTAAAGCTGAAAAGCCTGCAAAATCAAGTGTTTGCGGGCTTTTTGCTTTTTAGCCTTACCCGTATTTACCCCACTTTATTGCCATAGTTGCCGGAGTAATTCGTGGAGTAGTGCTAAACTTTACCACTACTCCGGCTACTTTACACAAACGACTCGTTATTAACACTTTATAAGACCTGAACTATTCAGTTCACTACGCCCGAAGCGTAATTTTATCATCTTTTAAGTGGAGTAATTATGGAAAAAAGTTTTGGTCTACATTTTCACCTCAAAAAATGTATTAATAATGAGAATGAGTTTCCCATATACATGCGGATAACCGTTAATGGAGATTATCGAGAAATAAGCGTTAAAAGGAAATGTGACCCTGAAAAATGGAATGTTGGTGCTGGCAGAGTTGACGGCAAAACTGAGTTCGCCAAGTCCCTTAATTCTTATCTGGATGTATTGCAACGGAAGGTATATGACGCTCGTATAGACTTGCTTGAAAATGACCATCCGGTTACTGCTGAAAATATTAAAACTCTATTGTTGGGAAAGGAAATCAGTGTACATAAATACATGCTGATGGTAATTTTTAAACAACACAACAATCAGATGGCAGCACTTGTTGGAAGCGAGTACGCACCGGGAACGCTTGAACGCTATACTACATCCTATAATCATACGAAGTCTTTTCTGGAATGGAAATATCAGGTTTCCGATATGGACATAAGCCGTTTGAATTATGAATTTATCTCAGAATACGAGTTTTGGTTAAAGAGTGTTCGTAAATGTGATCATAACACCACCATGAAATACTTGAGCAATTTTCGCAAAATAGTAAAGCGGTGTCTCTTGAATGGCTGGCTTCAAAAAGATCCATTTATGGGCTTTAAAATGCCCAAAAGAGAAGTGGAAAGAACTGCATTAACTGAAATGGAATTGCAGTCAATGGCTTCCAAAACCTTTGCGGTAGAACGGCTCACCTTGGTGCGGGATATATTCCTGTTCAGTTGTTATTCGGGGTTGGCTTATGCAGACGTAAAAAAACTTGGTCGTACTGACATCATTATTGGTGTTGATGGTGAAAAATGGATTTACAGCAAAAGGCAAAAGACGGACGTTACAGCCAGGATACCTTTATTGCCGCCTGCTCTTGCCATACTTGAGCAATATCATAACCACCCGGCCTGTATCATAGAAGATAGAATACTGCCTATTCTGACCAATCAAAAGATGAACGCCTATTTAAAAGAAATAGCAGACTTGTGTAGTATAACTAAGAATCTCACCTATCATATTGCTCGGCACACGTTTGCTACAACCGTTACTTTAAGCAATGGAGTGCCAATTGAAACAGTTTCTAAAATGCTAGGGCACCGGAATTTAAAAACGACTCAGCATTATGCTAGAATTTTAGATGCAAAGATCAGTATGGATATGGAACATCTGCGTAATAAGTTTAGATCATAGGACTGGTAAGAAGAACTTTAATGCTAAAGCCGTATAAGGTTTCCTTACCGAAGATAGTATACCAGCGATGTCAATATCTTCAGTAATGTCTCCCAGAATTTCTAGACTTTATTTTATTAAGCTACTCATCTTCAAGTTATTAAGTGTTCTATTGTAGCATCTGTAAAAATTATGACAAAAAATAGGGGAAAAAACACCCTTTTTTTACAAAACATATTCTCTAATTTGTTTCGGTATCATTTTTTCAGATTGATGATCTAACTACCAAAACGAAGCTATGTCAAGTAAACTAGTCCTCTTCGCCAGTTTTATATGCTTAAGTATCGGTATAAGCGCCCAAACAATAAGCGAACCTTATATTTTTCCGGTCCGACCTGGCAGCAATGAGTGGGTGGCCTTGAAGACAACGGAAGGAAGAGTTAAAGCTTGTCAGATTCCAGACTCAATTCTCCAGCAGATGTCAACCGAAGCGCTTGTGAAGACATGTGTTGACTATCCATTCTTCATGGATATTTTTTTGTATGATAACTTATTGAAAGGCGTAAAACTTGTTTCAACCTATTTTAATGGAATTTCAGAATTGACAAAGAGGCAAGACGCAGGGAAAGCTTTATTATCAGCGTATAGTAAGATAGATCCAGCAGTGATAAACCCTAAAATCACAAAAGTCCAAATAGGGAATCAATCAATGTTGCTTACCTATTATGAGGTGCTTATGTTTAACTGTGATATCAGCGTTAGTATGTCTGACGAAGAAAAAAAGGGTTTGGTTAAAGAACTACTATTGAAAGTTGATGCTAAAAGCAAATACCAAAATATCTATTCCGCAACTGCATTTAGTACACCACTAGTGTTGATTGGAAATACAGTATTGATCGATCCGTCGAAACAGAATTCCATTGCTAATTTTGACCAGAAGCAATTTGATCAGTTTCTACAAACCGGGCGCTTTCAAGATGACAAATTGTTTTCGATAATTTATCAAGCAGGCACCAAATTCATACAATGAGAATAAAACATTCTTTTTATTTAATTAGTTTTTGCTTGTTGTTAGCGTGTCAAAAAGATGATAACGGCATTCCAAAGGGAGAGTGCGCACCAGCACCTGCACCAGCAGGCAGTTATTTATATCCTGTTACTCCTGGTTCGTCAGCATGGGCCGCGCTGACAACTGGTGACGCCAAAATGGCGGCATGTCAAATACCTAACACGGTTTTGACCAATATGTCAACTGATGTTTTAATTCAGGCCTGGCTTGACTTCCCCCTGCGCTTAGATGTATTGCTAAGTAATTATCTGCAAACTGGTATTGATTTTTTTCTAAAAAATTTTAGTGCTCTGGTCGAGCTGCAAAAAAGAACAGATATGGAAGATGTAGCATCGGCACGCTATAAACTTATGAAACCTACATGCGCATCCAGTTATGGTGAAAATCAGAAGGGAGACTTTGCACTTTCGTTCTTTTATTTGGAGTTAATTATGGCACAGGATACATTCTTGAATAATTCTACTTCCCCTGTAAGAAAGGCAATCGTAAAGGAGGCATTGTTCAAATACATAGACAAAAAAGCCAATAATACTGTATTCGGCGATCAACCAAGTATCACTACTACGATGTTACTATGCGCACGAGCAATGAAAAGCGACAACTATCAACCTTTTATCGATTTAATGAACAATTCAAATACGATAAAGCTATTAGTAAAAACAGGTTATCCGGAAGCTCCTGTTACACATCCGGATCTTTTATTGTTAATTGAGAAAGCATCAACTTATATAAAATGAAAATCATGAGAATAATTCTTGCTCTTCTTTTAATGATTAGCGCGTTGACGTCAATTAATGCGCAGCCTGTTTATGGCACTCCATTCTCAATTTTTACCAGAAAATCAACTGCTGTAGAAGTCAAAGCGTTAACTAGCGGAGAACTTTCGCCTTATGAAAAGGCCACAATAGAATCTTATATAACTACCACATATACTGGTACTTATATTTTAGGTGAAGCAACCAATTCTTACAACTGTTTCAATTTTGCCTATAATTTGTCAGATGGCAATCCTGATATCGTATGGATGAATAGATTTAATAGCTCAGCTGGGGACAATATTGACAATTACTGGAATGATGGAAGCTTAATACAGGTATGTAACGAAGCTGATGCGGATAAAATTAATTATTTTGCTGGTGATCACTCGGCTATCACATCTGCAGCCAGCGGAAAATATGATTCCAAATGGGGTAATGGAAATTTAGTTACTCATACGCCAACTAATGTACCATTAGCCTATAGCGGATCAAATAGAGATTACTATGCGAATACCAAAATTAACGGTGCAACCTATTATTTGTGTGACGGAACACGGACGTTTTCAGTTAAGAGCATTACCGGTGCGACCTATTCGTGGACAAATTCTTCAGGGTTGACTGCGACAAGTGGCAGTACATCTAATACGTTCACTGTGCAAAGAAATGGCAGTTCAACGGGTACTAATTCTGTCTCAGTTGCTATAACTAGTCCATGTAGCTCACAAACCGTTAATGAGACTGTTTCATTTCCAGTGGGTGGAATCGATGCAATTCCCGGAGTTAATACACAATTCATCATGATACATTGTAATGTAGTAGGATATAAATATACAGTACACTCCCCAAGTGCGACAAATTACAAATGGTATCAGCGTGATTACCCTTCTGGAACAATCTGGACCCTAGTACAGGATAGTGGAGACACAACTTACGCGGCGCTAGGAGGGGGATCAACTTGTGCGTCTTATGAAATTAGAGTTGTAGCTTCAAATTCATGTGATTCTACAGATTATTATTTTCCTTCTGATGACTGTCCGCCTTTCCAGGCGGAAGGTTGTACTTATGGAAGATCCTTATTGGTTTCACCTAATCCTGTTTCCAGTAACGTCAACCTACAGATCATAGACGAAGTCAATAGTTCGGAATTGAAACGTGGACGTCAAATTCAGCGAATAAAAGTCCTGGACAAAATGGGCCAGTTTAAAAAACTAATTCAAGGTGATAATTCATCCAAGATGTCTATCAATCTTTCGGAACTTCCAGCAGACATTTATACGGTCTTTGTTTATGACGGCAAACTTTGGCTATCAGCTAAAATTATTAAAAGATAAAGTATTGTTTGGCAAATATGAGGCTATTTAAAACGTGATTGCTTCATTCTCTGTACCCAAAAGAAATTTGTTCATTAGTCAAGTGCTTTTAAACAAGTAAAGCCATTTTTCAGAAAACAGATGATAAATCAACCTGCTAATTGATACTGTGAATTGGCTATCTGCAATACGAGTTTATTTTTTATGCATATTATTATCGCCAAGGTTGCCTGTCTTCAAAGCCCGCATCTCAGCACTGTCTGCCATCATTTTCTGGTGTAGATCCCAAACCTGTTGGTTATGATTCTCCTCTTTTTCAACCGATTCCCTGGCTTTTTCCGGATCATTTTCTACAGCATTTGCAACGTCCTGCATGATTTTTGTCAGGGTTGGCTTAGCTCCCAGTAGTAACTTTCTCCACTTAGTATCGTTGATTTGATACTGGTCTAAACGTTGTTCCGTTTGGAACCAACCCATTCCTAAACAAATGCAAATATTGAACAGTGCAACCGTGGCATAGAGAAGTTTTGGAACATGATGCTCATGAATAACCTTTTGGGTAAGCGGCTTTTTCAGTAACTCGCTATGTGTATCGATCTTAATGCTAAGTTCTTCGACTTGCTTTAAAGGCATGATTATACGCTTTAATATCGCTTCCTGCCCGGTTTTCAGATTTCCCAAATCCTTACCAAATGAAGTGATCTCACTTTGGTTTTCCCTGATGGATTGTTGTTGTACTTCCTGAACCGTTCTTAGATTTTTTAACTCCTGGCTGTCCTGGATCCGTTCTTCAGAAAGTTGGTTCAGCACTTTTTCAATAGTTGATTGTTCCATGGTTTAATTGATTTATTAAAGTTCTCACAGGTGTCTGCCTTTCCGCTTCCGTTTTTTCTTTAACAACTCTGCAGGTGTTTGCGAATAATCGTACTCAGTTCTTAATAATATTTCCAGAGTTTGAGTGAGATCAAGTTGTTTTTCGGGGTGTATAAACTTTGGTTGCTGCTGTTTGGAAATGGTCTTTTGTTTTCTCTCCTGCTCCAATTTTTGTTGCAATTGTTGTCGCTTCTCCAATGGATAGCTAAGGATTTTTTCTATGGTACTTAAAGAGTATCCTAACTCACTTCCTTTTACATACATTTTTTTATCGTCAATAAAACTGATGCCTCGGCTCTTGACAACTTCCACGCCAAGCTGTTTCATTTTATGGGTAAAGTCCTGCAAGCTGGAAGCATTTAACAGACATTCCCGGATATTGTTTTTCAGTCTTTCCTTGCGTTGGTCAATTCGGGTTTCTGGTTTTCGTGCCATCTTTTGTTCATGGCTCAGAAACCTTTGTGGGCTTAGTACCTGCTTTAATTCATGCTTGATTTCCAGCTTGCGGCAGAGCTCGGCAACTTTGCGGTAGCTGTTAGAATCACTGACCCGGCTTCCATCAAACCCTACCCTGTTGGCAACAATATGAAGATGCGGGTGCTTTGTATCCTTGTGGTAGATGATGAGATACTGGTTATTTTCAAAGCCAAACTCACGGGCAAAATCCTGCCCGATCTGCCGGAGTTTTTCTTTTGTAAATTGGTCCTCCGGGTCTAGGCTTAATGAAATATGCATTACTGGCTGGGAGAGTTGCGGGCGCAAAGCCCGCACATCATTAAACTGGGAGACAAGTTCTTTTTTATTTCCAAAGCACATATTGTACTCTAATACTTCTGCCCGGTTCTGATATTGCAGGCCATCCTGTTTGCCAAGTGCATTCTTCTGTTCTTGAGACAACTCCACTTTATCTTCCAGGCAGTAGCGAAGACAACCGCCAAATGATTTGCCAATTGATATTTTCCCGATCATATAAAATGGTTTTTGATTGTATGGGTAAGTGAATGCAACTCTCCACACAATTCATCCAGTTGAGTGCGCATAAAAACTCCGATATCTTCTCCGCTGTTTCTTTTTTTTGCGATCTGATTTAAGTTAGCTGCCACATGATTTAGTCTGCCATTTAAAAGCAAAGCCTCTTTTGGGAATTCTATTTTTGGCCTGTCAATTTTCCCGGCAAGCCCGATTTCACGCAAGTATTCTGAAACAGTAATACCGGCGTCCTTACTCTTTGTTTTCAGGAGTCGTTGCTCAAAGGCACTGCAATGAACAGTGATCGTTTTATTGCGCTTGATCTCCTTTGGTGGCCTGCCGCCTTTGGTATTTCTATGTTTGACAGTTGTTTGCATAGCTTTGAATAATCGTAGTGTTCGCCAGTGGCGAACACTCTCCATGAATGCGATAGCATGAATGGAGCGAGCGTTTCGGGGTTCCCGAAACATAGCTCGCTCCCGAGAAAAAAAACAGAATCATAGCTTGCGGGAAGATTCAGTTTTGAAAATCATGATTTTGCTGTTGAAAAGAAAAACGATGGTTCGTTCTGCATTAACGCGCCTGGAATCTTCTGGTTTTTTACCCTGTAAACTTTTCAGTTTGCCCACATTAACGCAAGGCATCACTGTTAAAAACCCTCGGGCTGTTGGCTCCAAATTTTCGGATATTGTCTTTTAAATCCATCCACAAACGGATATTGTAATCCGCTATTTCATACAATTCGTCCGGCGTTAATTTGTATGGATTCGAAATAGGCGGTGCGGATTTGTCCTCCAATTGGGACTCTACAAAAGAAAAAATATTGGGAGCATAACCCTCACCAATCTCTAAACTCTTCCCGATTGCCAGGCTGTTGCCAAACATTTTGATCTGCTTGCCTGTGTTTAAATGCAAGGCTCTTCTTTTAAAATCTGTCATAGTTTTTTGTTTTAAATTGTTATCTCGATAATCTTTTGCCTCTGGTTTGTGATTGCTTTATCTCCTGTTGCCCCTTCATTAAATACTCATTTAAGTCCTTATAATTTTCGTAGGCGAGACTTTCATCCCGGTACTTATTATTGAGTGCAAGCGCATGGGTTGTAACTTCTATACCTTTTTTGTCCCGGTCCAGGTACAAATGAATGGAAGGGTGTTGCTCCAGTTTTGGTTTCATCTTCTCCAGGAAACCAATTGAATTGAGGATCAAAAAATTTGGTTGCAGCTGAGATTGCATAATAAACTTGGCCTGATGGATTGCCTGGTAGGAAAGAAAATCCATGAATCCTTCAAAAACAATGATGTCTTTTGAAAGATCCTGCCCCAATTCTGTAACATCCTTTGGGCTACTGCTGCCTTTAAAACTTGCACTTCTTAATTCAAAACCACCGCCACTATTTTGAAAACCGATCACGGTGTATTTGCGATCGTATAAATGAAAGTCCACTTCTTTACAGAACTGGTTGGCTATTTCTAATGGTATTTTCCGGTAGTCCAGGTATTCTTTAAGCGCCGACAATTTGATGTTGTGCCGGATATCCATAACTATAATTTTTCCTTTTTCACCGGCAGGGGGAAAAGGAGCATGGTGATTCATTTGTTTGGGGGGCTGAAAAGAAAGAGTCGTTTGTTGTCCTAATTTTTGGAGTAACTCGCTGATTGAACACCGGTGAAATAAAATTCCAAAATCGATCGGATTACCACCTTTTTGCAGACTATGATCATACCAAACATTAAGTTTCCGGTTGACTTTAAAGGACGCAGTCTTTTCATTTCTTAACGGGGAGCGATACCAATAATCATTCCCCCGGATTTTAACTGGTTGGTGACCCAGCGAAAACAGGTAGTCTACTAAGTCCATTTTCTTCGCCTCGACGCAGGATAGATTTTCCATAACACGTTTAATTAATAGTCACTTAAAATAGCAGAAGAATTAAATGGACTAATTATTTGCTGGTGATGGCAAAAGTTGCTGGATGTCCTGCCATAAGAAATAAACCCTTGAACGAATCTTGAAGGGTTTGAGTTTCCCATGCCGTATCCAATCATAAATAGTGGGTTTGGTGACATGGAAAAGGTCACATACTTCGGCAATCTTATACAGCGGTTTGTAAGTAAGGCCGGGCGTTTCGTAGGCTGGTTGATTGTGCTTTGGGATCTCTGCCTGTGTAACTTCTTCGCGGATCATTTGCCGCATGGACTTCCAGAACTGTTCTGGATCGTAAGGGAACAGCATTGGGGTTATAGGATTACCCTGGCTCACTGATTCTTTCATGACTTTCTGATTTAGGCCAGCAATATGGCCCAGGAGGAAGGGGAAAAGAAGCTAAGTATACTTAAACTTGGAAAGAAGGAAGTTTACAAGTCTATTATTAGTATTGCTGCATTTATGCGATTACCTATTTGAGGTTTTCAAATTATTGTAGAGGATGACAATTTCAAAAATAAACTTTCACTAATGATTGAAAGTTCAATAAATATATTATCTTTGTCCTATGGAACTGGTGGAAGCAAAAGAGAAATTCATTGAAGCCTGGGGAAAACTGGGATCTGAATGGGGTATCAACCGCACGATGGCGCAGGTACATGCCTTACTTTTAATTTCACCTGAGGCCCTTACCACCGAAGAGATCATGGAAGAACTCAACATTTCAAGGGGAAACGCAAATATGACCCTACGCGACCTGATCGGTTGGGGTTTGATAGAAAAACAACACAAGGCTGGTGAAAGAAAGGAATACTTTTTTGCTGACAAGGATACCTGGAACATAGCCCGTCAGGTGGCCAAGGAGAGGCGGAAAAGGGAACTCGACCCGGTTATTAAGATCCTGGATGAACTGACCAAAGTAAAGGGCGATTACAAGGATCCCAAATTCAAAACTTTCAATAAATCTGTAACTGATATCAATAAACTGGCAAAGAACGTGGACAAGACATTAGATACGATGCTCAAAGCAGAAGAAAACTGGTTTTGGGGTTCAATTTTCAAGCTATTCAAGTAGCTGTTTTTTTTAACCTAAACTTTCATTTCTTTCTGAAACTTCAATATTACACCAAACCATTAACTATATGAACTACTTCATTCTAACCTACGCAGTTTACCTCCTTATAAGTATCAGCCTGACCATATGGGTCGCGAAAGTCCTATTCAAAAATGGACGGATCTTCTTAGTTGACATCTTCCATGGTCAGATAGACTTAGCTGATTCCGTGAATAAACTATTGGTGGTGGGCTTTTACCTAATCAATATCGGTTACATGAGCCTAGCCTTGAAGGAAGTTGACAAGATACCTGGCGCACAGGAAGTGGTGGAAGTCTTGAGCCATAAATTGGGATGGATTATCCTGATACTCGGTGGTATGCACTTTCTAAATCTCACCATCTTCTTTAAACTCAGAAATAAAGCGAAACTGGCCGAACGGGCTGGCATAAAAATCGTGAATTAGATCGATTGTTTTATTTCACAAACCTATTGTATGAAAACGCTTATGAACCATGTCATCCTTTACGATGCGGATTGTCCCATGTGCAGTCTTTACACAGGAGCATTTGTAAAAATGGGTATGTTGGATGAACACGGAAGAGAACCCTATCAGAATATACCTACCGAACTATGTCCTTTTATCGACAGACAACGAGCAGTTGATGAAATTGCCTTGGTCAACAGGAGAACCGGAGAGGTCAGTTATGGCATTAGCAGTCTGTTTCAAATAATAGGTAACGCCTGGCCGTTATTCAAACCATTATTTAGCTTCAAACCATTTACCACAGGAATGTCTAAGCTCTATACATTCATATCTGCAAACCGGAAAGTGATCGTCCCTGTGAAGGTTGTGGGTAATACCATACAGCCAACATTCAAGTTGAAGTATAGATTGGCTTACCTGCTCTTAACCTGGTTGATCACTTCTATCATATTGACTGAGTATGCCAAGATCTTAACAGCAATTGTGCCCTTGGGAAAAGCCTACCGCGAGTACATGATTTGTGGTGGGCAGATCTTGGTACAGTATGTGATTGTAGGAATTGTCAATAAATATAAACGTTGGGATTATCTAGGCAACATGATGACGATCTCTTTCGCAGGTTCCTTGCTTCTATTACCCATGTTGCTGATTGCCCAACTGATTGCAGTAAACACTCTGGTAAAAATTGCCTATTTTATGGCAGTTGCGGGTTGTATGCTACTGGAAAACGCCCGTAGAAGCAACTTGCTTGAATTGGGCTGGACTCTAACAGTTAGTTGGGTCTTATACAGAATATTGGTGCTTTTGATAATCTTGAATGCTGTAATATGAAATACAATAAAATTGTACTTGCAGGTGGCAATGGCTATCTCGGAATAGTACTCACACAATATTATAAGGAACTAGCTACCGAAGTTATTGTTCTAAGCCGTCACCCAGCGCCCATAACTGAAAATATCATCACAGCAGTATGGGACGGCAAAACCGAAGGCGCCTGGACAGATCACTTAAACGGCGCTGATCTACTTGTTAACCTCTGCGGCAAAAATGTAAACTGCCGCTACACCAGAAAGAACAAGGAAGCGATCATTCAATCGAGGGTCATTCCTACCATCCTTCTTGGCAAAGTGATTACCTCGCTGACCAACCCACCCAAGCTCTGGATAAACATTACATCGGCAACCATTTATCGGCACGCAGAAGACAGACCACAAGATGAAGAGAAAGGCGAGATAGGATATGGTTTCTCTATAGATGTCTGCAAACAATGGGAAAATAGCTTCTTTTCCATCCATACTCCCGCAACCCGCAAAGTAGCGCTACGAATGGGTATTGTGATCGGTCGCGGGGATGGTGCTTTCCCACGTTTGCTTAATCTTGTGAAGGTCGGAATGGGTGGACACCAGGGAACCGGGGATCAATACGTTTCCTGGATCCACGAGCGCGATGCTGCAAGGTGTACGGAATGGATCATGGAACACAAAGAGCTAACCGGTGCCATCAACTGCACAGCACCCGAACCACTGAAAAACAGATCTATGATGAAGATCATTCGTGATGGATATGGCATTCCATTCGGCATCCCCACCCCTGCATGGTTGCTGGAGATGGGTGCCGTGATCATAGGAACTGAAACTGAGTTGATCCTGAAAAGTCGATGGGTAATACCGAAACGATTACTCGATAATGGGTTTACTTTTCAGTTCGCTTCTGCAGAGCATGCGATACACGATTTACTCAGCATCCGTCAATAGAAGTTATGCCAGTGATTGAAATTGATACACTTATCAACGCGTCTATTCAAAAATGCTTTGACCTCTCGAGAAGCATTGACTTGCATGTGCACTCCATGAAACACACCAACGAAGTTGCGATTACGGGAGTTACTTCTGGGCTAATCCACCTGAATGAAACAGTTACCTGGAAAGCAAAGCACTTTGGTTTGTTTTTTACAATGACGATCAAAATAACTGCAATACAAGCTCCTGATTATTTTGTTGACGAGCAGGTCAAAGGGCCTTTCAAGAAACTGAAACACACCCACCAATTTCGTCTTGAGAATAGGCACACATTAATGACTGATATTGCAAAATCCGATTGCATTGATCCAGTAAGTCCGGTTTTGATGTTGTCTAGTCCTAAAATAGCTTTACAGCAGGTGTCGTACGGGTTTTACCTTACAGTTTTTGGAGGGTAGTTTTAAATGAATAACTATACCAAAATAAGTGTTTTTATTAAGATGATAAGTTCACTTCT
>Ga0247757_10001548_pt1 | contig 14753 bp, 2 predicted proteins | sample UWRJL126311R4_FD_180929 | JGI IMG/M metagenome (GOLD analysis project Ga0247757, IMG submission 180929) | Plant litter microbial communities from Arlington Agricultural Research Station in Wisconsin, United States - UWRJ-L126-311R-4 | ecosystem: Environmental > Terrestrial > Plant litter >... | reverse complement strand
CAGATTGTCTAGAGTGAGATTGTCTGCTAACTGGATGTCGGCTAGTAGCCATCCTGGTGAAGGTGCTGCTCTGTATGAGGCTGTTGAAGCTATAGGCATGGATCTATGCCCACGATTAGGCATCTCGATTCCCGTTGGCAAGGACTCTATGAGCATGAAGATGAAGTGGAAGGATCAAAAGAACAACGAGGCCAAGGAGGTCACCGCACCCATGTCTCTCGTCATCACAGCGTTTGCACCTGTAAATCACATCGACCGGACCTGGACACCCGCTCTGGAACGCCTGGAAGACGTTGGTGAAACCGTCCTTATGTTCGTTGACCTTGCATTAGGCAAGAAGAACATGGGTGGTTCTGCGCTCGCACAGACTTTTGGTCAGGTGGGTGACGAGGCTCCTGATGTCTGGGACGCAGATGTTATCAAAGACTATTACGATGCTGTTGAGCAGTTGCATGAATCAGGTATTGTACTAGCATATCATGACCGATCCGATGGTGGTCTATTCACAACTCTTGTGGAGATGATGTTTGCTGGGCGATGTGGTCTAGAAATTATGCTGGATGGCATCTCACGTTCAGGCGATACTAAGGATGTGGTGGAGGCTCTTTTCAACGAAGAACTCGGTGCCGTGTTCCAGGTGCGCAAAAAGGACGAAATCAACTTCAATCGCTGCTTTGCTACCTGCGGTCCACCGCCGGGCATGATCAAAAAGATTGGGCGTGTTCCAGAGGCCACAAAACAAGAGCTTTCATTGGCATTCGGATCAAAGGTCATCTATCGTAGCACGAGGACAACATTGCAACAGCGCTGGGCATCAACTTCATATCAACTACAACGTTTGCGAGATAATCCTGATTGTGCTGATGCTGAGTTTTCGCATATTCAAGATGAAAAGGATCCAGGCCTGTCCTATAACCTCACATTCAACCCAAAGGATACAGTCCTTCCGCTCAAGGCGACAATTTCCTCGGCCTTCACGTCGAAACCGCGGGTTGCTATCCTCCGTGAGGAAGGCGTCAATGGCCAAGCTGAGATGGCCTATGCCTTCCATATGGCTGGTTTCTCCGCAATTGACGTTCACATGACTGACATTATCTCTGAGCGCGTCTCGCTCGCCGGATTCATTGGAGTCGCGGCTTGCGGTGGCTTTTCCTACGGTGATGTACTTGGGGCCGGACAAGGTTGGGCCAAATCCGTGCTGCTACACCCCAACACTCGGAGGGAGTTCAAAGCCTTCTTTGAACGCCCGGACACCTTCACTCTCGGCGTCTGCAATGGCTGCCAATTTCTCTCCAAGCTCAAGGAGCTTATCCCCGGCGCAGATCTCTGGCCCACATTTGAGCGCAACGCATCGGAGCAATACGAAGCTCGCGTCTGCATGGTTGAGGTGCTCGATGCTCCATCGCCAACACATAATCAATCAGTATTCTTGCATGGCATGAACGGATCTAAACTTCCCATTGTCACGGCGCACGGGGAGGGGCGCGCACATTTTCCGCCTGCGTCCACGTCGACGTCTTCCCCCGCAACCATGTACAACGAAGGCTTAGTGAGCTTACGATATGTGGATAATTACGGAAAGGCAACTGAAAAGTACCCGTATAACCCGAATGGGAGCCCGCAGGGAATTACAGGGGTGAGAAGCAAGGACGGTAGGGTGCTAGCGCTCATGCCGCACCCCGAGAGAACGGTGCTGAAGGAGGTGGGCAGCTGGATTCCGAGGGATAAGGCAGAAGGATGGGGTGAGGTGGGACCGTGGGGAAGGTTGTTTAGAAGCGCTCGCAGGTGGGTTGGGTAGGTGCCAGACGACAGATAGGTAGTAGGACGAACACGTTTGCTGTATTTGGGAAGGGCGTGGTCCAGGCGTTCGTGTAATACAATGTGAAACTATTCCAGAGAGCTACATCACATGCGGACCTGTTTTTTAAGAGTTGCTTGTTAGCGGTGCCGCCTGGGTTGCTTGTGTATCTCTGTATGGCCTGGGCGGACTTGACAGGGTGGGTCCAGACCGATCGTAACGCATGGCGCAGGATAGCAGCCAATCACCGTGCGAAAACGTTACGTTTTTATCATATGTCAGCGCTCGGGGTCTACGCGGGCTCGCTCCTTCCCAAAGTTCAGTTCGTCGAGCTTCGCGACTGCTTCCAGTCCCAGCACCCAGGTGGACGCGCCTGTTTCTCCGCCCCCCCACCACGCGCTCTTTCACACAGGAAATGATTATAATTTACGCTTGGGCTTCATAGCCTACGCCTTCCTTTCTACTCTACTTAATTCACATAGCTATACCTATCGCGACAGGTGCACCTCTCCATTGCGCGCTGCGCACCTGCCATCGAAGGCACCTACCGACTAATGCTATCCCCCCAACCATTACCTACATACAAGGGATCGAGCGAGCGCGCGCTACCGACCGAACTGGGGAACGGAAACGGCAGCTTTGAGCTGCATATCATACTGTCATGGCCTCGCATCAGAACTTCGAGGCTATGGCCTCTAAGCTAGATGACCCAGCTTCAGGTACTGTACTCCCCGCAGTGCGCAGTCTGTTGCATACGGGCAAGCGCATATTGTTATGAATAGACATTGACATGTGTGTTACCAGATCTACGAGTCAGGTCTACCCAGGCCATCGACATTCGTGACAACATCGAGAACTACTGCCAGGGTCCTCAGTATGGCCTCTTTTTGAATCACCTCGTCCCGGTCTTCATCAAAATTCTTGACGGTAACCCCGTCTTCGTATCCACATCTCCAGAACAGGTGAGTGAGCTTGGAAACGGTAGCCAAAAGGGCCCGGCTGAATATGCGGTACAGCGGATACGGAACTGCATTCTTGAAATCCTACATCGGCTCCCTATGAGCCCAACAGACGCCGTCGAACCGCATGCGGCCAAGATCGTAGACAAACTCATGAGTTTAGTCAAGATCGAGAATGAGGATAACGCGGTTCTGTGTATGAAGACAATCATGGACTTTCAACGCCATCAGTCCAAGGCCCTGCAGGACCGAGTGCAGCCCTTCTTGGACCTTATCCAAGAAATGTTTGAAACAATGGAGCAGGCAGTTCAAGACACTTTTGACAACGTCACATCTGCGCCCGCAGGACAGGGCGTCCCATCTACCCCAAGTACCTACTCGCAGTCGCCCCGGCCGGGTTCACCCGCAACATCTCTGACTTCAGGTCCTGCCGGCGACATTGGATCCGAGCACCAGCAGACGCGCATGCTATTAAAGGGTATGCAGTCATTTAAGGTTCTAGCCGAATGCCCCATCATCGTGGTGTCGCTCTTCCAGACGTATAGGAGCGTTGTCAACAGAAACGTTAAACAGTTCGTTCCACTGATAAAGAACGTGCTTTCACTCCAGGCGAAACCTCAACAGAAGGCGCATCAGGAAGCTGAGGCTCTGGGCAGGATTTTCACAGGCGTCAGCAAAGAAATCCGTAACAGGGCAGCTTTTGGTGATTTCATCACAGCTCAGGTTAAGACTATGAGCTTTTTGGCATACCTGCTGCGCGTCTACGCGCAACAGCTGAACGACTTTTTACCCGTTCTTCCCGATATCGTTGTACGGTTGTTGAAAGATTGTCCGCGAGAAAAGTCAGGTGCGCGTAAGGAGCTTCTGGTGGCTATAAGGCACATCATCAACTTCAACTTCCGTAAGATCTTCTTGAAGAAGATCGATGAGCTCCTAGATGAACGGACGTTGATTGGGGATGGTCTTACCGTTTACGAGACGATGCGGCCACTTGCATATAGCATGCTTGCTGATTTAATCCATCATCTTCGGGATGCTCTTAATAAGGAACAAATACGCCGTACCGTTGAGGTCTACACCAAAAACCTCCATGACACCTTTCCAGGAACGAGTTTTCAGACCATGAGCGCAAAGCTGCTATTAAATATGGCCGAATGCATAGCTAAATTGGAACCAAAGGAAGATGCGCGATACTTCCTTGTCATGATACTGAACGCCATTGGCGATAAGTTCTTGGCCATGAATCGGCAGTACCATAACGCAGTGAAAGTGTCTGCAGCGTATAGTACCCCTACAATCGATGCAGTCGAAGAGAACCACATGGCCCTGCAGGACCAGCCGCCAGACTGGGATGACATCGACATTTTCAACGCAACGCCCATCAAGACTTCGAATCCGCGTGAACGAAGTTCAGATCCTATTGCAGACAACAAGTTTTTGTTCAAAAATCTTCTTCACGGGCTTAAGAATCTCTTCTATCAACTACGTGCTTGCAATCCTCAGAAGATTAAGGATGAGATTGACTCCGCCAATGCATCCGCTAATTGGCACGAGGTATCATATGGGTACAATGCAGAAGAAGTAGAGGTTCTAATCAAATTATTCCGAGAAGGTGCCAAAGTTTTTCGATACTATGGAACCGATAAACCGGCAGAGATCAAGGGACTATCACCAGGAGATTTAATGGCTAACCAGCACATGATGTCAAGCGGCAAGGAAGAGAAAGAGCTGTTGGAAACTTTTGCGACCGTGTTCCATCATATCGATCCAGCCACGTTCCATGAAGTCTTTTCATCCGAAATTCCTCATTTATATGATATGATGTTTGACCATCCTGCTTTGCTCCACGTCCCCCAATTCTTGCTCGCCTCGGAGGCAACCTCACCTAGTTTTGCTGGGATGCTGCTTCAATTCTTGATGGACCGGATTGAAGAAGTCGGAACTTCGGATGTGACAAAATCCTCTATTCTCTTACGGCTTTTCAAGCTCTCATTCATGGCCGTTACGCTCTTTTCGGCGCAGAACGAACAAGTTCTATTACCGCATGTCAGTAAGATCATCACCAAGTCTATTCAGCTTTCGACTACCGCGGAGGAACCGATGAATTACTTCCTGCTCCTACGCTCGCTTTTTAGAAGTATTGGTGGTGGACGTTTTGAGCATCTCTACAAAGAGATACTCCCCCTTCTCGAAATGCTGCTAGACGTACTGAACAACCTTTTACTCACGGCACGAAAACCGGCCGAACGGGATCTCTTTGTTGAGCTTTCTCTTACTGTGCCGGCGCGTTTGAGTAACCTTCTTCCTCACCTTAGCTATCTCATGAGACCTCTAGTTGTTGCCCTACGCGCAGGGTCAGAGTTGGTCGGGCAGGGTCTGAGAACACTGGAACTTTGTGTTGATAATCTAACCGCCGAGTACCTGGACCCTATTATGGCACCTGTGATAGATGAGCTTATGGCTGCTCTTTGGGAACACCTGAAACCTCAACCATACAGCCACTTTCATGCACATACTACTATGAGAATTCTTGGAAAGCTTGGTGGTCGCAATCGCAAGTTCATAACCAATCCTCCGCAGCTAGAATACAAGTCATACGCTGATGATCAGTCGTCGGTTGACATTCGGCTCATGGGCTCCACCAAGGACCGCGCGTTCCCAGCGATAATAGGTATCGACACTGCCATTGCCAAACTGCACGAAGTTCCAAAACTTCCTGCTGCAAAGAAATCGGACTCTTTTCACAAGCAGCAAGCGTTCAGGCTGATTACGGCTCAGACAAAGCTGATGGTTGGCTCTGATGCACTGCCCGATGACTTCGCCCAACTTGTGCGTCTGCAGGCAAATGATTTATTCAACAAAAAGGTGGATATGGGTGCCGATCTAATGACCCGGTCTGAGCGCGACAAATCTACTGCTAAGAAGGGCACTGAACAGGACACTTTGAAGAGACTATTGAAAGCTTGTATTTTCGCCGTCTCAATACCAGATCTCAAGACAGATGCAGATGCTCTGGTAACTAATCTTGCAAAACACTTCACACTCTTGGAACTCGGGATACATTTTGCGCATCTCAAACATAAGGCGAAGCCTTTCGACGTCCAGTCTGGAGAGGGTCCTGTTGCAATAGAAAGCGATGTTTTCTCTGAGGCTCTAGGAGATTCACTCGCATCAGAGCACCAGTCCGTGCGGGATGCAGCTGAGCAAGCCATCCTCACTATGCGCGATGCCGCAAAAGCGATCTTCGGAAGCCAGGACAAACTGGATAGGTTTCCATTCTTTGAAGAGCTTTCCAAAACGTTCTGTCACAATTGCCATGCTGATGACTGGTTCATGAAGTCTGGAGGTACTCGCGGTATTGAGATTATCATCAAAAAGCTTGCCTTGGGCGATGCCTGGATGAGCAATCGGCATTTTGAGCTAATTCGAGCTCTCAATTTCGTGATGAAAGACATGCCGATCGACCTGGATTCAAAGACCCGCAATCAGGCTGAAGGCCTACTGGAAGACCTTCTTCGGCGTTGCTACAAACCTACCACAAAGGAAGAGTTTGAGAAACCGAATAGCATGCTAATTAGACTGTGCGGACAGCTTGTAGGTGACTTATCCCATATGAACAAGAATGTGCGAGAGGCTACGCAGAAAGCTTTCCATGTTTTGTCTGAGGTCACTGGGCTTGCCGTACACCAGCTTATCATGCCCGTCAAAGACCGATTGGTTATACCAATTTGGACGAAACCTCTCCGTGCATTGCCATTCGGCATACAGATTGCTTATATCGATGCCATCACCTTTTGTCTGAAGCTTAAGAATAACATACTCGAATTCAATGAACAGCTCAACCGGCTGCTGATGGAGTCACTAGCCCTAGCCGATGCAGAAGATGAAGGCCTTGCTACAAAGCCTTTTGAGCAACGAAATGCGGAACACATTGTTAACCTACGAGTTTCATGTATCCGTCTACTTTCAACAGCACAGGGTTTCCCAGAATTCAATACCAACCCCCCAAGCGCCATGTGTCTGCGCATAATCGGTGTATTTTTCAAATGCCTCTATTCCAAATCGACTGAAGTGATTGAGGCAGCAAACATCGGCCTGTCTGGGGTCATATCAGCTACGAATAAGCTTCCCAAGGACGTGTTGCAGAGTGGCCTCAGGCCAATCTTGGTGAACCTACAGGATCCACGCAAGCTTTCAATCGAGAACCTTGATGGCTTGGCCAGACTGTTGAAGCTACTCACGAATTACTTCAAAGTGGAAATTGGCACTCGGCTGCTCGATCATCTCAAGAACATTGCAGATTCAAACAGCCTGCAAAAGATCTCTTTCACAATGATCGAACAAAACCCCAAGATGAAGATTGTGACCGGAATTTTTCATGTCTTCCACCTTTTGCCACCTGCAGCTGTGACGTTTCTTAAACAGATCGTCGAAAAGGTTATCGAGCTTGAGACCGCGCTTCGCCGCACGCATTACAGTCCTTTTCGCGAGCCTCTTATCAAGTACCTCTCCATGTATCCTAAAGATGCTTGGAACCACTTCTCACCAAATCTGAAAGACCAGACCCACGGCCGCTTCTTCGCCCAGCTGCTCGAGCATGAGGCAAGTGATGCTCTGCGAGAAGAGGTCATGAAAGATGTGCCCAAGTTCTTAAACTCATTCAATTTTGAAGGATCAGAGAAAGAGAAATGCCAAGCTCAGCTCAATGCTATCCACATCGCTTTCGCATTAAGCCAATTTAAAAACACAAGCAAGTGGCTAGTCGATAACGAAGACCTTCGGAAAGCTCTTTTCGAGGCGGCACGATCTTTGGAGAAGAAGCTCCGTGACAACACTCTCGAACGAGAGTTGCGCCTCGCGGCCGAACAGGCTAGTGAACAGATCATGACCGTGTTCACAACCTATCTAAAGAACGAACCCAATAATCTCGACTTCTTCTTTCAGCTCATTGATGCGGTCACATGCGATGACCTGAAGTTGCATCCGCGTCTCTTTGACTTCATCTACAAAGAGATGATCTCGAACGAATCGGTGGATTACTGGCGAACGCTGATTGCCAAATGCATCGATCTTTACACTGGACGTGCCTCTTCACAGAAGACTAAGACGTTCTTGTTTCGAAACATCGTCAATCCCATTTTTGCTATGGATGTTAAACGCAATTGGAACACTTTATTTGGACAGGCGAAGGGCACGAAACTCATGGATCATAGCATGACTCATACGATTCACACACGGCTGTGGAACCCGCAAGCATTAACTGATACATCAGAAGAGACAGCCCAGCTCGGAGTTGATCACTCACGGATGGAGCTGCTTCAACTGACTACGCTATTGCTCAAGTATCACTCCGGTATTCTACAGGAAGCACGCAAAGACATTATTAAGTTCGGCTGGAACTACATCAAACTTGAAGACATTATCAACAAGTATGCCGCCTACGTACTCATTGCCTTTTTCATTGCGGTATTTGATACGCCGGTAAAGATCGCTATACAGGTCTATCAGACGCTCTTAAAGGCTCATCAGAATGAAGGAAAACCACTTGTCATGCAGGCGTTAGAGCTCATGGCTCCAGTTTTAAAGAAGCGAATCCCTCAAGATAACAATAAGATTCCACGGTGGGCGCAGATACCCAAGAAGATCCTGTCGGAAGAGAGCTCCAACCTACAGCAATTGACCAGTATCTTCAACTTTCTCGTCCGCCACCCAGATCTATTTTATGAAGCACGGGAGCAATTGTCTTCTATAATCATAACAGCACTCGCCAAGATTGCCCAGCCGCCCAATCCGTCGACAGAGCAGAAGAAGCTTGCGCTAAATCTCATCAGTCTAATCAGGAATTGGGAAGAGCGGGCTGCAAATGACTCCAGTATTGTAGCGGAACGAGCTTCACAATCACCACAAGCCTCAAAGAGACGTGCTGATGGATCCATCATTCCTACCACTCTTTCCAAGGGGTTTGTTGCGCAGTCTAATATTCGAATGATGCTGGTCAAGTATCTTATCTCGTTCATTGCCTATCTTCCCGAGCGGTACCCAGTTGCAACCCCGAAGCCGAAAGAGGCTTCAGCAGCACCCCAGCCAAACTCACAGCCTACCGAAATCTGCAGGAAAGCTATACAACTTCTACATGATCTCCTTTCGCCACGACTTTGGAACGACCTGGAGTTAGATGTCATGCTTACTAAGAAGATTGAAGAAATCCTCATTGCTGAAATGAAGCCAGAAGATAAGTCAGACGTTTTTAATACCAGGATGATTAACACCCTTCAGATCGTGAAGGTCATTGTAAACGTCAAAGCCGATGAGTGGGTCCTTCAGCGCATCCCCCAGCTTCAAAAAATTCTGGAAAAGGCCATCCGTTCAGAGAATGCTGATGTCCAGGCCAGCCTTAATGCTGCTGATGAGTCTGAGGATGGTACTTCCAAACTTCAGCCCACTTTGAAACGCATTCTCGACGTTATGCCTGAGCCGGTGAAGGATGAAGAAGGTATTACTGAAGAGACTCAATCCACCGAATTTGTCGCCTTCCTTGGTACAGTCGCAACGGAGGCACTTTCTAATGGTTCGTACATATGCGCTATCAACGTCTTATGGTCCCTCTGTCAAAAGCAGCCAGAGGAAATTGATCAGCACATTCCACAACTTATGAAGGGTTTCCAAGGCAAGATGGCGAAAGATCACCTTGCAGCATACAGTGGCGTACCTGGTCAACCGGGCGTTCCTCCAGGTACCCGTCCTGAAGGCGCCAATCCACCCACCGATCCTCGTGAGATCGAGATCCAAACGGACCTGGTCCTTAAGGTTATCGACATCCTTGCTGCGCGAATGAATGAACTGGGAGAGAACCGACGTCCTTATCTCAGTGTCCTCGCTTCTCTGGTCGAGCGTTCGCAGAGTAACACTGTTTGCATGAAGGTACTCGACCTTGTGGAAGAGTGGATTTTCCATTCTAGTGAGCCTGTGCCAACCCTAAAGGAAAAGACAGCAGTGCTCAGTAAAATGCTCCTCTTCGAACATCGGCCAGATACCTCCCTTTTGAATCGCTTCCTTGATCTAGTCATCCGTATCTACGAGGATCCCAAGATAACACGTTCTGAGCTTACGGTACGAATGGAACACGCTTTCTTAATCGGTACCAGGGCACAGGATGTCGAGATGCGTAGTCGCTACATGACCATATTCGATAAGAGTCTGAGTCGTACGGCCGCGAGTCGGTTGAGCTATGTTCTAGCATCTCAGAACTGGGATACCCTCAGCGACAGTTACTGGCTCAGCCAAGTTATCCATCTCATGTTTGGATCTGTAGAGATGGGTACACCAGCACAACTGCACCCTGAAGATTTCAAGCTTCTGCAACCCAGCACTATTTTCGGAACCTATGCCAAGGATCCTCGGATAGCTGATGTCATGGTGGATGATGAGCTCGAGAGCCTCGTCAACACCCATCGTCGTTTTTGCAATCAGTTGGGTGATGTAAAGATCAAGGACATCTTCGAGCCCCTTGGACATCTCCAACATACCGATAGTCATCTAGCACATGACATCTGGGTTGCTTTCTTTCCGTTGGCTTGGACAGCCCTTACCAAGGATGATCAATGCGACCTCGAAAAGGGTATCGCTGCGTTACTTACTAAAGATTATCATTCGCGTCAAATCGACAAGCGACCGAACTGTGTGGCAAGCATGCTTGAAGCCATTGTGCATGCCCGTCCACGAGTGAAGTTCCCGCCACATATCATGAAATACTTAGCACGCACATACAATGCTTGGTATACAAGTGCTGTTTACATGGAGGAATCGGCGATCGCGCCCATTGTAGATACTGAAAAGCTGAGAGAAAGCAACCTTGACGCCCTCCTTGAGATCTATGCCGGTTTGCAGGAAGACGACCTTTTCTACGGTACTTGGAGGCGACGATGCCAGTTCATTGAAAGTAACGCAGCTTTATCATATGAACAAATTGGTATATGGGACAAAGCGCAGCAAATGTACGAAGCAGCGCAAATCAAGGCTAGGACCAGCGTACTTCCTTTTTCCAACGGCGAGTATATGCTTTGGGAGGACCATTGGGTCATCTGCGCACAGAAATTGCAGCAGTGGGAGGTCTTAAGTGATTTTGCCAAACACGAGAATTTCAACGACCTTTATTTGGAAGCAACTTGGAGGCATTTCGAAGCATGGCAGAACAACGAACAGCGAGAACAGCTCGATGCGACTATCAAGGCTGTTAGCGATGCACCCACACCACGACGAGTGTTTTTCCAGACATTTATGTCTTTACTCAAACTCCATGCGAAATCGGAGACCCAGCCCGAATTCCATAGACTATGTGATGAGTCTATTCAACTCTCCATTCGCAAATGGCATCAACTACCGCGACGCATCACACAGGCTCATATACCGCTACTTCAGCACTTTCAACAACTGGTGGAATTGCATGATGCCAGTGTCATATGTACGAGCCTTGCTCAGACAACTCAGGCTAACCTCGATGTCAAGAGTTCGGAGCTTAAGCTGTTACTGAGCACGTGGCGTGATCGTTTGCCAAACTTCTGGGATGATATCAATGCGTGGCAAGATCTAGTCACATGGCGCCAACATATCTTCCATCTCATTAATGGTGTTTATCTTCAGCTCCTGCCACCTAATCCAAACAACCCGAGCGGCAATTCTTTTGCCTACCGAGGCTACCACGAGACTGCTTGGATCATCAACCGCTTCGCGCACGTTGCCAGGAAACATAACCTTCCCGACGTATGCATCCAGCAACTCAGTCGTATATACACCCTGCCCAATATCGAAATCCAAGAAGCTTTCTTAAAGCTCAGGGAACAAGCGAAATGCCATTACCAAAACCGTGCGGAACTAAACAATGGGCTGGATGTGATCAACAATACTAACCTCAATTACTTTGGAAATCAACAAAAGGCCGAATTCTACACTTTAAAGGGTATGTTTTTAGCCAAATTGGGGCAAAAGGGCGATGCCAACGACGCATTTGGGTCAGCTATGATATTCGATCTGAAGTTGCCCAAAGCTTGGGCTGAGTGGGGTCGATATAATGACATGCTCTTCAAAGAAGATCCTTCGACATTAGATAAAGCAGAAGCGGCCCTTAGCTGTTACCTCGAAGCAGCCAGCCTTTACAAGAACGCAAAATCAAGGAAGCTTCTGGGCCGGGTGCTTTGGCTGCTCAGTCTGGATAGTCCTACGCGGCAACTGGCTGTCAAGTTCGAAGAGTTCCAAGGTGACACGCCGGCGTGGTACTGGATTACATATATCCCACAGTTGCTTAACAGTTTGTCAAGGTCTGAAGCTCCTATCGCACGTTCCATTCTTGGCAAACTGGCCAAGACCTACCCACAAGCATTATACTGCCATCTTAGAACGACCAGGGAGGACATGGTTGTGTTAAAAAAGAACCATGATCAGAAGGAAGCAAAGGAGAGAGCAGCCAAGGCGAAACAGCAGCAGGCCCAAGGTTCTCCTGCACAAAAACAAGGATCCTCCGATAATTCATCAAGCGCAAATGGCGCTCAACCATCAAACGCTAGCGGTGAGAATAATACAACGGCAATTAGCACTACCAACGCAACTGTGAAAACAGAAGGAGGCAACACTCAAGATCCTAATAGCTCCAATAACGACACTACCCCACCCGCCCCCAAGAGACCGTGGGACCATGTGGAAGAGATATCTGCCATTCTGAAAACGGCGTTCCCGCTATTGGCACTGTCGATGGAGACGATGCTTGACCAGATTCAGAAAAACTTCAAGTGTCCGCCTGATGAAGATGCTTATAGGCTAATCGTTGCTCTGCTGAACGATGGACTTTCGTATGTCGGTCGTTCACCTAATCAGTATGCCCAAGAAATTCGACTTCCGTCCTCGACCGAATTGAATATTACACGATTCGCCGAGTCGGTACTGCCACCACATATCCGCAAGGCGTTTGAGCATGACTTCGTTCAACACAAACCAACCATGTACGAGTACATACAGAAACTGCGTACTTGGAGGAATCGATTTGAAGAGAGATTAGACCGAAGAAAACTCTCTGTTCCTCTTGAAGCCTACACGCACCAATTAAGCGAGTTCCGTTTCCTGAAGTTCGACGATGTGGAAATTCCTGGACAATATCTTCAACACCGAGACAAAAATTCAGACTTTATTCGCATTGAGCGCTTCCTCCCAGATGTAGACCTCGTACGTGGTATAGGCATTTGTCATCGCCGTCTCAAGATCCGTGGTCACGATGGCAGCGTGCATCCATTTGCAATCCAATTCCCAGCCGCCAGGAGTTCAAGACGCGAAGAGCGTATTTTACAATTGTTCAGAATATTCAACGGCATTTTGTCGAAGCGAAAGGAGAGTCGAAGGAGAAATTTACAATTTCACCTGCCGCTTATGGTGCCTATTACGCCCAGCGTGAGAATGGTCCAAGACGACGCCTCGTATATTAGTATGCAAGGCATCTTTGAGGATTTTTGTCGGCGAAATAATCTTAACAAAGACGAGCCTGTGCTCTTCAGTATTGAAAAGTTAAGAGCGCTCCAGCCTGTAAGCTTAACCCAAACTAACTGCTTGAACGAATTCCTTCCTAATGTGCAGATGCAGAAAAACCTAGAGCATGCCAACAGCATCCGCCTAGAAACCTTCGCAGCCGTTCAGGAGAAGTATGTACCGCCAACCGTTCTGTTAGACTACTTCCGCAGTACATATCCCAATTTTGCGGACTTCTGGCTCTTCCGTCGGTCATTCAGTTACCAACTCGCGGCACTTACCTTTATGTCCTACGTCATGCATATGAACTCCAGATTTCCTCACAAAATTAGTATTTCACGTGGTAGTGGTCGTGTTTGGGGCTCCGAGCTCATCCCTTCGATGGCTGTCGGCAAGCCTGTTCTACACAACAGCGAGCCCGTGCCTTTCCGCCTCACACCAAATATGCAAACCCTAATGGGACCACTTGCACTTGAAGGTATTTTTGCTCCTAGCGTCATGAGCATTGCTCGCTGCTTGATCGAGCCAGAAGGAGAGCTTGAGATGCAACTCGCAATCTTCATGCGTGATGAAATGAACCACTGGTTCACCAGCCAGCACAAGACACTTACTGCCGAGATCTTGAGAGAGAGTGTACAGAGCAACAGCGAGCTCGTAGTCAAGAGAGCTACGAGTATGGGAGGGTTGCCACAGGGTGGAAATTTGCCTGCTAATCAGACCATGGTGGATCTTGTGGCTATCGCAGTGCATCCACAGAAGCTGAGTCAGACAGATCCGCTTTGGATGGGATACCTATAGGATCAGTTATGATGCAGAAGAGAATGGGAGCATGGCGTTTCGGAACTGGTGTTTGGTGTTAGTACTTGACCAGTCAGGTTTTCTCTTACAGTTCGGTTTATGGGACTTTTACTTTTTTTATCATAAAAAGTATCTGAATTCTCATAGGAATTGCTTTAAATTTTCGCGGCAATGCGTATTGGAAGATGAGGATATGGCAATGAAACGGGGTGCTTGTACTATAATGCATATGCCCATGTAACTGTTTGAAATCACAACAAACTTTATCATCATCCGGGGCCACGCGTGACTTCGGTGACAGATTTTCGTCTTTCCGTAAGCACATGATTTACCTCGTCGCTGTTGCTATGTGATGGTTATACCAAATACTAAACTAAATTCCAGAATGCAGTCCATTAGATTGGACTGGTTTCTCCGCGAAGGAGTATACACGTTGATATATATACTGCTAAGACAAACCGCGAACAGAGCTGATAGGCTTGACTTTTGGGAAGTAGCTCGTTGGTAGACTCATTAGGCATGCCCTCAGTGATTCCAAAAGCCATTTTGAGATCGGAAGCTATTGTTCGAGCACTGTATCCAGAAGGAGTCATCGTTTGTGTCACAATGGTAGACGCATACGCCTTCCCCGAGCCTGGTTTTAGGCATGCGGTGCCTTTCCCGTAGGCGAACCGGCATGGCGTAATGTC
>Ga0247757_10001547_pt1 | contig 14754 bp, 13 predicted proteins | sample UWRJL126311R4_FD_180929 | JGI IMG/M metagenome (GOLD analysis project Ga0247757, IMG submission 180929) | Plant litter microbial communities from Arlington Agricultural Research Station in Wisconsin, United States - UWRJ-L126-311R-4 | ecosystem: Environmental > Terrestrial > Plant litter >... | reverse complement strand
CCTATAGTACCTAAACGCAACCGCCACGGCGCCTACGTGGATTGGTTCTCTGTTGTACACAAAAGCAATGATCCTGGAGCACTTGCAAACATTAAGACTTATTCCTTTATCAAATGTATAAACATGTAAAAATCGAACGAGGTTAGGCATGAGTCATTCTACTTGCCCGAGCCCATTTCAAACACATGCGGCTGGATAGGCGGCACCGGGTGCTGTTGAGGTTGGAGTGGGGACACTCCAATCGAGTCAGCCTCATGGGTCCCAGGGGTAGGCTCTCTCGCGATCAAGGGAGCGGGTGACTGTGGAGGCATGGGCGGAGCATTGGGGGTTGCGTAGTAGGGCTGCACGTAGGCAGGTGCTGGCGTAGAGGGATTGGATATCGGCGACTGGACCCCGTACTCGTGGACCTGGGTTTGCAGGTTCACCTTTTGGTCCTGCGGCGCAAAGTATCCGTTCTGAGCCGGCTGCGGCGACTGGACGGGCGCGGGTGGAGCAAACGACTGCTGCATCGGAGGCTGTTGTTGGTTGTTGGCTTGGGCGGCATAGATGGCTTGTTGGTTGGCGGCGAGCTGCTTCTCCTTCTTCTTCTTGACGCAGAAGAAGATGATGAGGGCGCCGGCGATGATGAGAAGGGCGAGGGCACCGATGACGGCTCCGGCAATGGTGCCTACGCTGATCTTCTTCTTCTTGGTCGTCTTGGGCTTCGAGGTGGTGCCACCTGAACCGACGCCAGCGCCAGATCCACCCACCGTGTCCGTCTCGGTAGGCTGTGGCTCTTCCGTTGAGTCGGTCGTGAAATCAAAGATGTTGGATGTCTCGGTTGAGGAGGCTTCCGTCGAGGAGGCTTCATCGTCCCACCCCGTCACCGCACTTTGACTCAGCGTGCTCAGGGTCATCGACGTGCTATCCAAGTTCGTGTCTGTGGCGGCTTGTAGAACAGTCTCAACGCCCGAGTTATAGTCGGCACAGCCATAGTCTGCGACGCCGTCGGATGGATACGTCCAAGTCACGCAGTACGGCGTTGCGCTATCGGTGCATTTCCTTATAAACTTGTCTCTCATGCAGGCGGAATCGCAGCTCTTCTTCGTGTACGCGTCGTAGTTGACGCAGCTCTTTGCCCAGCCGCAGCTTTGTGTATCTCCGTCGCAGCAGCCTGCCATGCCGATGCTGCTGGCCGTGTACAGCATGCATGTTCGACCAGCATTGCAAGTGATCCCAGATCCTATGTTCCCTTAGTATTGGTGTCCGCATTGGATGTCAGCCGGGAGTCTCTTACCCCAGATACCATCAACCCATCCGCAGGTCTCAGGACCAATGTCTGACTGCCGTCTCCGCAGTTCGAAGGCGGATGGTCCTTTGGTGGGTTCTGGTGCATGGCCTACGACTGCTCGATCAGGCCCCGTTGGAGCAGGACCGCCGAATGCAACGCCCTGAGCCAGAGGCAGTGCGGCAATGAGGCCGATGAGGGCCACCACAGGCGACATGATGGGTGTCAATTGATGAGTCTACAGTTCACCAAAGATGTCCCAACCTGAAAAGAAAAAGGCTATCAAAAAAGAGCGAAGCAGGTGAGAAGAAGGAACAGGTTGATGGAGAATGGGACACCACAAGCAAGCGGAGCAGCGAGACCAGGCGACACGGGATCCGCGCCATGCCCTCGTTTTTAAATTTCCACATGCTGCACAACCATGGCAGCCCCATGGTGCGCCCAGCTGAAATGAAGACAACACGAGATGCACCACACTGCACCGCAGGTCCAAGCATCCTAGCCCTAGCACAAGCATCAATCAAACGGCGCATCCTCCGGCGGATGCCCGCTCGCTTGCTGGCCCAAGGCCTAAGGCCCAAGGACCAAAGATGACCCGGTCTCGCCAAAGCCAAAGCGAAAAACAAAATACCGGTCCAAGAGCAGCCAAAAAGCCAAATCCTCGCTGGTGGCGGACGTCGGCCAACCACGTGCAGCGACTCGCCTAGCCTAGCTGCTTTGGGGCTTCAGCTGGAGCGTCTGGCTGGGGCCTGGGTTCCTGAAGTGCAGGCTTAAAATAGCATGGCTGGCAGCCTTGTCGTTCGGCAAGCTTTTGCTGCGCTTGTGCCTTTTGCTTTGGGTATGTTGGTGCGGGGAGGCGCTCGTCGGTGGTGGGAGCGTTTCTGCGGGAGGAAGACGTGCATCAGCTGCATCGATGGTTACAGCACTCTTCTCCGTGGATGCTGCACCCTTCAAAAGATGGCCATCGAGGACCATGGGGTCACATGGATTCCCATCCAGCCCAGATGGCCCCGTTGCGGTGTGCGCTGTCAGTGTTTGTCGGGGACACGAGCTCCTTTGCACAACTCACTCCTTCCTGTGTACCCAGCCACGATTCATGCACTCCCGTTTCACACGCCGGGTGCGCCTGCACATTCATATCGGACCACGTCGAATCATTCGTCGGCTGCATCTTGTGTGGTAATTGCAGGTCCCATGTTCGATATCGACTACGCCCGGGCGTCGACATCGCTGCTCTTTTCCGGCGGATAGTGCGAGTCCATGCTTTGGAGAGCCAGTACTTTTCCAATCATCGTATGACTGTTTGTTTGAGTGTTGTGAGTATCGGGAGAACGAGTCCATCATAGCATCGCTTGACGTCTTATTGTAGCATCCAGATTATTCAGTCATGATGATATATATATACGCAGTATCAGCTATATACATGTGGGGCCATTCACAGTCCTCTTACCCATCTGACGCCGAAACCACCTTTTACGTGCAGCCCGTCCTGTTCGAGCTGATGACAATATCATCATACCAGAAAGTGTTGGTGTCTCCACCGTAGCTCTCCCATCCAAAGTAGATTCCGGTGATCTTTGGCTTGCTGCCGCTCCTCGTCCACTGCGCAGCATTGGGGTTGCTCACGCCAGACTTGACTGTCAGCGCGGAAATGGCCTGGCCGTTGAGCCACGTCTCGACGCTGCCGTCGCTGCCCAGGTGGTACTCGAAGCACTGCCAGGAGCCCGTGGGCAGCGCCTTGGAGGCTGCGATGCCGTTGGGCGAGAGATCCGGCAGCGTCGCGTCGTCCGTCTCGCGGTTGTACATGAGGATTTTGGACTGCCCACCGATGCGCAGGTGCTTCTTTGCGCCTTGGGCCGAGTCGGGCATGGTGATGAAGGAGACGTGCGAGTCGGTCAGGGCTTTGGAGGCCTTGCTGTGGTGGGTCAGCAATCGTATTCACCTTGTCTATTCTTCACCTTGTCTATTCTTCACCTTGTCTATTCTTCACCTTGTCTATTCTTCACCTTGTCTATTCTTCACCTTCTTCTTCTTCTTCTTCTTCTTCTTCTTCTTCTTCTTCTTCTTCTTCTTCTTCTTCTTCTTCTTCTTCTTCTTCTTCTTCTTCTTCTTCTTCTTCTTTCATCCCGTCCTGCATATTTCCACGCATCAAACCCTCTTGTCCCTTGCTCCATGAAAGAAGAATCAAAAAGGATAACACTCACAGCCACGTCCGCACGTAAACATCACCGCTAGGCACCTTTGTCGTCCCCACGAAGATGTGTCCGCAGTAGCCACCCGCACCGGTGACCTTGATCGAGTTCTTGCCGCTGTGCGCTGTCGAACTGTCGAGACTGACGGTACCTCCCTGGCTGCAGTCGAGCGCGTACGTCGGCCACGCCGTCTGATCCCACCCGTTCTCGAAGCCCTCGGACACCTGGGCAAGCGAGTAGGGCGCGAGCGCGAGCGCGAGGAGAGCAGCCTGGCGGAGCATGTTGGACGATCGAACGGACGGACGGACGAAAAGCTCAGGGAAGAAGGGGGTGATGGTCTTTTAGATTCTCTTCTTCTCTCGTGCTTTCTATTCAACGACCGCCCCTCGAGTCTCTATTTGTACTTCCGGCACTTGCTTGTCTCCACCCCCGCCCATCCTTTCCCAATTACAGCCGTTTTATTGCGTTGGACCCATTGTCGCCGCCGTTTCCCGGGTACATTTGCAAGATATTACGCCGCGTTGATGGGGTCGTCTACGCCTGGGTTTTCTGCGCGCGTAGTGCAATCTATCGGAAACACGGTCCAGCGTTCCCCCAGCGGATATTTAGGTTGGGCCCCGCTTGGAGGCCCAGATAGACTACCTTGGACCCAATGAAGCTTGGTGGTGCTTGAATTAAATAAAGGCGCATTCTGCGCTGCGGGAACGAGTGCCGACGGGCGAGAATGTGCCTGGAGCATGGCACTTTCAGGGAATGGGGACGTTGCCTCTGCTACTATCCGCCGTGGTCGTCGCGTGATGGCGTGGGCGCTTCCGACTCGTTGCCTAAGTAATCTATTCCAGAGCCGCAGGAGAAGTACCCCGCGAAATGATCGTCACGGGGCGTTGTCAGATGGAGTTGGTCCATCTTTGTGCCGCCCCGGGTTTCCGGTTCTACTACCCCATCTTCACCAGGTACTCATCGTCGAGATCTACGTCGCCACCAAGATACAACCGTTCGACGGAGGTAACGACGGAAAGGCTGTACTATAGAGGCCCGGGAAATTGAGAGGAAGTATTAATGATTGCAAGCAGTTTGTTGGATGTAGCAAGAGTGGCAAACATCCCAAAATGGAGCTGTGCAACGTACTAGAATTAGCCTGCGCAACCCTGCTGTGTATGCCAGGCCATCCAATTCCAGGACTTCGATTTTCCGGGGACTGGATTACGTTCAGCCTTTTCTGGAAGCTCTCATAACGATAACTTCAGCTTTCTCTTTGAGACCATGTTCTTTTTCCTCTCCATTCACCTCGTCTTCTGGCTGGGCTCCGGCACGTTCAACCTCTCCTGAAAGCTTCTCCTCCTTTCTTCCCTTCCATCGTCGCTCCTCTCATCCTCACTTCCCAATCCCTTTTCTTCAACCATGACCCCACTCCCCGGCCTTCCATCTGCACTCCCATCATCACTACTCGCACTCCTTCCCTCAGCCATCGGCTTCTTTGCGTCCCCTCTGCTCGCACCGGGACTCCAGTTCCTCAAACTGCTCCTCGACCGTTGATGCCTCTGCCGACGACTCACATTCGCAGCAGCCGAGGGCATATCCTTTACGAATCTCACAGGCGCAACCGCGCTTATGAGTTCGCCTAGCGTGGGAAGATCTGGCTTCTCGCCATTAGTCGCAGCGTGGAAGTTGTCAAAAGGCATGCCCGTCGCAGCAGGCATGATGGGCAGAGCCCGCAGCCAGCGTCTCGCGAGGTAATTCTTCGTACGGGACCAAGTGCCCAGCTCGCTGTCCGCGGGATCATACCCACGCTGCGCGATGACCGCGCGATCGGAGCTGAACCAACGCGTGAGGAGCCGCCATTTCAAGCCTGCCCACCACCCGGCGGGCATTATACCCTGTCTCGGCCCTCGACGCGTCCAGAGAGTGGGGTGCTGCGCCGAGAGCTCGAGGTAGAGACGCTCGTAGACTCCTCTACGGAGGGTTTCCTGGTGCTGGTTATTGAGTGTGTGTTTGAGCGCGTACCAGAGGACGATGACGAGGGTGAAGAGGGCGACGGCAGCGACGGCGAACCATTTAATCGAGGGATTCTCCTCGAACGTGTCGACGTTCATGCCGAAGAAGCCAGTCACAAACGTTAGCGGGAGGAAGATGAAAGTGATCCAGCTGAGACGCCACATGGAGAGCCCGAGTTGCAGCGAGTGTCGCGCATCGCGGATGCCTACGCTCTTGTACATTAGGTCCGAGAGACCGTCGGTAGGCTTGACGACGCCTTCTTCGAACTGCGTTGTTAGCTTTTCCATTTCCTCTGCTGACGACTCTAGCCACTGCTGCTGGTCATAATTTGGACCTGCGTTGTCCAGCTCGTGCAGATAGGTGCGCATCTCCTTGATAAGATCAATGTGCAGGTACATGAGGCGCTCCACCTTCAGCCACAGACTTGCGTTGGTCCAGAGCTCCGGCGCCCTGGTCTCGTCGGCTGGATTTTCGTAAATCTTGTCCTCCAGGATGCCGACGTGCGTCTCGCAGAGATTGTTATACTTCTCCCAATTGTAGGCCAAGGCTCGGAAGATGTCACGGATGACCAAGTCCATGCATCGCGTCACCATCGATGCATCGTCATCCGCTTCGTTCTTGGGCATGTAGAACGTCAGTCTCCTCCACTTCATCTCAATCGACTGCCGAGCCCCTATCAGCGTGTCTTCTACCGATCCAGACTGGGAGTGCTCGAAGATGATGATGGTGTTTCCGTTGTCAAGGTTTTTTAGCTTTGGAATATAGCCATCTCCACGGTATTGCTTCCTGAGATTTTCGTGATACTGGTACGCTTCCTCATCGTACGGGTTGCTAATGTCAGGGTCGATGTTCACGCCAGGCTCATCGTAGCTGTACTGCACGTAGACACTCAGTCGCTGGACAAAGACATCGTACGTGTGCGTAGGCAGATCGTCCTCGTCGTAGTGGTTCAGCTGCATCATCTTTGTGCTGTTCTGGAGCTGAGATTCGGAGATACTCTTCACCGGATAGTGTCGCAGATAGTCGCATCCAAACGACGTCCGACTGATACCACGCCATGGGTCCCTCTGGGTGCGGAACGTCTTGCCGTTGAGCACAGGCTTGTTAGCACGTCGTTGCGGCCGCTCGTAGCGAGCCCAGCGGCCGAAACTTGTGCCCACAAGATCATCGCTGGCGTCGATGTTATACTTGACGAGTAGAAAACGCGTCGCCCAACTGGCATTCTGTACATGGATGACACGGAGCGCAGCCTGCTTCTCAATCTGTTCGTTTCTGAAGAACCCCTTGAGTCCGTCTATGTTAGAAAACTCTTGGGCTAAAATCTTCCGCCTGCCATGTAACGTGTGCTCTTTACCCACGTAGTCGATCAGTAATACGCGGCCGTTGTGCCAGCTGTCTTTGGTCCACTTCTCGTGCCATTCTAGGTTCGGGCTGTGGTGTCTTCGGTGTCCCTTCTCCCAGGTGCTTTGACGCCGCTCGGTGAAGTTGGACGAGTCCTGCGTTTGGGGTTGTGGGCGTCCAGACGCGCTCTTTGCGGCTGAAGCTGTATCCTCAACCGTGATTGGCGGGGGGTCGGATTTTACTCTTTTGTGCATAGGAGCTTGCATCTTGCTGCTGTTCCTGTGCCTACTGAGGCAGCCTATAGTCGAGGTTGGCCAAGAGCCTTCGCGCGTCCGCAAGGAAAGAAGCGCTGCGGGTGTATCCGCACGCCGAACAACAGCTAAGCTCTTTGCTGTGCAGGAAAGAGACGAACGGGACGGGTTTAATGGTTCTTCGCGAAGGACGCGCCATGGTGGGGGCCTGACAGGGCCCGACAGGCATAATGGGGAAGGCTGAAGGATGTAGATCGTGATGACCCGGTCATTCGCTCCACTGACCCCCGCCCAGACGGATGCGGCACCAACGTGCAGGCCCTGCGAGTCACATCATCTCACGCCCTCATGCACGCACTTGGTTGGATTTGAAATGGTGGTATACAAAATGCAAGGTCCAAGCCCTGGGGAACTTGGACTGGATAGACACGGCACATACAGAAGAGAGGCAAGGCAACCCGAGTGAGATTTCGCCCGTCAACCAACGCCGTGGTCGGAGTATGATTCATTATATGCAAATAGATTCCGACATTCCCTCGTCAGCCGCAGCAGAAAAACCGGTGATGCTGACGCCGATCGAGAGCAGGCTACCTATAGCGTAGGAAACAATCCACACATTCTCCTCACACCCCGGTCACTCACGTGTCGAGGCGCCAACATTACATGCAAATGCAGAACAAGGAAACCAAAGAATGAGGTAACAAGGAAAATGCCATGACAGCGTGGGCGATTATCTCTAGTGGTGCGTGTGTAGTGGCTGATAAGCCGGGGAATCGCTATGATATGATACTGGTATATTCCAAGGAAATGTAGACGTGGTCGTGAAATCGTGTCCGCCAAAATGCGGTAGTCCGAGACTCGCTAGGAGTGGATTAACATATTATGGATATAGGAATGGTTCGAAAGCTAGGTTTGCTATTCGACGATGCGGCGCATTTGTATCGGGGTATCCGCTTATTCGTGGTGACGGCTACGCTTCGTAATCTCCTCATCACTCAACGCAGCCAGCCAAAGACATTTGCTAATGATGTTGGGTTCGACGTTGAATGTGTATTTGGAACTGGCTTCCAAGAGCCGCAAAAGGCTTTTAACGATCATAGCCGCCGTATGGTGTCGTTCGAAGTTGATGAGTTTTTCTCCATCGGCAGGAGGAGCATCGATAAAGGCTGGTTTTTGAGCATTGTAAATCAGGTCTCGTGTGTATATGCCTGCATCATGATGAGCGCCATCAGCGTAGGGGCGGGGTCATCTTACCAATAAATGGAATGCATCCGTCCTCAACTGTCACCGTTTCCATTTCCACGCGAAGGGAGTGAAAGTTTTTTAGGGGTTGGACAAGGGTTTCCAGATCTCTCATTGTTGCAAGCTCCGCTGCGGGGACTAATGACCATGTCTTGCGCAGACGAGAAACGTCGTTCGACAGGAGCGCGATGGTAATTTGATACATGGTCGCGTAGTTCCGTAGTCGACGAGCATGAGCAGCAATGTGGATGTACTTAACAATGCACCGTGCTCGCTCTTCCAGGTTTTCGGTGAGAACCACTTCAGATACAGCCCACTTGACGACAAGGTTGAATCGAGCAATTACCACATCAACACCCCGAACCTCTCCAGTGCGCAGATAATGTACCCAATCGCGGATTTTAGGCGAAGACTGTTTCCAGCGAAGCTCGATGAGCTCTCTCCAATCAATCTCATCAAGAGCATCTTTTTCGATAACTGTGAATTGTTGCGCCAGCGTTTCAGAGTCATAGGCTAGGATGAAAGGCAAATGCGGAGGATCAATAGAGGCTTGTTCTTTTTTGAGGTCCTTTGGCTCGATCGCGGGCTCCATGAGTTTACTTGCTTGTTCAAATATCTGGCCATTGGGACGAGAAGTTGGAGTAAGGCCTGGGGTGGGTAGACCCTTTTCGAAAACGGTGGTGTCGACGTAGGGCAAAGGCTCATTCAAGCGATTTGCTGTAAGCGGGGGGGTGGGAGGATGTCGCATAGGATGCGTAGGCAGGAACTCTTTATCGCTGACTTCATGAGGCGTCTCATCTTCGAAAAAGCTTCTCACTCCATGGCTCGTGTCCTCAGATCTCGCATCTCTGCGTGACTCTACATCGCTGAGGTCTTCCCCGTCGTCCAGAAGAAATGACTCCCGTGGGGCTGAGGTTTTGGGTTGACTTTGGTCTTTTGATGTCTGAATGACATACTCAAGCGACGAATCAGGAGAAGTGACCTGGGCAATATTCTTCACACCCTCGCGCGTAAGTGGGCTTAACGGTGCGGGCTTAGCGGATGACCGCATGGTTTCCATGGTTGGTGCTCGAGCCGACTGTGTGATCTCGCTGAGGCCTCGGTCAAGCAGTGGGATGGATGAATAAGAATCTTCAGACTCAATCGCAGAGTTGACAGTAGGCACACGGCCATTGAAGGCCTCGCCTGAGAGGCAATACATACCCTGGTCTTCAGTTTCCGGGGGTGCAAGCGGACGGTGAAGGACGTGAACACCCTCAGCAGAGCTTGCAGGCTGTGAGTTGTGCTCGAATGGAGCGTATGATACCTTTGAGGAGTCGGCAGGCGCCCCAGTAGGCCGATAGACCTCTGGTCGATGACCAACATTTGGAGATTGATCCGGGGTTGTGTTTGAGGGATCTGGTGATTTCTTCTCGTATCGGCCCTCCAATTTCATCAAGGCTGCTTCTATCCCCCCATCATCATCAGTGTCATCCGGCAGGGCTGCCAGCTTGGCCACTTCTGCTTCGAAAGAAGGGCGCAGGTTAGGTTGTGAGGAATGAGTATCAACTAAAGAGATAGGCTTCTTGGTCATCCCTTCGTTACTAGCTTCCTCTTCGACTTGCTCCACCGGCTCTGGTGTGGGCTCGATGAACCGATTTGAGCGTAGAATTACGGAATTAGCTATCGAATGAGTGCGATTCGAGACAGAGCCTGTGGAGTGGGGGCGTTGGCCCTGTTCCAGGTCATGTACGTTATCTACAGCACGAAGGTCACCCCCAGGCCGACGGCGTAATTGACGTACAGGTTTGCGCGATGCATCGGTTGGTTGTTGATCTAAGTGGAAAGGATCATTGTCGGATGACATGGTCTGGAAGGTAGCAATGCTGGCTGCTTTCTGATGTCTGCTCAGTCCGCTAGCGTGAGACACATGGCGGCGCAGCGATACAGGGCGTGCCATTGATGTCTTTGTGGAACCTCTACGGCGAAAGGAATGCATTCGTTCAGGACCGGTAGAAAGTGAACGTCTTTGGGCTGGAATGGAGGCCTGCAATGAGCCGCGAGACATTCGTTGTACACTAGAATCGGCAAAATCATCTTGGTGTGAATCGGACGGCTGGATAGATGATACGTTTGATTTGGTCGATTCTTCGATGGTAGAAGGAGCTGGTTCGAGTTGGGATGATTCATGGCTTCTTGACATCGGCTTGCTAGCTGAAATAGGCAATGCTCCTGACATCAATGGGAGAGGCGGAGGACCTGTATCATCCATGATGAGAATAGATTGGCTTCCGGTTGTGATGCCGCTATGCAACCGCAAGTCATGAGACTTCGCATCCTTGGAAAGTTCTCCGTTACTTTCAGGTGTGCGTTTGTCGAACTCGAATTCGAATCCGCTCAAGTTCGGAGGGACGCTTGGGCGCTGCTCATTTTTGATTTGTTCTTGTATGGCTTCCTTGAAACTGTTCCCAACCGCAGATGCCAAAGCGTCGATGCGCACTTGAGGCCGGGGGCGACCCTGTCGACGTTTGTGTACACCTTCCGAGACTGTTGACATGGTAGTCGGATTCGAGGATCTTGCAGAATGAGATCCATGATGATGATGCAAGCTACCTAGCAACTGAGGGCTAGACCCATTTGGCTGCTTACTGCTCAGAGCACGCCGGACACTACCGATAAGCTTCTTCATTCCTGGGTTCGATGCATAGGGCCCACGCATGTGTATTTCGTTGCCCAATACATCCTGATGGACCAGCTCTAAGCGTGACCTCGTATGACGTAGTCCACCATTCTTCACATCAATGTAGGGCGAACTGGGCTGAAACAGCCCACCCCTGACCAGGCTTCCTGGAACTTTGGAAATGGCAGTAATGGTGGTAATATCCTCATCGGATGGCCCATACTTGGGGAGGGATAGTGGGGCTCGATTGTCTCGTAATGCGTCTGAAAAGCTTCCGCTGCGTTTGTGTGCATGGGATGGTCGAGCGGGCTTCTTGGTAGAAGCAGGTCGTTGTGGGCTTGGGGCAGAACGAGGAGAACCATTGGTTATAGGGTGTGGTACGGGATGGGGATACAGAGGAACGTCATTTACGGGCTCTGGTCTGCCTAAACCTCTCATCGGGATAGAGCAGGAGAGAACCTGCATACTTCGTTCGCTTTCAGGTGACAGGGGTACTCTGACGCCGGAGTATTCCTGCGAAGGACTATACGGAGAACTTAGAGAGTTCTGAGGAGTGTGGCGTGACCTGTGGGCCCAATCCATGTGTCTGCTCGCAAACTGGTCACTTGGGTTGGATGCAATGCTTTCTACTTTCGAGTCATGGGTAGTTTGTCGGGGAGGTGTAGACGGCACGGGAGCAGTAAAGACGTGTTCAACATCAGAGACCTGAGATCCAGGCTTGCCACCAGGAAGGAGATCGTCGTCCGCCAGATCTTGAGCAATGCTGTCTTCGTTATCCCAATATAATGTGCAGGTTCGTCTCCAGCACTTCTTAAGCTCGCCAACAATCTTAGCATCACCACCACCTCCATCTTCACGAGCCTTCAAATCTCGGTACAGTTCATTGACTAGCTCACAAAAGTACACTCGCAGCCGATATTTGGGCACAAAGTCATCCACGAAATAATTCAAGATCCAGTGCCGCAGGGCCACAAAGGTGCGCACGCGCACGATACGGCCGAAATCGTCTTGGCGATCGACGGCCCATCTGAGGCGCGATAAAAGGTAGGCAACCAATTCGCGACTGGCCAAAAACGAACGGAAGGTCAGGAAGAAATCTGACAAGAGCTCGTAGTCGAGGAAGCTGGGTGACGTGATGTGTGCGACCAAGCGGGACGGGGTGGCAGCGAGGATATCTCCAGTGGGCGAGAAACGAACAGCAGCGCGGTCATCTGGGTCAGTTGTGTAAGTGTCATAGATCTGGGGGCCAATGGGGAGCTTAGAGATGCGAGCGGAGGAAGGTTCCGAAGACGGGAGCGGGGGCTTCAAATCCATGGTAGTGGGGTAATTGAATGAATTAGGGGTATAAACGTCGGAGCGTGGACGGGACGAAAGGAAAGAGGGTGTCAAACGTTGCGGGGTCAGAAGAGACGAACGACAGTCCTCGGTCGCGGCAACACTCGTGTACACGGAACTGCGCAAGATGGCGGTTCCTCGGGCGCTAAAGCGCGGTGTACCTAGACGGTAATGGGGAATGGGAACCTCGAGTACGGGAAAGGAACTCGTGTCGGCTGTTTTTGGGCGGGCTTGTGGTGGGCGCTCAATGATGACCTTGAAGGTACCAGGCTCGATCTGGTGAGAGTTGATGGTGTGTTCGTCTGAGGTGGAAAAGGAGTGCGATCGGACATGGGACGAAGGCGGCGGGGGCGAGTCGAGGAGGGCGGGCTGTGAGAGCTTAATCTCATCGTCCGACGTCAAGCCTGGTGGTAGTGGGAGGGCAAAATCGGCACGGGTTGGAGTTCTGGATCCAAACACGCTCTTCTCCCAGTCATCGCTCGTGGGTCGCAGCTTCGAGTCGAGAGTCGCGCTGTCGGGCGGCGTCTGGGGGAATACGGGGTCTGGCGGTGGGCCAGCTCGCTGGTGCGCAGGACGAACCACGGGTCTGGCAATTGTCATGTCAGCAGCTGGGGCACGGCATAGGCACACTTGGGCGCGCAGAAGCTCGAGGAGGCTGTTGGGGAGGTAGCATCGCCAAGGACATGCTGATGGAGGGCCTCGAGACGAAAGCTGAGCGTGGCAGCGATGTCCAGCCCCCCTCCCTCAGGCTCGGCGGTGAGGCAGAGAAGCGCCAAGTTGTAGCATTCAGGCGTGCTTTACGACGTACCTGAGGTAGATGATGCCGTTGTTTATGTTTGCGACGGTGAAGGAGCGGCCAGCTTGGGAGCTGGATAGGGTCGAGTCTGCGGTCGCAGTGCTGGCGCCGCGGGCCCTGGTGGTGCGCAGCTGCTCGCGAGAGTCCTTTACTCGGCGCAGCGACGGGCGACGCTGGTGCTGGGGGTGTGAAGGGCGTCGTTTGGGCTGTTGTGCTCGTCGCGCTTGAGCCAGCACGTCTCGCTGCTGGGACATGTCGGGGTCAGGCGCGAGAGCCGGGATGTGGGCAGTCTGCGGCAGCACGGGCAGCTCCATCCTACCCAGTCCATGATCCGGCGCGAAGGCCAGCACGCACTCTCTGGCGACGGGCTCTCAATGAGGCACGGGGTGGAGCTTCGAGTGGGTAGCAAGCATGGTTCCTGGGTATGTACAGTGCTATGCGACAGTGCGACCGGCGGGGCGAGAGAAAGGGAGAGTGTGTAGGTAAGTAGGATGCGGATGCCGACGCGCAAAAGGGCCAGCCCAGCCCCGTCGTCGGGGCAGAGGCAACGGGCAGAGGCATGGGCTGGCTGGGCTGGCTGGGCTGGCTGGCTAGGCTGGCTCGCCCTGCTTTGGCTCATGGCCACCGAGTGCCGTGTGCGCTTGACGAGCGTGCGTGCATGCAGCAGACGCAGCAGCAACTGGGCATCTAACTCATTTAGCCTCTGGCCCACGCCTGTTCGCAGGCTGCGCGACGCCCAAAGCAGTTCGCACGCCGTTGTCGCCATGTTTCCCTGTCGCCCCGGCTACAATGCGAATCCACTCTGTAAGGTTCGCGACGAAGCGGTTGCTGGGAGGGAGGGAGCCAGGCCACCACGCGCGCTCCCTGACGAGGCAGACGAGCGACGGAGCATTCAGGAGTGATGTCATATGCTGGTACCTGTGTTGTTGGCCATTGCGGATGATGATGACGACGAGGAATAGGACGTATGCCAAGAGCCAAAGGGCAGCTTCCGGGCAGCTTTCAACATCAGAAGCCACGACGTTGGACTGCCTACTCTGTCTCTGTTTTCTATGTTGTCTATGTGTCCAAGTACAGCTCCGCGCCGCGAGGTGAGAGTGCCATGTCATGTGACGCGATGCCCAGCCAGGCACCGCCCGCTCTTGCCTCTGTGGACGGCGACAGCAACCACCGCCTGCCCGTTCCTGCCCGTTCCTGCTGGGGTTTCCTCCTCACATCCCTGACGAAAACTCTCTTTGTAGGCCTTCATTATTACGATGATGATAACAATAATAATAACATTTATTGTTACCGCACTACCCTGACTTGCCGCGCCTCAACCCACTCACTTATAACTCACTCACTCCCGCCACAGATTCTAAATGGATACTCGTCACTTAACAGGTACCGTAGATACTGCGTACTGCATGCGCATGAGATTGCATTCGGCTCTTCTGCGTTACCGTGCCAGCATGGGTCCCGCGCTTGGTCGCTTTTAGACTTCTCTGCATGCCATCCACCAGAGCGCCTTTGTTTCACTATAGCTGCCACGAGTCATGCTATGCTCGGTTTTGCACCAGGGAACTGAGTGACACGGCCAATTTTCCACGGGGGAAAAAAGAAAAAGGCGCCTTCCGTCTGCATCCAAACCCGCATACGTCGCTTCCTGCTTCCCTCTCGACCCGCAAAACAAACAA
>Ga0247757_10001546_pt1 | contig 14760 bp, 10 predicted proteins | sample UWRJL126311R4_FD_180929 | JGI IMG/M metagenome (GOLD analysis project Ga0247757, IMG submission 180929) | Plant litter microbial communities from Arlington Agricultural Research Station in Wisconsin, United States - UWRJ-L126-311R-4 | ecosystem: Environmental > Terrestrial > Plant litter >... | reverse complement strand
CCAATAAACAATACTATATGACACCTGAAGAAAACTTCGCGGCGCTAAACCTTGTTTTGCCCACGGCACCAAAACCCATGGGCGTGTATAAACCCTTACTGATCGATGGCAATCATTGCTATGTATCCGGCCACGGCACTTTGAAACCGGATGGCACGCTGATCATCGGCCGCATTGGTGAAACCCTCGATATAGAAGAAGGCAAACAGGCAGCACAGCAGGTAGGTCTCGCTATCCTTGCCACACTCAAAGCAGGTCTCGGTTCCCTCGATAAGGTAAAACGCGTGATCAAAACACTGGGAATGGTGAACTGCACCCCTGATTTTGAAAAACATCCCTATGTGATGAATGGCTGCAGTGAATTGTTTGCCAAAGTATGGGGCGATGACAACGGAATTGGTGTAAGAAGCGCCGTTGGCATGGGCTCACTCCCTAACAATATTCCGGTTGAAGTAGAAGTACTGTTTGAATTGCATTAAGATGAACTGGTATACTATTGACAATATCGATACATTGGATTCTCCCGCACTGGTTGTATACCCACAACGTGTAAAGGAGAACATACAAGCTGCGATCAGCCTGGTAAAAGATCCATCGCTGCTACGGCCGCATGTAAAAACAAATAAGATCGCGGAAGTCTGTGCGATGATGATGGATGCAGGTATCACCCATTTTAAATGTGCTACCATCCCCGAGGCAGAAATGCTCGGAAATATCAAAGCCCATGATGTATTATTGGCGCATCAGCCGGTGGGGCCAAAAGCCACAAGGTTGCTCTCACTGATCAAACTGTTTCCATCAACACATTTTTCGACTATCATCGACAATATTGGCACAGCCGCCCATCTGTCGGGATTATTTGTTGAGAATGATCTGACACTTGATGTTTACATTGATCTGAACATAGGAATGGATCGTTCGGGCATTACACCGGAAAATGCATTGCCGCTTTTTTTGGCTGCACAAAAACTTCCGGGCATCAGGATCATTGGCCTGCATGGTTATGATGGCCATATCCGTGATACCGATCTTGGTGAACGCAACAACAGATCGGACCAGGCTTTCAGCAAAGTGGAAAAATTACTGGCGGATATTGCATTGTTGAGTGACAGACCGCTACAGGTAGTTGCCGGCGGTTCTCCCAGTTTTCCCACACATATCAAAAGAAAAAACGTGCAGTTGAGTCCCGGTACATTTGTATTCTGGGACTGGACCTATAAACACCAGGTACCTGATGAACCCTTTGAGTATGCGGCACTGGTGATCACACGCGTGATTTCTGTTATCGATGAGAAAACGATTTGTGTAGACCTTGGTCATAAAGCCGTTGCTGCAGAAAACCCATTGCCCCGTGTCCATTTCCTGAATGCACCGGATGCGGTACCCACGGGCCAAAGCGAAGAACACCTGGTGTTAAAAGTACCCGATGCGGCTATATGGAATGTTGGAGATGTTTTATATGGTGTACCCGTACATATCTGTCCAACTGTTGCATTATACGATTGGGCTAATGTAGTTGAGAACAATCACGTAGCGGAACAATGGAAAGTGATCGCCCGTGCGCGAAAAATAACCATTTAACTCTCTGTGTATCTCTGTGTCCTCTGTGTCTCCGTGGTGAATTGGTCGAAGCGAAAGTTTTACCACAGAGACACAGAGGGCACAGAGATACACAGAGTAAGACGAAGATATGTTTATAATTGACGCACATCTTGATCTGAGCATGAATGCCATGGAATGGAACCGCGACCTGCGGTTACCGGTGCATGCGATCCGTGAGAGAGAAAACGGCATGTGTGATAAACCAGACAGGAGTAAAGGCACTGTTGCTTTACCCGAGTTACGCAAGGGCAATATTGGTCTTGTTGTAGCCACCCAGATCGCACGCGTGGTAGAACCTGGCAATCCCTTACCCGGCTGGCATTCCCCTGAGCAGGCCTGGGCGCACACACAGGCGCAGCTTGCCTGGTATCGTGCGATGGAAGATGCGGGTGAAATGATACAGATAAAAGACCTCCCTGAACTCGATAACCATCTTCGCCTATGGAATAAACCAGGGAGCGATAACAATTTGCCTGTTGGCTATATCCTCAGCCTCGAGGGTGCCGACTCACTAATAACCATCGATCATTTACATATCGCGTATGACTACGGCTTAAGAGCCCTTGGCCCCGCGCACTATGGACCCGGCCGTTATGCCAATGGCACTGATGCAACCGGCCGCTTGAATGAAAAAGGGAAAGCATTGCTGAAAGAAATGGCGAAATTGAACATCATTCTCGATGCAACACACTTGTGTGATGATGCATTTTGGGATGCAATGGAAATATTTGATGGCCCTGTCTGGGCGAGTCATAACAACTGCCGTGCACTGGTAAATCACAACCGGCAATTCAGTGATGATATGATCAGGACACTGATCGCTAAAAAAGCAGTGATCGGTGCTGCACTGGATGCATGGATGATGGTACCCAACTGGCAAAGAGGCATCTCAGATCCAAAAGCAATGGAATGTGGTCTTGAAAAAATGATCGATCATATCGATCATATCTGCCAGCTGGCGGGCAATACTTTGCATGTGGGTATCGGTACAGACCTGGATGGCGCTTTTGGCAAAGAACAATGCCCCTACGACCTGGAAACCATTGCCGATCTTCAAACCATTCCATCATTACTGAAAAAAAGAGGATATTCCGGAGAAGATTGCTCCAATATCATGCACGGAAACTGGCTGCGCTTTTTACAGGAGGCATGGGCATAACCAGCTTATGTGTTCTATGTACTTCTATGTCCCTATGTGTTAAAAAAAATCAACACATAGGGACATAGAAAAAAACAAGGGAACATAGGATACTACCGTTTACTATTTTATTTCTTTTAATATTGTTTTCCCAGTGGTAACCGCCAACTCATATTCAATACCTATTTTCAACGCATAGTTTTCCTTCCCATGGCTTACCGGGAAATCAAAGCAAACAGGATAGTTGTATTCCCTCACATGTTCGGAGATAATATGATACACATCAGTTCCAAAAGGAATCGTCGTATCCTTCATCTCCGAAAAGCCGCCGATGATCAGTCCTGCCAGGTCTTTCAACATACCGCTTCGTTTTAATTGTATCAGCATGCGGTCTACATTGTACAGGTATTCGCCCACGTCTTCGATAAAGAGTATGCGGTTCTTTGTTTTGAAACAGGAACTGGTACCTGCCGCATGTGCCAGTAAGGAAAGATTTCCACCTACCAGCTCCCCTTTCGCTTTACCCTTCCTGTTGAAAGGATGCGCAGCGCAAACATAATTCGCCGTTTTACCCTGTAGTGCTTTCTTCAATGACTGAACATAGGGATTGGCATATTCGCCATCATTAAAAGCAGCTGCCATAGGAGAATGCAGGCTTGAAATATGAAAACGTTCCCATACATGCGAGTGCAGCAAGGTGATATCGCTAAAGCCGATCAGCCATTTGGGATTTTTGCGGAATTGTTTAAAATCCAGTTGATCGATAATACGGCTCATGCCATAGCCGCCTCGTCCGCATAATACCGCTTTCACTTCCGGATTATCGAGCATCGACTGCAGATCGGCAAGTCTTTCGGCGTCGGTTCCTGAAAAATAATGGAATTGATTGCCAAGCGTTTTGCCCACCAGTATCTTATAACCCCATTCTTTCAGTACACGGATACAGGTGGCGGCTTTTTCGGATGGCATATAGCCTGCAGGACAAACAATCCCGATCGTATCACCTTTGCTCAGGTAAGGAGGAACAATACTCATCCGGCAATATTACACAAAGCAGCAACAAAACCCATCAACTGCCGGCAGTCGCCCGGCAGTCGCCCGGCAGTCGCCCGCCGCCGGCGGGTGACCAGTATCACCGGCTTCCAGCCAAAACAACCGTTAACCTGCGATTGCTTACTTTTGCGTCGATTTTAAGCAGAACCCGAGAACATGAATCAACCGAAAAGATACCTGGTCACTTCCGCCCTTCCCTATGCCAATGGCCTGAAGCATATTGGTCACCTGGCAGGCGCCTATATCCCCGCGGATATCTATGTACGCTATCTGAAAGCCCAAAAAAGGGATGTGGTATATGTATGCGGCAGCGATGAACACGGAACAGCCATCCCCATACAGGCGGCCAAGGAAGGCACTACGGCGCAGGCGATCATCGATAAATACCATCCCATCATGGAACAGAATTTCCGTGACCTGGGTATTGAGTTCGATATCTATCACCGCACCAGTGACCCATTACACCACGAAACCGCCCAGGAGTTTTTTACCAAACTAAACAGCAACGGCGACCTGGAAGTAAAGGAATCAGAACAATATTTTGATGAGGAAGCCAATAGTTTCCTCGCCGACCGGTATATCAAAGGTACTTGTCCCAACTGCGGTTATGAAAGCGCTTATGGTGACCAATGCGAGCGCTGTGGCAAGAGTTTAAGCCCGGATGAACTGATCAACCCGGTAAGTACTTTAAGCGGCAAATCACCTGTAAAAAAGGCCACCAAACACTGGTACCTGCCTTTGAACCGGCATGAAGATTTTTTGAGAGACTGGATATTGAAAGAACATGGCAATGACTGGCGCAGTAATGTACTCGGACAGTGCAAAAGCTGGATCGATGGCGGCCTGCAGCCGCGTGCTGTTACCCGCGATCTTGACTGGGGCGTGAAAGTACCTTTACCGGATGCAGATGGCAAAGTGCTGTATGTATGGTTTGATGCTCCTATAGGCTATATCAGCGCAACCAAACAGTGGGCACTGAATACGGGCAAAGACTGGCGTCCTTATTGGGAAGACAAAGAGACCCAGTTGGTACATTTTGTTGGAAAAGATAATATCGTATTCCATTGTATCATCTTCCCCGTAATGCTGAAACTGCACGGGAATATTTTACCGGCCAATGTGCCTGCCAACGAGTTCATGAATCTCGAAGGAGAGAAAATGAGTACCAGCCGTAACTGGAAACTGGAGATGCAGGATTATATCGATGATTTTATTAAGAAGGAAAATGGCGGCAGCCAGATGGCGGATGTATTGCGTTATTATTTAACCCAGATCGCTCCCGAAACAAAAGACAGTGAATTTACCTGGAAAGGATTCCAGGATGCGAATAATAGTGAACTGGTAAGCATCTACGGCAATTTCATCAACCGCTCAATGGTGTTGATGCATAAACTTTGCAAAGGAAAAGTTCCAAAACTGCATACGGAGTTATTGGCTGAAGCCGATCATACATTGATCAATGATATAGCAGCCACCAAAGAGAAAGTGGAATCATTGCTCGAGCAATACAAATTCCGTGAGGCTTTATTTGAAGTGATCAATCTCGCGCGTTCAGGCAACCAGTATATGCAGAAAAAAGAGCCATGGATCGTTGCGAAACAAACCGGCGAAGATGGACAACCAACTGCAGAAGCGCAACAGTCTATCGACAACACTTTGCATATCTGTTTGCAGTTATGCGCCAACCTGGCGATACTGATCAACCCATTCCTGCCCTTTACTGCACGGAAGATCTGCCATATGCTGAAAGTGGTAGACAAAATGCTGGACTGGGAAAATGCCGGCAAACTGAAGTTATTAAGTGTAGGTTATTCCTTGCGTGCACCCGAATTACTGTTCCGCAAGATCGAAGACGCAGAAATTACCTACCAGGTCGAAAAATTGCGTGCCGCCGCCAATGCTGTGCTGGCCGCTAAAAATAATGCTATGGAAGAACCCAAAAAAGAAACACCCGCATTGAAACCAGAGATCGTATTTGATGATTTCGCAAAGATCGATCTGCGGGTAGGGAAAATAGTGAGCGCTGAAAAAGTGGAGAAAGCAGACAAGCTCCTGAAATTAGCCGTTGATCTTGGATTTGAAACACGCACCATCGTTTCAGGTATCGCGATGCATTTTAAACCCGAAGACATTGTTGGCAAACAGGTAACTGTTGTGGTAAACCTTGCACCCCGCAAAATGAGAGGCATCGAAAGCAATGGCATGATATTGATGGCGGAGGATGCAGAAGGCAAACTGAACTTTATCAATCCTGAACAGGACATTAATCCTGGCGCAGGTGTGAGTTAAGAAATGTTTCACGCAAAGGCGCAAAGAAAGCAAAGGCGCAAAGGATTTCGAATTTCCTTTGCGCCTTTTTGTATTAACCTTTGCGCCTTTGCGTGAAACAAAAAATCACGCCTTGTCAGGCGACATGCATTCTTTCAGTTCTTTCTCTGTATAGGCATAACCATATTGTTTCAACACATCATCGGGCACGCCGTTCCACATATTGGGAACATTGCCCATATAGCCAAGATCCTTCACACCGATTTCCGAAGTATAAAAACCCGTCATCACCAGGTCGCGCATTTTGTTGAAGAATGCAACACCCTGTGCCATTTCCGGTTTGATCTTACGATCGGTTTTTGACAATGAGTCTTTAACAATGGGATAGGCGATCTGGTCAACCAGCTCAAGCTGTTGTTTTTTATCACAATCCTTGAATGGTTTATCGTAATGGTTTAGACAATACACATCTATCCAGCGCAAACCACCACGCACCGGCACCTGGTGGCCCGGCATGTCTTTTACGATGAATTCGATGAAGTCGTGCACTTTTGCATCCGATGCGCTGCCGCTTACTTCATCTTTGGGAAGAATGATGTCTTCCAATACGATGATCGTCGCCATTTCATGTTCGGTAAAGAACTTGTCTCCGGCTTCGAGTCTCTTGAGGTAAGTTTCTTCTTCAGCCATCCTGCCCTGGTAGTGAAAGGGTTCACCGGAAACAGCTACTGCTTTTTTATCACTGTTCTTACAGGCCTCAACAAATACACCCGATGCGGCTGTACCGATGAGTAATGCTTTTATCGATTTTCTTCTGTCCATAAAATCACAGATTAGTATGATGATTAATGCAGCTTTGAAATGGTTGAGGTATGATTTCACGGATGATGTTTCATTAAAACCAATCCTTGAAATCATATCTCAAATCATATCAATCCGCGATTACAGGTTTTGTTTTTTCATTTCATCAATAATATACTCCGATGCTCTCATCGACAGCGCCAGGATCGTCCAGGTGATGTTTTTATCAGCCTGTGATACAAACTGGCTGCCATCTACGCAGAACAAAGTTTTACAGTCGTGCGCCTGGCTCCATTTGTTGAGAGCGGATGTTTTTTTATCGGCACCCATGCGAACGGTTCCTGCTTCGTGGATGATATTACCTGGATTTGATAACCCGTAGTTATTTTTTGCATCATCATCTCCACCCCAGGTAATGATCGCACCCATATTGTGCAGGATCTCTTTGAAGGTTTCCTTCATGTGTTTCGCCTGCTTGATCTCGTAGTCGGAATGATTGGTATGAAAACGCAGTACAGGAATACCGTATTTGTCAACCACACTCGGGTCGATCTCGCAATAGTTCTTGATATCCGGAACCGCTTCTCCCCTTCCTGCCATACCAACACCGGCGCCATAGAAGAAACGGGCATCTTCTTTCAACCCTGCACCATAACCACCGGCTTCTTTGATCTTACCATTGACCATGTATTTACCGTTCTGGTTCTGGATGCCCATGCCAAAGCCATAAGCCGGCTGGCCCATACCACCCCAGTATTCGATATGGTAACCACGTGGAAAATCAAGTTTTTTATTATCCAGCCACCATGGTGTGTATACGTGCATACCGCCTACACCATCTTCGTTGTAACGTTTACGACCGTATAACTGCGGCAGAACACCACCAACAGCTGCACCGGTAGAATCGTGGAGGTATTTACCTACTACGTTGCTATCGTTAGCCAAACCATTCGGGTGGCGTGTTGATTTTGAGTTGAGCAGCAAACGCGCAGTTTCACAAGTGCTGGCAGCGAGTATCACGATACGGCCACTCACCTGGTATTCCTGCATGTCTTTTTTATCGACATACGAAACACCTGTTGCAAGTCCATCAGCATTCGTGATTACTTCACGTGCCATAGCCATAGTGATCACATCTACATTACCGGTTTCCAATGCAGGTTGCACCAATGCAGAGGAAGAAGAGAAGTCGGCAGCTATTTTACAACTGCGTCCGCACTGGGCACAATAGAAACACTGGCCGCGTTTGTCATTGATCTTTTTGGTAAGGATGGATAAGCGGGATGGGATCACAGGAATATTCAATCCTGTTGCCGCTTTCTTGATCATCAATTCATGCAGGCGCGGTTTGGGTGGAGGAAGAAAGATGCCATCGGGATCATTCTCCAGTCCTTCATTCGAACCAAACACACCAAGCATTTTATCGATCTTATCGTAATAAGGTTTGACGTCATCATAACTGATGGGCCAGTCATCACCCAAACCATCAATACTATGGCGTTTGAAATCCCTTGGACCAAAACGCAGGGAGATACGTCCCCAGTGATTGGTACGTCCGCCGATCATACGTGCACGCCACCATTCCCATTTGGCGCTGCCTTCGGCCTGGGTATAAGGCTCACCATCTATTTCCCAACCCCAGTAGCAACCATCAAAATCGCCGAATGGGCGGAATTTGGTGCTGGCACCACGGCGTGGCGATTCCCAGGGATTTTTTAACTGAGCGGAGTCTTTGGCGGGGTCATAATCGGCACCTGCTTCAAGCAGGCAAACCTTTAAACCGGCCGTGGCTAAAACATACGCGGCCATACCGCCACCTGCGCCCGAACCTACGATTACCGCATCGTATTTCTTGGCTGTTTTCTTAATCTGGAGATCTCCCATATAGCAATATTGTGGTTTTGGGTTAGAAGGGATGAATGTAGGAATTTTTTAGAGTAACGGGTGTTAGTGCAGGAGAAAATTATTCACGATCGTGAGACGTGAGACGTGAGGCGTGAGACGTGAGACGTGAATGGTCAATAGTGAATGCAGGGCTAGGTATTCACCATTGACCATTCACGCCTCACGTCTCACGAAAAAAAACGCCACAAGGACGGTTTTGGATATCAGATAACTCTTCGATAGCTAGCTAGTTTCCTGCACAAAACACCGAAGTATCTTTGAAGTAATCAGAAAGACTGACAATTTTGCCCGCATCATTAAACACGATATCGGTTATTACACGATTACGGTAAGCTTCCCTTCCTTTGAGTTTTCCATGCGAATCGCAAATATGTATGCAACGCCTATCGTCTACGGGCAAAATATCAATGATGGTCCATTCAAGGAAATCGTATCGGCTGAACATGGCCCTGAACAGGGCTTTGATACGGGAACATCCTGTTACCGGGATGGCGGGTGGTATCCAAAGCATGCTTTCTTCACTAAACCATTTCCCAACACAGCTGGCATCATGCGAATGCATGTCTTTCATAAAAGCGACGATCTTTTCTTTCATTTTTTGGTGCGGGATAAGGCATCCTACCCGGTTTGAACGGATAACATGAATAGAAATGCCTGCACTGGCAATTACCAGTATAAAAAAACCGTTCCGGTAGTCCGGAAGGGGTTGCTTTATACGCCATTTGTTGGCCGCCCGACCAACGACTGCCAGGAAAATTATTCACTATCGTGAGGCGGCAGGCGTGAGACGTGAATGGTCAATAGTGAATGGTGAATGCCGGGCCTAGTATTCACTATTCACCATTCACGCCTCACGAAAAAAACCGCCACAAGGACGGTTTTTATAACATTAATTAAATTATAATGGGAAGGTTAGCTGCAACCCATGCTGTTACCGCAGTTCAAACATTTGTAACAGGTACCGCTGCGAATGGTAATATGACCACAGGTGTTACACGCAGGCGCATCGCTCTGCATATTCTTCGCGGCGGCATTTACTGCATCCATACCAACTTCTGCTTTGATGGCTGAAGCAGTGGCTTTGTGCAGTTTCTGCGGCTGTGGTTGCGGTGCGGTGCTGGTATTGGCAGAAGGCGCAGTTACACGCACACTGCTCAATTCAGGCTTTCCCAGCAAAGTAACATCTCCTTCTTCCCCGGTATTGCCGATCGATGGTTTGTCGAGCACATGCACCAGGTCTGTACGGCCCAGGTATTCGAATGCCAGTGCACGGAATACGAAATCTACCAGTGAAGTGGTTGTTTTGATATTCGGATGGTCTACCATGCCCGATGGTTCGAACTTGGTGAACACAAATTTCTCTACAAATTCTTCCAATGGCACGCCATACTGCAGGCCAACGGAAATAGCGATTGCGAAGCAGTTCATAAAGCTGCGCAGGGTAGAACCTTCTTTTGCGAGGTCGATAAAGATCTCACCCAAAGTACCATCACCATATTCGCCTGTGCGCAGGAAGATCACCTGTCCGCCGATCTTCGCTTTCTGCGTAAATCCACGGCGTTTTGCCGGCAATGATTTCTTTTCTACAATACCAGACAACGCGCGTTTGAATTTGGTATCGGTAGAAGCCTGCATGCGTTTGTGTACTTCTTCGAGTAACTCATCTACTGTGAGTTTGCTCAGGTCTACGATATTGGAAACCGGTTCTGCTGCTTCCGCAACGGCTGATTCTGCCTCTTCAGTAGCTTCTTCTGTTTTCTTTTTCTTATCTGACTTATTGCTCAGCGGCTGGCTCAGTTTAGAACCATCGCGGTATAATGCGTTTGCTTTCAAACCCAACTGCCAGCTCAGCAAATAACAGTCGGCAATTTCTTCTACTGTCGCTTCGTGAGGCAGGTTGATGGTTTTAGAGATCGCACCGCTCAGGAATGGCTGGCAGGCGCCCATCATGCGGATATGACCGTATGCGTGGATGTATCTTTCTCCTTTCTTGCCGCATTTATTAGCGCAATCAAAAACTTCGAGGTGTTCGTCTTTCAGGAATGGCGCGCCTTCAACAGTCATGGTACCGCAGATATAATCATTGGCGGCATCGATCTGTTCTTCGGTAAAGCCCAGTTCTTCGAGCAGGTTAAAGTTCCAGTCGCTGAATTGTGCTTCGCTGAAACCAAGGCGTTTCATGCAATCGTCACCCAGTGTAAAGCGGTTGAACAGGAAGCCTATCTCGAAAGCCGATTTGGCAGCGCCATTCAGTTTTTCGATCTCTTCTGCCGTAAATCCTTTTTCGGCCAAGGTAGCTGAATTGATGAAAGGAGCTCCATCAAAACTTGCGGCACCTACTGCATATTTTTCAATCGCATCTGTTTCGGCAGCATTGTAACCGAGGTTACGCAACGCCTGCGGAACAGACTGGTTGATGATCTTGAAATAACCACCACCACTGAGTTTCTTGAATTTCACCAGCGCGAAATCAGGCTCAACACCGGTAGTATCGCAATCCATTACCAGGCCGATCGTTCCGGTTGGAGCAATTACGGTTGTTTGTGCATTGCGGTAGCCATGTTTTTCACCCAGCTGCACGGCTTCATCCCATGCTTTGGTAGCAGCTTTTAACAGGTAATCAGGGCAGTGCTGCGCTTTGATACCTTGTGGTTTGATCTCGATACCCACATACGCCTCTTCTGCATCATACGCAGCAGCGCGGTGGTTGCGCATTACACGCAGCATATCTTCTTTGTTCTCTTCGTATTTATCAAAGGCGCCGAGGATGCCGGCCATCTCTGCAGATGTTTTGTAAGAAACACCGGTCATGATCGCACTGATCGCGCCAGCGATACCACGCGCTTCTTCACTGTCGTAAGGGATACCGCTTACCATCAGCATAGAACCCAGGTTGGCGAAACCCAATCCCAGAGTGCGGTAATCATATGATAACTGCGCCACTTCTTTAGAAGGGAACTGGGCCATCAATACAGAGATCTCGAGTACGGTTGTCCAGAGACGCGTAGTATATTCAAACCCTTCCACATCAAACACATTGTTCTCTTCTGTGTGGAATTTACGGAGGTTGATCGACGCCAGGTTACAGGCGGTATTGTCCAGGAACATGTATTCTGAACAAGGATTAGATGCGTTGATACGACCGCCTTTAGGACAGGTATGCCATTCGTTGATCGTGGTATCGTATTGTGTACCCGGATCAGCGCAGCGCCATGCAGCATAAGAGATTTTCTCCCATACTTCGCGTGCAGGCACTTTTTTCATTGTGCGGCCATCGGTACGTGCCTTCAGTTCCCAATCGCCGTTTTCTTCGAGCACTTTGAAGAAGGAGTTAGGGATACGTACAGAGTTATTGGAGTTCTGGCCTGATACAGTTGCATAGGCTTCTCCTTCATAACTGTTATCATAACCTGCAGCAACAAGTGCGGCAACTTTCTTTTCTTCTTCTACTTTCCAATTGATGAATTCCATGATCTCGGGGTGATCGAGATCGAGACAAACCATTTTAGCTGCGCGACGTGTTGTACCACCGCTTTTGATAGCGCCGGCTGCACGGTCACCAATTTTCAGGAAGCTCATCAAACCGCTGGAAGTACCGCCACCACTTAATTTTTCTCCACCACCACGTATCTGCGAAAAGTTCGTACCCACACCAGAACCATATTTGAAGATCCGCGCCTCGCGGGTCCAGAGATCCATGATACCGCCGTCGTTTACGAGGTCATCGCTCACACTCAGGATAAAACAGGCGTGTGGCTGCGGACGTTCGTATGCATTGGAAGATTTTTTCAGTTTGCTGTCTTTCGGATCAACATAGTAGTGACCCTGTGGTTTACCGGTGATGCCATAACTTTCATGCAAACCGGTATTGAACCATTGTGGAGAGTTGGGTACGCAAGCCTGGTTAATGATGCTGTACACCAGTTCTTCGTAAAATATTTCTGCGTCTTTTGCAGAAGCGAAATACCCATAACGTTCGCCCCATACACGCCAGCAGTTAGCCATACGATGCGCCACCTGTTTTACACTTGTTTCGCGACCGGTAGTACCGTCGGCCTGTGGAACACCCGCTTTACGGAAATATTTCTGTGCGAGGATATCGGTAGCGATCTGGCTCCATTGCTTCGGCACCTCTACGTTGTTCATTTCAAACACTTTTTCGCCATTCGGGTTTTTGATCACGCTGTCGCGGTAATCGTACTCGAACATGTCGAAAGGGCTTGTACCTTCTTTGGTAAAGCGACGGCTGAATGACAGGCCTTTAGTAGCGCGTGAGGTAGGCATGGTGCTGGAAGAATTAATGGGTGATTATATGCTGTTTAGGTGTTAGTCCCGCCTCGCCGAGAAAATCAGCGGGTTGACGAAAATATCTTTCCGTTCTGAGAAACCCGGGGGCGAAATATCAACAGATTGTGGACAACGAATGTGCAAAATTCCGTATCCCCAATTCCTGCTGCATTTCAGCGAAATGCACAGGATGTAGAAAAGAATTTTTGTCCAAAAACCTTGCCGGATGGGCTTTTTTCCTTAAAATACTGGTAACGGGGAAAGTAGGAATTTTACAAAAAATTCGGGGGTATATGACTTTATCAAATCATAAATAAAGGGCTATCTTTCAGATATGTACGGAACCCAGTTTGGCCTGGCTGTTCCTAAACGAAAACTTTTCCGCATTTTTGCAGTGTACCTTATCGGCCAATAGAATGAAGCATACGCTATATAACCAGTTTGTTGAGAGGAAAAAAGCAGGTAAGAAATCCTTTGCCGTTCTGATAGATCCGGACAAGGTTGATAATGAGAAGATCGACCAGCTGGTGGCGCTTGGGACTGAGGCCAGCGTGGATTATTTTTTTGTAGGTGGAAGCCTGGTCATTTCCAGTCACCTGGATGAATGCATCCAGCAGATCAAGGCAGCCTGCGATATCCCGGTGGTATTGTTTCCGGGTTCTCCTTCACAGGTAAGCAAATATGCAGACGCTTTATTGTATCTCTCCCTGATATCAGGCCGTAATCCGGAATTACTGATCGGCCAGCATGTGATCAGTGCGCCTTTTGTAAAGAAAAGCGGGCTGGAGATCATGCCCACGGGTTATATGGTGATCGATGGCGGCGCACCCACCACGGTTTCCTATATTTCCAATGCCACCCCTATTCCTGCCGATAAGAACGAGATCGCGATGTGTACAGCGATGGCTGGTGAAATGCTCGGCATGAAACTGATCTATATGGATGCCGGCAGCGGCGCCAAACGACCCATCACCGAATTAATGATCGAAAAAGTAGCCCGCCATATCGAAGCCCCCCTGATCGTTGGCGGTGGTATCACCGACCCGGAAAAAGCTTACCGCAACTGCAAGGCCGGCGCTGATGTGATCGTGGTAGGAAATGCGATTGAGAAAGATGTTTCATTGATCAAAGAGATCAGCGCAGCGGTGCATGCGGTAGCAGTGATCAGTTGATCTTCGATACGCATCAATTATCCCCCCAAAAAAAAATTTTACCTGATACATCGGATCTGCCAATAAACGTATCTGGTAAATAGATTTTCCTACCTCGGCAGTTGTTATTAGTGGATGGAGTATTATTTGTAGTTTTTATTCTACTTTTAAACCCAGAAAAACTCTACAAAATAACAACTCACACAAGTCAAAAATAGCATCTAATATATTGATTGTGTTTGCATTGCAATTTTTATTGCTGTTACATCAATTTAAAATTGCTGAACTATGTTTTTGAGTAATTTTCAATTTTGGTACAGACCGTTTTACTAACACTATGAGACTTTTTGCTTGGAATTATTTAGGATTTAAAAGGAGATCGTTCGTTTGGAAGCTGAGCATCGTTTTGTGCACCGTGTTTTTATGCAATAGCAGTAAAGCACAGTATACAGAAACGATATGCAGTGGTGCTACATTGAATGTTGTTCATCCTTCTCTGCCTTCAACTGTGACCTATACCTGGGGCGCTCCCACCGTTTCGGGTTCGACTACGGG
>Ga0247757_10001545_pt1 | contig 14760 bp, 10 predicted proteins | sample UWRJL126311R4_FD_180929 | JGI IMG/M metagenome (GOLD analysis project Ga0247757, IMG submission 180929) | Plant litter microbial communities from Arlington Agricultural Research Station in Wisconsin, United States - UWRJ-L126-311R-4 | ecosystem: Environmental > Terrestrial > Plant litter >... | reverse complement strand
CGCTCGTCGCGGGTGCAATTCAACCGGGCAGCCCGGCCTTCCGTTGGTCGCGGCGCGTCGAAGACCCCCACCTGCTCGCGGGCTACGGCCTGAGAGCCGCCCTGCTCGCCGAAGGCATCCCCGTCAACGGCAAGATCGCGGTCGGCGGCGAGGCCGAGCGTGTCGAACTCGCGCTTCACGAATCCGCGCCCCTGAGCGAGCTGCTCCCCGAACTCGGCAAAGACAGCGACAATTTCTACGCCGAGACGCTGCTCAAAGATCTGGGCGCCAAAGTCAAAGGCGCACCGGGTACCAGCGCCAACGGTGCGGCCGTCGTACTCGACTACCTGCGCGAAATCGAAGCGGCCGACGCGGGCACGCGCATCGGCAACGGCTCGGGCCTGTTCGACGCCAACCGAGTCAGCGCGCGCACGTTGGTCAAGACCTTGCTCCACGCTTACAAAGATCCCGCGGTGAGTCGAGTCTTCGTCGCGCAACTCGCGGTGGGCGGGGTCGACGGGACGCTCAAGCATCGCTTCCTGCCCTTCAAAAAGCAGCGCTCGATCCACGCCAAGACCGGCACGCTCGACGGCGTGATCGCCCTCAGCGGCTACGCGTTCCGCCCCGACGGCTCGTCGCCCGTTGCCTTTTCGCTGATCGTCTCCGGCATCACCGGCAAACACGCCGAAGTTCGCAAGCGAGTCGACGAAATCGTCTCCAACGTCGCCCGCACCCTCGCCAAAGACGCGAGCTAACGCGGCGCTCTCACGTCGCCAACTCCTAGAACATCGGGAGAAGGGGCGGTCGCGCTCCGGCATCGCACCTCGAAGCGCACCCTATTCCCGACCCAGTAGCGCTCGACCTCGCGGCGGCGATGCCCACGCTGCCTCCCCGCCGGCGACGTCGTTTTGGGACCGCGCGCGGTCACATTTCTCGGAGGTCATTGCTCGCTTTCCGGGCGTCTCGGACGTTGAAATATCAAGCCGAGCACGCAAGTGCGAACCGCAAAATTCAGCGAGTTCCTCGGTGTGATGCCGCATCGCCTGGTCGTCCGCGATCTTGGCGAACTTGGTAACCTTGGCGTTCTTGGCGGCCTCTCGAACCTCAGGCAACGCTTACTTCAATGGAATCCATGCCGCCGACGCGGCCCGTGCCACGCGCGCCGCGAGCCATTAGAAATGAGAAAACGCGCGCCCAAGGAGAGCGCGCGTTCTCGAATCGACCCGCGCTTACTTGCTCGGGGTGGCGGCGGTGGTGTTTTGGTAGAGGTCGATGTTGTGCTGGTACTCGCCGCGATCGGTGATGCTCATCGCCAAGAAGAGGATGACGAACAGCACGGCGGTGAGGAACAAGATCAGGTGGAACTTCTTGTCCCACAGCAAATGCATGAAGAACGTGATGACGAGCGCGGCCTTGATGGTCGCGATCAGCATCGCGACGACTAGATTGCCTTCGCTGCCGAGGTCGAAGCTGGTGACGCTGACCGTCAAAATAGTCAGGCCCATCAACGCGCCGAGCACGGCGATCAGCATCCACACCGGCATGGTGTGAGCCAAGCCGTGATCGGCGTGACCGTCGTGACCGTCTGCGGGGGGCGGCGGTTCGCGGCGCTCTGCTTCCTCGGGCTCGTCTTGCTCGGTCGGCTCGAGATCGGGGTTCGGAGCGGTCGCGTCGTGACGCGGCTCTGGAGGCTGCTCTTCCGACGACCCTTGCATGGACTTCGGTTCTTTAGCGGCGTTTTCGGGCGTGTCTTCGTTTGCCATGGTCAGCCGTCCAGCTTCAGTGAATCAGGTAGAGCAGGGGGAAAAGGTAGATCCAGATCAGATCGACCAAATGCCAGTACAGAGCAGCGTAGTCGATCGGACCGAAGTACTTCGGCCCGAACTGGCCCTTGTTGGCTCGCAGCAAGAGCCAGATGAACACGCCGATACCGCCGAGCACGTGAATACCGTGCAGGCCGGTCATGAAGAAGTAGATGCCGAAGAACACGTGCGCGTTGCGTGGCTTCGAAGGACGAGTCGGATCTTCCGCCGTTGGTCCGATCACGCCGGCCTTGAGCAGCGGTTCGATCTGCTCTTCGGTCGGCCGCTCGAACACGCCAGTCTCTGGCGCGACCACGGCGCCCGCGGCGGGGGCAGCTGCCGGAGCCGCTTTGGCCTTGGCCTTTTCTTCGGCGGCGTGCGTCAGCTTCTCGGCGTACTCGGCCGCTTCCGGATGCTTGTGCTTGAAGGACTCGAGCTCCCAGACCTGCTCGGTGGGGTGGAACGCGGGACCGGGCAAGAGCCCGTCGTGGAACTTGTGCTCGTACTCGAAGAACTTCACGACCATGAACGTGCACGCGCACGCAATGGTGATGACGATGTTCAAGACCAGCGCTTTCTTTTGCGCGAGCTGCGCGTTGCGCACGGCCCAGGCGGCCGTGAGGCTGCTGATGAGCAGCACGCAGGTGTTGATCGCGCCCATCTTGGTATCCAAGAAGTAGTGCGCGTACACGAACACTTCCGGATGCATGCCGCGGTACACGGTGTACGCGCAGAACAAGCCGGAGAAGAACAGCACCTCGGTCAGCAGGAACAGCCAGATGCCGAGCTTGCCGGCGTCGAACTGCTGCTGATACGTGTCGAAGTGATGGGCGAGATGGGGGCCATCGTGCCCATGCGCGCCGTGCGCGTCATGACCGCCGTGGGGGGCGGGTGCAGCCGCGCCATGCCCGCCGTGCTTGGCGGCCGTGGTCGCAGATTCCGAAGTGCTTTCACTCATGGTGTCGTCCGATTGCGAAATTTCGAAGGGGAGAGAGTGACGGCTGGATCAGGTCGACGTCGGCGATTTGCGCGGGATGTAGCCGCCGATTGCTTCGTCGTACATCAGGTTCTCGTAACCGTCGTACGGGCCGGCCGAGACGACCGGCGCCTTGTGGAAGTTGTAGTAGGGCGGCGGCGAGGAGCATTGCCACTCGAGGGTGGCGCCGCCCCACGGGTTGGCCGGCGCAGTCTTGCCGCTCTTCAAGCTCTTCCACAGATAAAACGCGGTGAGCAAGAAGCCGATGCCCAGGGTGTAGGCGCCCAGGGTCGACAGCACGTGGAGCGGCTGAAACTCGGGCAAGTAGTTGTAGTAGCGGCGCGGCATGCCGCGGCTACCGAGGATGAACTGGGGGAAGAACGTGACGTTCAGACCGGCGAACACGAGCGCCGCGCCCCAGCGTCCGAGCTTCTCCGGGTACATCTTGCCGGTGAACTTCGGCCACCAGTAGTGCAGCCCGCCCATGAATGCAGTGATGGCACCGCCCATCATCACGTAGTGGAAGTGCGCGACCACGAAGTAGGTGTCGTGCAAGTGCACGTCGACGCTCATTACGGCCAAGAACACGCCGGTCAGGCCGCCGATCGTGAACACCCAAAGGAACGCGAGCGCGTACAGCATCGGCGTATCCAGGTGGATCACGCCTTTGTACATGGTCGTGATCCAGTTGAAGACCTTGATGGCCGTCGGGATCGCGATCAGGAACGTGATGGCGCTGAAGATCGTACCCGCCAGCACCGACTGCCCGCTGACGAACATGTGGTGGCCCCAGACCAAGAAGCCCAGGAACGCGATGGCCAAGCTGCTGATGGCGATGAACTTGTAGCCGAAGATGCGTTTACGCGAGAAAACCGGGATGATTTCGCCGATCACGCCGAAAGCGGGCACGATCATGATGTACACGGCAGGGTGCGAGTAGAACCAGAAGAAGTGCTGGAACAGCACCGGGTCACCGCCGAGCGTCGGGTCGAAGATGCCGATGTGCACCGTACGCTCGATGATCATCATCAGCAGGGTGATGCCGATCACCGGGGTTGCGAGCACCTGAATCAGCGCGGTCGAATACAGCGCCCAGCAGAATAGCGGCAGGCGGAACCAGGTCATGCCTGGCGGCCGCATCTTGTGCATGGTGACGATGAAGTTGAGGCCCGTGAAGATCGAGCTGAAGCCGAGGATGAACGCGCCGAACGCGGCCGGGACGACTGCCGTCGAGGTGGTCGTGCTGTACGGCGTGTAGAACGTCCATCCCGTATCGACCGCGTTGATCGCGAGCGAGCTGAGCATGAACAAGGCGCCCACGATCCACAGGTGGTAGCTGGCCAAGTTCATGCGCGGGAACGCCACGTCTTTGGCGCCCAACTGCAGCGGCATGATGATGTTGCCGAGCGCGGCCGGGATACCAGGGATGATCACCAAGAACACCATGACCGCGCCATGGAGCGTGAACATCTGGTTGTAGGTGTCGTGATCCATGATCGTGTGGCCGGGCGTCAGCAGCTCCGTGCGCACGAGCAAGGCGAAGAAGCCGCCGAGGGCGAAGGCGGTCAGCACCGAGCACAGGTACATGACGCCGATACGCTTGTGATCGACGGTGAAAATCCAGGACAAGACACCCTTGTCGTGGGTCAGGTAGTTGTCCGAGCTGCTGGAACGTGGCGCGACTACGTCGGCCGTTGCGCTGGGTGATGCCATGTTTCCGTTCCTTTACTTCAAACTCTTGATGAACTCGATGAGCCCATCGATGTCTTTGTCGCTCAGCTTGCCCTGATAGGTAGGCATGGCCGGAGCGAAGCCCGCAACGATGTGGGCTTGGGGGTCAATCATCGATTCGCGGAGGTAGTTTTCGTCGACCTTGATCGGCGCGCCGGCGGTCATGGCTTCCATCTTGCCGAAGACACCCTTCCACGAGGGGCCGACCTTTGGCGAACCGTCGGTGCTGTGGCAAGTCGCGCAGCCCTGCTTTTCGTACAGCATCGCGCCGCGATCTTTGCCGGTCAGGCTATCGGCCGCGGCGATTGTCTTCGACAGCCACGCCTCGTATTCGCCCGGCGGGTGAACGATCACGCGCGTCAGCATGTCGGAGTGCGAGGTGCCGCAATACTCGGCACAGAAGATCGGGAACTCGCCCACCTGGGTGGCTTTGAACCAGAGGTCCGTGTAGCGGCCGGGGACCGCGTCCATCTTCGTGCGGAACGAGGGAATGTACAGCGAGTGCAGTACGTCCACCGAGTTGATCACCATGCGCACGGGCGTGTTCACCGGCACGTGCAGGGCGTCGTCCGGGGTTCCGAGTCCGGGATAGGTGAATAGCCACTTCCATTTTTGGCCCGTGGCGCGGATCTCCATGGCGCCCTTGGGCGGGGTTCGCAAATCGACGAAGCCTTTGAAGCCACCGACGAACAACGGGACCACGATGAACAGCGGGATGATCGACCAGGTGAGTTCGAGCATCGTATTGTGCTCGCTGGTCTTCTGGGCAATCTCGTTGGCGGCGCGGGACTTGGCGCGATACTTCGTGCAGAAGCGGTACATCGCCCACGCGATCGCGACCGTGAAGAACAGCGACATCCAGACCATGAAGTCCCACAGCGCGTCGGTGTTGCCGGTCGTGACGGACGCGCTCGGCGGCATCCAGAAGTGGGGCGAATCAGGCAGCTTGGGCAGCGCGGGTTCGGCCCCGAACGCGGCAATGGCGAGGATGATGGACGTGGAAGTCATTGCTCTTTGCTCTCGCGTTGGCTCTCGTGGTTGCGCTTCTTGTCGCGCCTGGAAAGAACCGTCAAAAAACCGGCCAACATGAACACGGTGACGCCACCGCCCGCGCGCATGATGTTGCGCGCGATCGGTGCGTAACGGCCTTCACTGGCGTCGTAGTGGAAACAGAACAGGATCAATTGATCGACGGTCGTGCCGATCTTGCCTTCAGACGACTCGACCAACGACAGATGGAGGGTCTTTTCCGGATAGTCGAGGCCGTACAGGTAGCGGTCGATCTTTCCCGAAGGTGTGGTCAAGACGACCGTCGCGGGGTGCACGTACTCTTTGCGAGCTTCGTTGTACGAGTAGGAAATGCCGAGCGCCTTGGCCATCGCCTTCACGTTGGCTTCGGAGCCGTGCAAGAAGTGCCAGCCGCCTTCGGAGCCGGGGCGGCCGTACTGCGCCAGGTAACGAGCGTGGGTCCGGTGCGCGAGCTCCTGCGTTTCCGCCGGGTCGTAGCTGACCGTGACCATTCGGTAGTCTTTACCGATCGTCCAATCGACCTTCTTCAAGCCCTCGACCAGTGCGGTGAGCTGCAGGCTGCACAGCATCGGACAGTTCGAGTAGTTCATGGTCAGGACCACCGGCACGGTGCCGTCGAAGTAGTCCTTGAGCGTGGCGGCCTTGCCGTTTTGGTCCTCGAACACGAGGTCCATCGGCACGGGAGCGGCCAAGTGCTCTTTCACGTCTACACCGACCAAGCGGCGCGGCAGCGGCTCCGTACGCTCCACCTGCTCGGACTGCGGCACGAGATCCGCGCGCGCGCCCCTCGGAGAGGCGACGAGCAACAGACCTGCGACGGCCGCAGTCAAAATCGAGGTGGAGAGGCGTTGGGCCATGCTTGTTCGCTCAGTGGATCACTTGTTCGTGGGGCCAGGAGCTTCCGCGCCGGGCGTCGCCGCCGTGGGCGTAGGAGTCGGGACCGGAGACGGTTTGCTCGAGCTGCCGGGACCCGGTTTCTGCACTTCGCGGCCCTGCTCCGGCTTCACCGGAGGCGCTTGGCCATCTGGCGCAGGCGCAGGAGCAACTGTGCCAGCGTCCGCGCCGCTGTCCACGGCGGCCCCTGTTACTTGGACAGCGCCAGCGTCGGCTTTGGCGGGGGGCGTTGCGCTGTTCGGATCGTGCGCGAGTTCCTTCACGACCAAGCTTTGGGCCAGGTCGATGGGTAACGAGACAACGCCCTTGCCGCGGTCGACGTAGCCCGCGGGCGCGGTCAAAGTGCCGTGCTGAGAGGCCTTGAGCGCAACGACGACCTGATTCGCGTCAGCGTCTTTGACCGCTTCTTCGACCTCGATGTCGTGACGCACGAGCGCGGTCACGGCCGCGGTGATCGACAGCATGGCGAACAGCCCCACGGCCACCAAGGTGCCGAGAGCTCCCGTATTGATCTTGTCAGCCTCGGTGCCATCGACCTCGGCTCCGGTATCTACGCTCGTAGGATCCGTGGACATCCGAATCTCCTAGATATTCTCGAAGGCCAGCGACTTGGGCAGGCGCGGGTCGTTCTTTGCCAACAGATCCAGGCCCTTGGCGCGGTAAGCGATGCCGGCGATGAAGAGCGCGAGCACGCCGACCCAACAGGTGAGGTCGATCAACGCGAACGGCACCTCGGTTGCCCCCGGCAGGGTCGGCATCACGAGCCAGTACATGTCGACGTAGATCATGACCAGCTGCCAAATGCACCAGAAGGCGAGCGCTTTGCGATTGCGCTTCACGTGCCGTGACAAGAGACCGAAGAACGGAATCACGAAGTGACCGAACAGCAGGAACCAGGACAGCGTGCCCCAGCTGTTGGCAAAGCGGAGCTTGAACCAGAGCGTCTCTTCCGGGATGTTCGCGTACCAAAGCAGCATGAACTGGGAGAAGCCGACGTAGGCCCAGAACACCGTGAACGCGAAGACCATCTTCCCGAGATCGTGGAAGTGGTGGACGGTCACGCTGTTGGTCAAGCGGCCCTTGCCCTGCAGCCACATCAAGGTCAGCGCGAGCGATGAATTGATGCCGAGCACGCAGCTGGCGAAGTAATAGACGCCGAACATCGTGCTGAACCACTTCGGGTCGAGCGACATGATCAAGTCGATCGCGCAGAAGGTGACGGTGAGCGCGAAGCCGATCATCGCGGGGCCCGCCAAGCGGCGCATGCTGACGACCGTCTTGGCGGCCGCCGCTTCCGTCTCGTTGTCCTGACCGAGGCTGCGCTTGAGGAAGAAGCGCGAGAGCAAGGTCCAGAAGCCGAAGTAGACGACCACGCGAATCGCGAAAAATTGCGGGTTCAGGTAGCCGATCTTGTTCGCGAGCTCGTGACTCTCGTGCATCAGCGCGCCGTCGGCCCACAGGTACATCACCGGGTTGCCGAGGATCAGCGGCAACACCACCGGCAACGAGAGCAAGGCGAGCACGGGCGCGTTGCTGGCGATCAGCTCCGCGACCCGGCGAATCACCGTGCTCCAGTGCGAATTCACGATGTTCTGAATCGTGACCCACCACAGCGCGCCGGCGCCGATTGCCATCACCCAGACGAAGGCCACCAGGTACGAGTGCGAGAAGCGGTTCCAGCCGTCTTTCTCACCCGCGCCCAGCACGGCACTGATGCCCAGCGCGACGATACCCACGCCCGCCGCTTTGACGAACAACGATTGCCCGACCTCAGCCAAGCGGATGTTGTCACCCGCCGGCCCGTCGCCGCTGCCCACAGTCACTTTGCTGCCCTTTGCCATTTCCGTCAGGGTCCTTTACGGCTCACTTGAGGCTTGCCCGCGCGTCCGGCGGAACGTCGTCGACGCTACCGGCTCGGCTGCGCTGCAATGCACGCACGTACATGATGATCGCCCAGCGATCCTCGGTTTTGATCTGGGACGCATAGCCCGGCATGTTGCGGATACCGTGGCTGATGGTGTTGAACAGCTCGCCCACCGGCTGCTGGTGCAGGTACTCCTGCGTCATGTTGGTGGGCGGCACCCAGGTGCCCTGCGCCAGCGAATCGGCGCGCTTGGCGACCATGCCATCACCCAGGCCGATTTGGCCGTGGCAGGGCGTACAGTAGATGCCGAAGCGCTGACGACCGCGCTCCATCGTGGCTTCGTTGGCGACGACTTGGCTCGGGAAAGTGCGCGTCCAAGTGCCGGCTTCTTTGCCCTGGTAGAACTTGTCGTCGTCGCGTGCGTCGCCCACGGCGACCGTGCCGTCGATTGCCGGACGGGTCGCGCGGTTGTCGGCGAAGAACGAGTTCTCGCGTTGCGCCTTGTATTTGGGCTGCGAGTCCATGTCTTGGATCAAGTGAATGCGCGGGTTGCCGTTCTTCGTGTAGCGGGCCTTGGCGGCAAGCGCGAAGGGCACCACCGAGGCCACGGCCACGATCACCAAGCCGTAGACCAAGCCCGTCGGAAGCTTGTCTTCCGTGACGCGATCTTCGAGCACGGCTTCGATCGCGACCGGGTGCGTGCCCTGCAAGAGCTCGCGCGTCTCGACTTCGTCGAACTTCGGGTCGCTGGCCTCGATCATCAAGAAGAACTTGTCGTCGGTCACGCGCGCGAAGCGCCGGACTCGGTCCAGCGGGTGCGAGGGATGCGGCAAGTTGTTCAAGAGCAGCATGCCGACCAGCGTCGTGATCGCGCTGAGCAACACGGTGAGCTCGAACATGATCGGAACGTTCGCGGGAATGCTCCAGAACGGCTTACCGCTGACGATCCACGGATAGTCGTGGGCGTTCGTCCACCACTGCAAGGTGATGGCGGTGGCCAGACCGACCAAGCCGGCGCACAGCGTGAACCAAGGCAAGATGGTGGCCTTGATACCCATGGCATCGTCGATGCCGTGCACGGCGAAGGGCGTGTACGTGTCCCACTTGGTGAAGCCGGCCTCGCGGATCTTCTTGGCCGCGTGCAGGATCTGCGGCGGCGTGTCGTACTCGGCGAGCAAGCCGTGCACGGGGGCGGGGCCGGGTTTCACTGACGGTTTCTTGGCGTCGCTCATGGTCGTGCTCAGTGGTCGCCGTGGGCCAGGCCGGCAGGACTGAAGGCTTTCACTTCAGCCATGGCCACCATCGGGAGGTAGCGGCAGAACAGCAGGAACAGGGTGAAAAAGAGGCCGAAGCTGCCGCCGAGGGTCATCAAATCGACCGGAGTCGGGATGAAGTAACCCCAGCTCGAGGGCAGAAAGTCTCGGCTGAGCGAGGTGCAGATGATCACGAAACGCTCGAACCACATGCCCACGTTCACGATCATGCCGATGATCAGGGTGGCCCAGGGGTTGGTGCGGATTTTCGGGAACCAGTGCAGCTGCGGGAACAACACGTTGCAGCTGATCATCGTCCAGTACGCCCAGCCGTAGGGGCCGAACGCGCGATTCACGAAGGTGAAGACTTCGTACTTGTTGCCCGAGTAGTAGGCGACGAAGAACTCCATGCCGTACGCGTAGCCAACGATCAGGCCAGTGGCCATGATCACCTTGTTCATCAACTCGAGGTGACGAATGGTGATGATGCGCTTGAGGCCGAAGAACTGACGCGCCGGAACCGCCAAGGTAACGACCATCGCGAAGCCGCCGAAGATGGCGCCCGCGACGAAGTAAGGCGGAAAGATCGTGGTGTGCCAACCCGGCAGCTGCGCGGTCGCGAAGTCGAAGGAAACGACCGAGTGCACGGAGAGCACGAGCGGGGTCGCGAGCGCGGCCAGGATCAAGTACGCGCGCTCGTACACGTGCCACTGACGCGAAGAGCCGCGCCAGCCCATGGCCACGATGCCGTACGCAACGCGGCGTACGGTGGTCGTGGCGCGGTCGCGGAAGGTCGCGAAATCCGGAATCATGCCCATGTACCAGAACAGGATGGACACGGTGGCGTAGGTGCTCACGGCGAACACGTCCCACTCGAGCGGGCTGCGGAACTGCGGCCACATGTCCATCTGATTGGGGATGGGGAACATGTAGTAGGGCAGCCACGGACGGCCGATGTGCATGCCCGGGAAGATGCCGGCACAGACGACCGCGAAGATGGTCATCGCTTCCGCGAAGCGATTGATGGCCGTGCGCCAGTTCTGACGGAACAGGAACAAGACGGCGCTGATCAGCGTGCCGGCGTGACCGATACCGATCCAGAACACGAAGTTGACGATTGGGAAGCCCCAGGCGACGGGCATCATGTTGCCCCAAGCGCCGATGCCGTTCCAAATCACGTAGCCGAGGCTACCGAGGAACATGACCAGGAGCAGCTGCGCAAAGCCGAAGGCGATGTACCAAGCGCGCGGCGGCGTCGGTGTCTCGGCGATGCGCGACACGTTGTCCGTGATGCGCGCGAACATGTTCGCGCCCGCGGGCGGCGCTTCGTAGGGATTTACGTCGCTGATAGCCATGAATCAGCCATGCTCCGATTTCGAGTGGTCCGCGTGCGAGGGTTCCGCGTGCGCTTCGGGCGGGGTGAGCGCGGGATTCGGGTTCTTGATTCGAGCCAGGTATTGGACGCGCGGCTTGTTGTTGAGCTCACCGAGCAGCGCGTACGAGCGCGGCAACTTCTGCAGCGCCGTGACCTCCGCCTTGCCGTCGTTCAGGTCGCCGAAGACGATCGCGCCGGTCGAGCAGGTCTGTTGGCAGGCCGTCTTGATCTCGCCGTCTTCGAGCGCGCGCTTCACGTTTCGCGCCTTGATCTTGGCGTTCTGGATGCGCTGCACGCAGAACGTGCACTTCTCCATCACGCCGCGCGAGCGGACCGTGACCTCGGGGTTGAAGACCATGGCTTTGACCTTGGCCTTCGCGTCTTCCGCCGGGGTGAACGGCGTGATGCCGATCGTGTCCAGGTTGTAGTTGAAGTAATTGAAGCGCCGCACTTTGTACGGGCAGTTGTTGGAGCAGTACCGCGTGCCGATGCAGCGGTTGTACACCATGTCGTTCAAGCCCTCGTGCGAGTGCATGGTCGCACCGACCGGGCACACCTGCTCGCAGGGAGCGTTTTCGCACTGCTGGCAGGGGAGGGGCTGGAACGAAACCTCCGCGTCTTCCGGCTCGCCCTTGTAGTAGCGATCGACGCGCAGCCAGAGCATCTCGCGGCCCTTGGCGACGTTCTCTTTGCCGACGACGGGGATGTTGTTCTCCGCCTGGCAAGCCGTGACGCACGAAGAGCACCCCGTGCACTTGTTGAGGTCGATGCTCATGCCCCACTTGTGCCCGTCGTACGAAACCGGCGGTACCCACAGGCTGAGCAGCGGATTGTGCTCGACGATTTCCTCGACGAACTTGGGGTCCTTCTTGAACTCTTCGAGCGTGCCCTCGCGGACCAGCGCGGGCAGACGCTCTTGCGTGCCTTGTTGGCCGATCTCGCCGACCGTGTAGATGTCTTGCGTGCTCGAGACTCGGTACGAGACCGTGCCATGGCTCTGCACGCTGACGCCGTTGGCCAGGTGGTACGCGTCGACTGAGCGAATCGCGTAGGCGTTGGCGCCCACCGGGTCGATGCTCTCCGTGACCAAACCACCCACGTGACCGGCCGCGGTGCGCCCGTGTCCGAGGGTGATGCGCAAGGAGCCGTCCGCGTGACCGGGGGCGACCAGCGCCAGCAGCGTGATCTGACGATTGCCGACGCTGAGGGTCACCGAGTCGGCGTCGTTGACTCCGAGCTCTTTGGCCGTGCGCGGGCTGATCATCACCGCGTTGTCCCAGGTGAGCTTGGTCATCGACTCGGGCAGCTCTTGCAGCCAAGCGTTGTTGGCGAAGCGTCCGTCGATGATTTTGGGGTCGGTCGCGAACACCAGCTCGAGCTTGCCGTTGCCGCCACCGAGGCCGCCGAGATCGTTCTCGGTGAGCGCGAGCTTGGGGAGGGGGCTCAGCTTGGGTTCGACGCGCGGGGCTGCGCTACCGTCGATCACGCCGCTCGCCAAGGCCCGGCGCCAGGCGTGCTCCGAAGCCAACTCGGGGTGCGCCGCGCGCACCAATTCGAGCGGATTCGGCTGCGCGTTGCCGGCAAACAGCGCCACGACCTCGAGCGCGGTCTTGCCGCCGTGCAGCGGAGCGATCAGCGGTTGGACGATGCTGACGGTGCCGTTCCAAGCGCGCGCGTCGCCCCAGCTCTCGAGGTAGTGTGCGGCCGGCAAGTGCCAGCTCGAACGCAGTGACGTCTCGTCCTCGTACAAGCTCAGGTGAATGCTGGTCTTGGCCTTGGCTAGGGCATCACCGAACGCCAGATCCGCGGGCGCGGTAAACACGGGATTGCCGCCGAGCATCAGCAAGGCTTCGACCTTGCCTGCGTTCAGCTCGTCGGTGAGCGCCTTGAGCGCGAGCACGTCGCTCTGCCCTTCGGCGTTCTCGTCGGCGGTGTAGAACACGGTGCGGCCGACGTTGCCGAGCAGCGCGTTCAAGCGGTGCGCGAGGGCGTGCACTTCAGCGGGCTGACGCGAGCCGGGAACGACCACGCTCTTGCCCACGTTTGCGAGCAGGTCTGCCGCAACTGCGTCCAGGAACTTGGCGACCTTCTCTTCTTTCAGGAACTCCGAAGCCGGCTTGTCTTGCGCGGCACCGAGCTCGGGCAGCGCGTTGGCCTTGGCGCTGACGGCCGCATCCAAGTACGCGGCGACCGCTTTGATCAAGCCGGCTTTGACGGCCAAGCGGTGATCGCTCAAGCCGCCGACGCTGGTCACGTTCGATTCGATCGCGTAGATGCGGCTCATCTCCCCGGCTTCGGGGGCACGCTTCTTGGTCAGCGCGCGGGCATTCGCGATGCCCGAGGGGAAGGTCGAGTGCACGAGATCGGCGTCGAGGGTGACGACGACTTGCGCTTCTTCGAGTGCGTAGTGCGTGCGATGCGCTTTGCCGAAGGCAAGCGTGCTTCCGGCGCTCGCGCCGTCGCTGGCGATGGGCTCGAACGTGACCCATTTCGCCTGCGGGAACGTGGTCAGCAAGCGCCGCTTTTGCTCGGCGAGCGCCTGTGAGGAGCTGCGCTCGGCGAGCACGCGCAAGCCGGCGCCGCCGCTGGCCCGCAGTGAGCCCGACAGGTCGCCCAAAGCTTTGCCGAACTCGGCCCAGGAGCTGGCCGCACGCGCGCCGCCGGCCCGGGTGCACACCGCGTCACTGCGATCCGGATCGTACAGGCCGAGCACTGACGCTTGATGCCACGCGGAGGCCGCGCCCAAGCTGTCGGGGTGAGCGGGGTTGCCTTCGATCTTGATCGGGCGACCGTCGTAGCTTGCTGCGTACAGACCGACGGCGTTGCCATTCAGTTCCATCGCGGTCGCGAAGTAACGGCTGGTGCCAGGGACGGTGCCCTCCGGACGGCGCGAGAGCGGCAGGATCTTGTCTTCCCGCCAGCGGCAGGCGTCCAAACCCGCCAGCGACATCGATGCGCCCATGACCTGCATGAAGCGCCGACGCCCGGGGGAGTTCGGCGGTTCGACGTCGAGGGGAGCCGCAAATTCGCGGGCCGCGAGCTCCAGAAATTCCGGGCTTTGCTCGAGCTCAGCCAGGCTCTTCCAGTACGTCGGCCTCACCGTCTCGCCCGCGCTGGCCGGAGCCACTGCGCCCGGCGAGATCGGCGTGTTGGACAGAACGCTAAGCCTCTTTTTCATCGATGACATGTCGAACAGTCGGTTGGAGGAGCAATGTGGTTCTTTTCGCGGAACTCTTTGCCGAAGGCGCCCGGCTCACCCGGAGCCGTCCAGGTCATGTTGGTGACCTCTTCGACCGGGCGGAGGTTCGGTTCGGGATTGCGATGGCAATCCAGGCACCAGCCCATGCTGAGCGGCTCGTGCTGATAAACCTTCTCCATCTGATCGACCCGGCCGTGACAGCTCACGCAGCCAATGCCGCGGGTCACGTGGGCGCTATGGTTGAAGTAAGCGTAGTCGGGGAGGTCGTGGACCTTCACCCACTCGACGGCCTTGCCCGTCTCGTAGCTCTCGCGGATGGGCGCGAGCTTCGGGCTCGTCGTCCAAACCTTGCTGTGGCAGTTCATGCACGTTTGGGCCGGCGGGATGGCCGCGTGCGAGCTGTCCTCGACCGTGTTGTGGCAGTAACGACAGTCGATGCCGAGCTGGCCGGCGTGCAGCGCGTGGCTGTACGGGACTGGCTGCTCCGGCATGTAGCCGACATCCGTCGTTTTAGGAGAAGCGCCGTACCAGATGAGCGCGATCAAGTAGATCGGCGCGACCCCAAGCACGACTCCTGCGATCTGCCGAGTTTTATTGGCCCAGCGCGGGAATACGAACAGATTCATCACCAAAAACCGAGGCTGGTCACGCGTGCTTC
>Ga0247757_10001544_pt1 | contig 14765 bp, 10 predicted proteins | sample UWRJL126311R4_FD_180929 | JGI IMG/M metagenome (GOLD analysis project Ga0247757, IMG submission 180929) | Plant litter microbial communities from Arlington Agricultural Research Station in Wisconsin, United States - UWRJ-L126-311R-4 | ecosystem: Environmental > Terrestrial > Plant litter >... | reverse complement strand
CTTCTTGTTTTCCATCCTGCCTTCATGAGGAAGCAAAAGAAGAAGCCCGATGCGGGGGTCGAACCCAACTTAGCGGCGTCCAGCGTCAGCTAACCTCAAAGTAACCAAAGGTCAGGTGACTTAGGCGCCGCACGTTGCTACTAGTTAACCGTCTTTGATACTAAACGATGTATTCTCCTTATTTATATATGTGAAAAGACGCGGATGACGTAGTATCACCCCCCCGGTTCTTTAATATGTAAGGGTCCGAACGCGCTAGGCCTAACTAACTATACCAAAATTTATATATAGACTAGTGACTTCTTATTATATGTATTTGTTTGACGATATATATTATTAAATTAGATATCTTCCTATCAAATAACAAAAGCGCCCGGTTAGCTCAATCGGTAGAGCGTGAGACTCTTAATCTCAAGGTTGCGGGTTCGGTAAGTCTAAACATCCTAGGTTCGAGTCACGTTACAGACACTAATAAATTGGCAGACCCCCGCATCGGGCTCTAACACATTTTTTTCTGCATATAAGATAGCAGAACCTATATACCAAACATATTCTTTTGTTCATTTTTTTCCATCATCTAAGGGGCTGTGATTTTATACAATTCTGACCATGCATGCCTATGTACTCCCAGGCTAGCAATATCAAACACCAGTGCCGACTTCTCTGCTGCCACGGCTCTTTCCGACGCCCTTGTGAATGCGCCCAACCACGGGATGATCGCTAGTTACATCCTCTACCGGCCCAGGGTACCCCTTACTCTAAGTCTAAGATATCCTCCTCTAGTGCATCCTCTTCATCCCCCATACCGGCTGCATCCTGCGCCTCTCTAAACTGTTCTTGCGCCTTGATACGCTGACTTCGCCGAAGCGCCACTACGAACAAAAGCTAGCCATGATGAAATATCCTTACATCATTTTGGACCGTGAATACTAAGAGTCTCACGCTCTACCGATTGAGCTAACTGGGCGCTGTTGTGATTTGATGGAGGTCAGGCTCAAAATAAATAATACAAAACCACGTTTCAACCAGTTGTGCTTCGCTTTACTCAGGAGAATTTTTACAGCGAAATTTTTTTTCAGCTTCAGCTTCATACTTCTATCGCCTAGCGCGCAGTCTCGCAAAACCGGGGAACCCTAAAATTTAGGGAATGGTAAAATCAGTACACTTCTTCTTGAGGCTGGCTAGTTACCGAAAGTTCTTACTGCCGCTATCTCCCAATTGGTATCATTAAATTACTCCAAAGGCCGTCAGCAACGTGCTATTCGACTTTATTTGGTAAATGATACGCTAGACCCTAGGTCGATATCTTGACCCTGACTCCCTTGGACCCCGGCTTCGCAACAGGAAAGAACATGTCACTTTGCATCCGCACGTCACTCTCGTCCGTCTCATGCAACTCCAAGACGCCTAAATCGCCTTCTTCTCTGACCTCTCTTGACCCAAACCTCCGAAATATGCCGGCAGTACACAAGTACATCTCTGCCCAAGCGAGGTTCATACCCACGCAAGACCGCGAGCCCTTCGAGAAAGCAACCAAATACTTCTCCAACTCGTTCGCATTTTCGCCCAACCACCGTATTGGCTTAAAACTGTGCGAATCTGGAAATATATTCTCGTCATGATGCGTCAGCGGGATAGTCATACTAACTGGTGTGCCCGCGGGGATTAGCCATTCACCACACTGCAGCGATTTATCTGGTGCGATGCGCGAACTGCGATTTGTGGCGCCGTAGCCAAGTCTCATGCCTTCCTTCAGCACTGCAGTGAGATAAGGTAGTTTCTCGAGCTCCATTAGCGGGACGCTGATAGCCGGGTTCGGGATCGCGGTCCTGAGTTCCTCGCGCAGTCGACGGAGGAGAGGTGGGTTAGAGATCAGGTGGAAGGCTATGACAGTGATGATCCATGATGTAGTATGTGTCCCAGCTCCGACCAAGAGCATGGCCTCTTCTGCAAGGCGCAAGGTGCTCTTCTCGCTAGTGGGAAGGTCACTTTGTAGGAGCGTGTGGAAGATGGTGGCGTGTTCTTCATCAGACCGTGTGAAGCCTGAGCGACGGAGTTCTTCGATTTGAACCTTTCGCTCCTGTGTCCACGCGTTAGAAATGGGTGGGTTAGATACAGATTCTTGACTTACATTCTTGAGTTGAAGATTGGCCGATACTTCGTCCCCGATCTTCACCGCGATTGACTCAGGCAGTGCCTTAACGAATGACAGGACACTTGGTAGGTGTTTGCCCAACGCTACGGCTTTGGCAGCGTTGAAAGATGTATTGTAAAACCAGGGATCGAAACCTGGCGCCTCGATACGATGGTCCGATCGATCGAAGCAGTACTGCATGACCACATCTACGACCAATCAGCACTAAGTAACGCTATCGTTAACCCAACACAAACCATTCGTAAAAGCCGCAAAAGCAAACTGCAACCCTATAATTTCACTGTTCTCTGCGCACCTCTCGAACCGCTTAACCAATGTCTCCACCCTCTCTTTAATCTTAGGCTCCAACCTCCTCACATTCTGCTTCGAGAAGAAGGGATTGATAGCACCCCTGCGCTTCCTGTGTAGTGCATGGTCTGTCGTGCCCAACATACTGCTGTCCAGGCCGAGCCCACTCGTCTCCCAGCTCCATTTATCGCGTCTATTACTCTGAGTGCTCACCGTGTACATGACATCCCAGAAATTGGGGTCGGCCACATGCAACCCGTCTGGGTTGATCCGCACAACGGGTCCATACCTTTCATGTAGTTCGCGGATCTTCCAAATGTACTTCCCGCCGAGGATGATGTCGTAGTAGAATTCATATAGGTAGGTTGCTGCCGCGAAGCGAGGCCCGGGGAATCTAGAGATAGGAGAAAGGTATAGGCGATAGTAGATGAGATAGAAGCCATACGAGAGGAAAAGGAGGAGAAGTGTGACTATGAGATTCATTCCAGAGACAGTGGGCAGAGAATGGAAAGCAGGTTGTTCAGTGAAGAGTAAAACCTTGGCCTTTATTTATTGCAAACAATTACTAGGGCTTACTATCCTCTTCTTCGCCACAAGCATGCATTGTTAGTATATGCTGATGCAAGCAAAATATGTCACGTGATAGTCACGTGTAACAAAGCTCGCGATTGGTTCAAGAAGCTTGAGGGAACGAAGGAACATGTTAAATTAGTTCCCGTCTTATAAGTGTGGGGACTTGTTCTTCTCACCAGCGTTAAACGAACCCAGAAAACTCACCCGACCATCCAGGTGCCATGCAGCCCGAAAACGAGAAATGCTCGCAAGTATACCCAAGCCGCAAACGTTCGCGGAATGGCTGCTTTAATTGCCGGTATCGGCGAATCAAATGCGACGAGGTCCAGCCCCAGTGTCTCCGCTGCATCAAGGCCAAATTACAGTGCGCCTACGCGGTTACGCAGAAGGTCTCCGATACGCGACTGGCAATTGGACTGCGTAAAAAACCTGAGCGCATGCTGCTTCCCAAGGTCAATGGAACCGTGACTTTGGCAAGTTTGTCGACATCCCGGCCCTCCGGTACGCTGCCAGGAGAAACGGAAGTGGAAAACCGATATCTGCGTGTCTTTCAAGAGGAGACGACGTCCGGGTTCCAGAGTGCATGGGATTGGGCGGTATGGAATCGTCTCATGCTGCAGGGGTGCCACCATGAAGGATTCATCCGAGACGCCGTGGTCGCGATCGGAGCAATCCGCAAATCGATGAGCACTCTGTATTTGCCTGACGGCACAACAACAACCAACGCGCAAGAGCTAGCGCGTCTGCAGCGCGAGTTTGCGTACCACAGATACGGAAAAGCTCTGAAGAATATACAGAAGGTTATCCATGCTGGCGCCAGCCGCCGGCTGGCGCTTATCGCATGTTTACTGATCGTCTGCTTTGAGAACCTTGTCGGCCATCGCTACAACTCTTCATGCCATGCACAATATGGATTGAAAATTTACAGCCAGGCTCAGGAAGCCGCTAGCTCACAGTCGCTTATAGAAGAGGAGATTATAGAGGCCTTGCGGAATCTCGACATACAAATCACCACAATCAACGATGCGCGGATGACCTCAATACATACGCATATGCTCGAAAAAGACCGACCTATGGTGGAGTCTATGCCGCGCGTCTTCTCTAGCTTGGATGAAGCCAAGCGGTACTGGCAAGTCACGATGTGTCGATGCGTTCACTACCTTGCCATTAGCTGGGCTCGTACCGAACCCGAATCTCTATGCAGGGAGTTTAAAACCCACTTGACTGGCGGTGTCACGGTTACCACGGGAGGCAACATCTTCACCACCCCTTTTAAGGTTGATGATGCACTGAGAGCAGATCAGCGCATATACTTCGCAGAAATGTGTCGCTGGCTGGAAGCGTTTGAGCCCGTCTTGACAAAAATACGACGGGACCCATCCGGCACGCTAAGGGCGTACGTTGCCGCCTCTACGCTCCAGATCCAGGGTCTCACGGCCAAGATTATCTTAGCAGGCTCTGTTTTCACCAAAGAGATGTCGTACGACCAATTTTATCCCGAATTCAAATCAATTATCCGCCTCGCATCCGATGTTTTAAAAGTCCGCAATGCCAGCTCCAAAGTACATTTTTTTGCCGGAATGTTCAGCTTCGACATCGGACTCGTGCCTTGTTTGTTCACCCTGCTCCTGCGCTGTAGGGACACCACCCTGAGGCTACAAGCGCTCGAGATCCTTAAAGTATGGCACATGGAAGGCTGGTGGGACCCTTTACTCATCGTCGGGGTAGGGAAATTTATCATGGAGGTGGAAGAAGCAGGAACAGTGAATGGCGTTGTTCCAGAAGAAGCAAGAGCCATTTTGACAGCGAAGTACAATCGCCCGCCTGATCGGAATATGCTCCTACAGTGCGTGCAGAGGACGAAGAGTGGGCTGAAGTGGACGGAGAAGTTCGTCGCCTGGTAGCGTGGCCTATGGAACGCAGCACTTGGATACGCGACCCTAAGTGAGTTGCTACGAGGGGGGTGCGCGAACGGGGTGGCCCCCTCCCTTCCTGTCAATGCCTTAAAAAATTTCACCAATATTGGTAGCGTTGACAGGGAGAAGGGGCACCCCGCTCATGCACCCCCCTTGTGTATGGAAATCTAGAACCTTGTTGGTCGTATGACACTGGATCTCCAGTATCGGCATTAATGCTTGCGCCTAGTTAGTAGAGCTTCGCGGCTACTCCCAACAAATAAGCAACACTAGTGAGCCGCTTACGGACAGCGTAGGTTCTTCAATTACATGCTTTACATTTCAGTGAGTTGTGAAAGGGCCACTATCTGAGCGTTTAACATGAAGGGCTACGAGGTCATCAAGAAAGCCATCATAACTAGCCGTGTAGGATGTGTGGCGTGATTGCTTGCCTTCCGTTGCCCGGCTCTCCAAGGGTCCGAACCTAGACCTTTCCGACTCGGTTGTAAGACTTTGATTGCTTTTTCTGTTAGCGCCACCATTATGCAATAGCGGTTCGGACGGTGGAGATGCGGCGTATGATATCAAGTTCAGAACTGTTAGCTTGTGGTTAAGTTGGACTTTGGTATATCCTGTGTAGAGATACTCTAAGTCGCGCCTCTTCTGACGCGTACTCTACGAAGAAAACAGACATTAAAAAGCAGCTACTACTAAAAACACCGTCAACAGCCTTAGCACACCACGATCATGGCATCTTTCATCATCAAGGACGCTCAAATCTTCACTGGAGAAGAGACAATCTCAAAGGGCTATATTTACGTCTCGCAAGGGAAGATTAAAGCCGTCGGTGCTATATCAAGCCTTCCCAAGGTGTCGGTTCCTACATACTCGAAGCCAGGTCATACACTGCTCCCTGGGCTAATTGACTGCCACATCCACGCCGACATGGCCAATCCGGTGGCCCTCCCACAGGCGCTCCGCTTCGGCGTGACAACCGTCTGCGAGATGCACAACGAGCTGGTCAACGTGCGGAAACTGAAAAAGCAAGCCCAGGAGCCAGACACAGCGGCGTACAAGACAGCGGGCCAGGCCGCAACCATCGAGAACGGATGGCCGATCCCAGTGATCACAGCGCATGACAAGAGCGAAGAAACGCTGGCGGAAATCGCAACTTGGCCTAAGCTATCCAATAGAGCGAACGTCATTGAGTATCTCGAGTGGGCGCAGAGGGAAATGCAACCAGATTACATCAAGCTAATGCACGAATCCGGCACTAGCATGGGCTGGCAACTCACCAAGCCCACTGTCGAACTCGAGCGCATTATCGTCGAAGAAGCCAGCAAGCGCGGCTTCCTGACCGTCGCGCATGCACTCAGCCTGCAAGACACACTGGAAGTCCTCGAGGCGGGCGTCAACGGCCTCACGCACACCATCTGCGACCAGCCACCTACCCAGGAGCTCGTCGACGCATACAAGAGAAACAACGCATGGCTCAATCCCACACTTGCCGCGATCGGCAGCTTAACGGCCGAAGGCCAGGAGCTGCAGCATCGATTCGCGCACGATCCACGCATCAAGGGGTTGATTGGGAAGAAGGAAATAGGTAACCTGTGTAATTGCATGGGTTTCGCGGTGAAGACGGGGAAGGCGGAGTATGCGTATGAGAGCGTGCGCATGCTGAAAGAAGCTGGTATCGATATTCTCTGGTACGTTTTGCCTCGATCCCGTCCCTCCCTTTCCACACCTCAACTACATATACTCACAGCCACCCCTGCAGCGGGAGCGACGCCGCGGGTCCAGCCGTCGGTACTGCATTCGGCCTATCGATGCATCACGAACTGTACGTGCTTGTGCACAAGGCGGGAATGACGCCGAAGGAGGCATTGAGATCGGCGACTAGTCTCGTGGCGGAGAGATTTCGTTTTACCGATCGTGGACGGCTGGCTGTGGGGTTGAATGCAGACTTATTGCTAGTGGAAGGGAATCCGTTGAGAGATATCGATGCGACGTTGAATATTAGGGGAGTGTGGCGAGAGGGAGTGGCGTGTAGTGCGCACCAGGGGAAGATTGAAGAGGAGGGGAAGGAGGTGGAGGTTAGGGGGGAGGTTTGTGCGGTGGGGGCGTAAGCATGGTGAGTATGGTGAGTATAGTAGTACCGTTTAAGAGTTTAGTCTATAATGGATAGTTATCCCAATGTTCTAGAGTTTTAGTTATTCATAGGTTAGTTATTAACTCGCTACTAATATTTGGACAAATCTCAGACCTTATCGGACCAGATAGACATTTCAGGGGAAGCTTCATTACATGACTACTTTCAAATAGAAAGTACCTCCTCAATTACAGCTGGTTAAACCTAACACCTTGGTTGTATTCATTGCTGGGAAGGGAACATATGGTAAGATTCTACTAGCTAGTACCTCTTAGAAGCCTGGTGCTGCATAGTATCCTATTGTTGTGTCTAAGAAATAATGGGTAGCTATCGGATTAAGAATAGAGATTAGCGTATCCAATGACCTTACTATGCACAGCTATCATCGTACGGAGGCATGTTCAAACGTGATGAGCTCGTGAACTTGAGTTCAAGTTTGTCGACAAACATCTGATCGTGTCCAAGCTTTGAGATTTTCTACCTAAACAGTATGTATAAGCGTGGCAAAGAATAATTGAACAGATGTCGGGTAATGCTGCCGGGTAATGGGTGTCACGTGATAAGGCTGAACAGAGAAGGAACCTTTTTGCGCCGCCTACCTTTTCTACTCCTCTAACCTTTCACAATTTTCCGCACTTCTTTACCTTCTTGTCTTTCATTTTACACTTGAGATTGAAGCGGTTAAAGTAATGCCTTCATGAAAAGGTTCGACTTTCCATGCTCACGGCGTAATGTCCGTGAATAGAGAGCTTCTTTCGACACATCCATCCGAGAAATGAGTAGAAGCGTTGTCTTCAGTGAATGATGCCGCTACGAAATCGATAGACCCCAGGCTAGGAACATATTAGCGATGGTTCGTTTTTTGCACGTGGGGGTTATCAAAAATACATATCGGCGATAGTAGTGTCGGAAAGTGCGGTATGGTCATGTGTGGCAGTAGCATGTGACTAGCGCGATATACTATATAGTTTTCTCTCACGTCATTAGCAATTAATTGCTCTTACACTCAACTTTTAGATCAAGTAGATGGCTCGGCTACGGACCACCGATAGTGTTCCGGACAACAATATACGATTTTAATTGGACCTAGACAGACAGAGACATTAATTACTGGGGATGTCTCGGCTTACCAAAGCTTGCCCTCGAACGGTGCCCGAAGCGGGGTTACACAAGGCCGAATTGCTTTCCAATTAGAGATATCTATTCTTCGTTTACCCTTTGCTTAAAATAATTTCTTCACTCCGTACTTCAAACAGATCAGCCTCATGTCAAGCATTGGGTACCGGCTTAGTATGTTCAGAAGACTTGCCCAATCACCCAGACCTTTACCATCGATGGATACTCCCGCCTCTCCACATCTATCCGGACACGGAGCATTTTATGACCATCATACACCACTTGTGCACACAAAACACCACCATGTATTTCCTTCGGTCGATAGCACAGCTCAGAAAGTGGTAGAAGACGAAATTTACAAACAGACTCCGGAACCAGAGCAAATGATCTATGACCCACAATGGCTCAGCTCGATGAGTTCCGAAGTCATACTGGATAGTATCCCTCGTGATATGGTCATCTCGCTTACCGATGTCTTATTAAGGAGAACTGGAGCGCAGCATTGGAAAGGCTACGCACTTGCACATCACTCTAAACAAGAAGTTGATGACCGTGTTAAAGAGCTCATACAAGAGCATACTAGAAGCTTGATGAGACACTGCAATAATGATAGTGCCTTCAAAGAACAGCTTTATGGGTTGGGCGCTAAGTCAGTTAAGGCGCCGAGAACCTCAAAAAAGATACCTCCCCACTTGGCAATTCTCTTCCAGGAAGTTTATTTGAGGCTCCTGCAAGAGCTCTGCGAGCAAGTATCATTCGGTGATCGACTTTGGCTCATTCCTAAGGACCAGCTCAATGACAAGAGAACTTCAGAATCTGCAATTATGTCGAACCATGCTGTGAACGGAGCTACTCAACAAATTTTATGGGATTTTCTGAACGAATATATCTGGAGCGAAGATTTCATGCAGCTGGCTAGAAAACTTCGTCAAGCACTCTACCACGATGACCAAGCCGGAATGAAGAGAGTGCATCAATGCTTACTAGGCGAAGCAATTCCAAGAGCGGTTCCAAGGAACAACGCGCACAAGCTTGATTGGGTCAAAATAGAGATTGAATTACCGTTAATGGCTTATATGAGAGCGCAATTCCATAACGGTTTTCCTAGCATAGGATCAGTGGTGGTTTTAACTGGCTCGTCTCTCTATGCGCAGGCCACGACTTGCACAAACTATATACAGGCAGTCTGGCCTCGCATCGGAGACACTATAGTCCGCCTTCTCGATTCTGCCATAAAGAACATAATGCACACTCCAGATGAAACGACACGTGGTACGTATGATCGGACCCGATTATGTCTTCAAGGACTCATAACTACTTAGCTTGGTTTCAATCTTTTGATTCGCTCCTGGATATGGAAGTCTGGATTAGCGAATCGGAAAACACCTGTGTGGAAGTAAGGGCTCCTGAACATCTCGTGATTGACGTTGTTCAGGAGCTTGCTTGGATTGGGTCAGCCCTGAGAAGTTCGCCGTTTGGAGAGGAGCCAGCATATGTCAGACCTGACATCAGAGTACTGTCCCCTTGGGAGCATTATCATATTAAATTTATACCCGAACTTATTCATGAATCTGAAAAAGCATGTTGGCTGCCGCTTTTTGATGGCGCGGTCATTGCAGCTGGCTTTCCAGTCACTCCAAGGGAAGAAGAATTGGGAGTGGAAATACCTTTTTCAATTCTCGTAGCTATGGCCGGGATACGCCAGCCTGTTGAAATAAACGGCGGTATTGTCATGAAGGGTTTCTCCGATATGCTCATCCCTATATCGAAAACCGAGAATCGGATTCAATGGCACCTTGTCTCAAGTCAGGATGCTGAAATCCGATTAACCTACGCTAATGGACTCTCTCGTTGTAAAAATAGAGCTCTACTGCAAGAAGTTGGTTTCGATGATATCAAACGTTGTCGTGCGTTTGTAGGCTGGTGCACAGTTGCAACCTCACGGCTTGGATCCGATCATGTCAACTACGACGATATCCTCTACTCAGGATCTCCAAATGCAGACTCAAAGCTACGACTAACGGGTGGATCTTTTGGCTTCCAGCAATTTGCGACGGCAGCGCTAGATTTTCGGCTTGGGCAGAATTTCGGTAGACGGCATTTTCAGCGAAATGGGCCTTACCAAAGAGTGGTGTCGGCTGCCCATAGGACATCCATCGTCCTTTACGACACAAGCGAGCAGCGTGCGTGGTTAGTTCCCGCATCTGGTGTGCTACTCCATATGTTCCAGCATCGAAGTCGACTAGAACCATTCGTCGTCGATGGAAAAGAAGTCAATGTGAATACTACAATATCAAATCACTATTCGTACAAGGATATACTTTTGGCCAACGAATATGTGGTCCTTTCTGATTCCTCAGGCCAGACTTTCAAGGATGTCATTCTTGATTACTGGACGATACTAGAGTTCCTCCAGTACCAAGACAGTGATTCAGCTGGAGTCACACTCCACCCAGCAATGGGCGAATCCATCTGCGGATATGAGTGGAAAGCTGTCATTGAAGACAGATCCCCGTACTGGCTGAAAAAGGTGCGTGTGAAAAACACTCACGGAGGATGGCCCCATCTTGCGCGCGATATAGATGCTCTAGTTCTTATCGCTAGGGGGTTTGAGGACATCATAGTTCCATCTGATGAAGGGAATGATGGCTTATGCCAGAAATGGAACAGAGTACCGAAGCATGGGGACTACCTCGCCACAACCACTCAGTCGCTCAGAGAGCTGTACGAAATAGCCGGAAATGAGATAGGGGGTAAGTCCTTGACACCAGGCGGCTTACAATGGCATCAAGGTCACTCGGTTCTATTTGATACTTGCAAATGTCCTAAGGATGAAGATTGTTCGTGCAACCGTCTTCAAAGAATCGTTTCTTCTTCCTTCTATGGGCTTAGGCGTCCTACTGCCAGAAGCATTAGGGATGGAGGAGCTATCATCTTTGGGCGTACTGGACTAAGTCTGCACAATTTCGCTGCCAAAGCGCTCGCTCTCAGCCCAAGAGTAGCCAGCATCTTTGGTATCTCAAAGGCGGAAGACCATGGCGCACAATCGAGATCGAGCGTATCAAGTTACCCATCAGGAGCGTCTGGAGTCTCCCAATTTACTGATAAAACATTCCCAGACAGCACCGAACGCATACCCAGCCACAGTTCCTCAGAACCTAGTCTGGTCACGCTTCCCGTCATGGTTCCAAAGGCTGCGGAGTCACTACCACCGCTATGCGAGGACTTTAAAGATATGGAAATCGAGACTAAAACAGATTATCACGCGTTGAAGGGAAACTTGATAGTCTCAGATCCTCAGTCTGTATAGATGTCGGTTGCAAATCCACGGCAACGGTTGCAACAAGCACCCTTGCTTTGCGCCTAGCTACCCTCAATCAGGGAATCTATCCTGGTGTTTGCACATTTCACCAATGCTCTTGATCTGCCCGAGTAACGTGCCCGAGCCTTCACCATCGGCGATTCTCTGCGTGCACAAGCAGCGGCAGCCAGGTTCTTCATGTTCCGGACCAAATATCCAAGACGCCGACGTATGGCGAGCTATTTCAGGGACATGTAAATTTATCCCATGTGATATGCACTGCTATTCGCCAAAAGGCACGAAAAGGTTGCTTCGTCTTACGTCATGCCTACACCTTTTTCTCAACACCCGGCAGTACAGTTTGCGAGGCTGTCACGCGTGTGCTGTGTAAGCACTACTAGGCGCCGACACCAGAACACGCGCATGTTGCGTTACTTACGCGGCCTTTCGGCGGCCCTTATCTGCCACGTCGCTATAGATATACACAACCAGGCTATGCTGTATCTATGTCTGCCCACGACCGAGCATACATACATGCTGCGCTAGCGATGCGACTGCTTCCACCCATCGGTTGGTTGGGAATGTACAGCGGTTGGATGGTTGGGCGTTTAAACATAGCAGCTTGGATTTACCGACGGCCAGGCTGACTCCGCATCCCCAGCGACCGACGTCCAGTTCAGCCTCGCGAAAGCAAAAAAAAGGGCGTCAGCAAGCAAGCGAGCGAGCGAGCGAGCACCCCCTCGAACGGTGAACACGCGCCGTCTCCCATCCCAAACTCGAGCTCGTCGTCTTCTCGCGGTGACGCCGAATACCAGATAATCAGCGCCCATTTGCTCTCCGCCGATCTCTCCGTGACGTGATGCATAGCGCACAATATTCGCCAAGGATCCCGACGACCCGTCCGTTCGATCGTCGCGTCACGCGCGTCGGTACCTCCGACCTGGAGAAGCTGACGATGAAAAGTTTCCAAGAGAAAACTCCCCGGCTCTGCGTTCGCTCCCGTCCCGCCAGACTGTGTCATCGGTCAGTCCGACACCGCGGCGCCCTTTCCGTCCTATCAATCGCATTGTGCATCGCATCGCATCTCATAGCACCCTAGACTTGTCGCTCCCCCGCCCAGCGCAGCCAGCGATGGAGATGCTGCATGTAGATAATGGAACCAGCATGCAACTGCTCGGCCGAAGCCGAAGGCTCCTTTTCTCTCGGCCGCGCAGTCAGGAGGGAATGAGAGAGCACGGAAACCTCGTGCGCTCGCAATTCCCCCTCGCTGCCGTCTGTTTTCCCTTCGCCGACCTCACCCAGTGCAGCCCGTGCGAGGTCTCCTTCTCCCGCGCAGGATCAATACAATCTTTTCCCCACAACACCTCCAAACTCTTTTCACCCGCCAAATTTCCCCACCCAAGGGTAAAATAAAGAAAAACAGCGAAGTGAGTGCACGGGATGCTTCACAGCAAGAGAACCCAAAGCGCACGTCCCGCAACATCACCATATCCATCCAGCATTTGAGCACAGCCAAAAGAACCAACACACACGCCTGGTGAACGCCCCACCGCAATGTCTCACATTGCCCATCCCCAAACCCAAAACCTGACAATCTTCACAAAAACGCAGAATCTAGATCCATGACGCTATGATGCCTACCCTACCCACGGGACGCACGCACGCACGAGACAACAACACATGCCCGCCCCTGCCACGACAGGAAAAAACGGTTTTTTTTTTCCTTTTCCCTTTTCCTTCCCGCGTCCCGCTCCGCTCCTGTTCGCCGGCTGCCCCGGCGGCCAGCGGGAAGGAAGCACGTTGGTATGCGTGTGATGCGTCCGGGTGCCTGCCGCATACACGAGGGCCCTCGAGCCTACAGTAGGTACTTGTATTGTAGGGGGGAGGGGGAAAGGCTGTCTTGTTTCGAAGGCGAGGAGGCATGTGCCGGGCGCCTCCACGGAGCCTGCGCCTCTGCGTCTGCGCCTGCGCTGCGCGACGCAATGCCCTGATCCTTCGAGTCTCGTCGAGCGAGCGAGGGGGATGTGGGATGCGATGCGAGGCGGGGATGGCGTTGAAACGAGAACAGACGCGTCCAGCCGTCCGTCCGCCCATCCGTCCAGCGAGTGGAATACACGTTTCAAGACATGATGCCATTTTTCCCATGCGCATTTCCATCCTTCCCTTCGCTCAGGGACAGGAGGATTGCGGCCTAGTGGAGTGGCCGGCTTCGGCGACGTGACGTGCGGCACGTCGGCGATGCAGAGGGGCCGCCTGGTGGTTGAGAGGACGGCGTATATCTTCCTACCGTTGCGGAAGAATGGGCCAGCTATGCGTTCGGCTACAGGAGTACTTTTTTTGTGAAGGGGAGGAAATGGAAGGAACAGAGCGAAGGAAGGGGCTGCATGCGCATGTACATAAGTGTATGTGCAGGATAGCCTCGTCGCGGTATCTAGTTACCCCGAAGATACGCAGATAGCAGCTACCTATGAAGTTTTGCCATGTCTCATTCCCCCCTTCCTCCCCAAAGCCCCGTGCGATGATGGGATGGGATGGGATGGGATGGGATGGGATGGATGCGCATAGCCTATCGGTACAACAAACGCATATATACCTGCACAAAAAAAAACTCCAAATTGCACAAAAATCGAACCATTTTCGTCCGAGTCCATGATGTACGATATGGCATGTACATACACACTACCTACCTACCTACCTCCCTACGTACAGCACGAAGGGCGGTGTGTTAGCCATCGCACCATCTGCCAACGCCATGCCCGTACCCGTGCATTTCGCTCCCGCAATCAATCGCTCGTGCACCCATCCCGACTAGGGTAAGACATGCCTCTCTCTCTTTCTCTCTCCCCCTCCTTCTCACTTGTCTATGCGCTCCGTCCCGCATTGCATATTGTATTGTACACGGTACCCTAACGTGCATTGTACAATGCATCCTCCCCTCATCCAGTAGGAACGACGCGAATGACTCGTATCAACCCGCTTCCAGCGAATCAGATAAGAGACAAGTCGTTTTTGGAAACGGTAAAAGAAAGAAACCCCCCCTTGCTTATTTAGTAAAAAAAAAGGGCTTGGTTTACGCAGAGGACCACACGTGCCCCGTGAGGCCTCTTTTTCTTTCGCCTAGGAAATGCAAGAAGAATGTGGGAATGTATGCATGGAAGAAAAGAAAAAAAAAACGCTTCTTCCCAACGAGGGGATATCACAGAGGGTTGGGGGAGACCGGTTACACGTAGTCAACAATGTAAATGATTTTAGAAAACAGAAGACAGAGAGCCCAGCGAATCAAGATAA
>Ga0247757_10001543_pt1 | contig 14771 bp, 13 predicted proteins | sample UWRJL126311R4_FD_180929 | JGI IMG/M metagenome (GOLD analysis project Ga0247757, IMG submission 180929) | Plant litter microbial communities from Arlington Agricultural Research Station in Wisconsin, United States - UWRJ-L126-311R-4 | ecosystem: Environmental > Terrestrial > Plant litter >... | reverse complement strand
CAGCCGAGCCCGGACCCTGACCTCACCCGTCTACAGCAGGAACACCGTCGCGAGGAAGGCGACGAGGGAGAGCACGACGGCGTAGGGCAGGGCCATCCACAGCATCCGCACGTACCCGAGCCGGATGAGCGGGGCGAGGGTCGAGGTGAGGAGGAAGAGGAACGCGGCTTGTCCGTTCGGGGTGGCGACGCTCGGGATGTTGGTGCCGGTGTTGACGGCGACGGCGAGCAGCTCGAACTGGTGTCGTCCGATGTCGCCGGCGTGGAAGGCCTTGGCGATCTCGCTGATGTAGACGGTGGCGACGAACACGTTGTCGCTGATCGCGGAGAGGGCGCCGGCGGCGAGGAAGATCAGCGACAGCTGGCCGCGGCCCTGCTGCGCGAGCACCGCGTCGATGATCGGCTGGAACAGGTGCTGCTCGTGGATGACCGCGACGATCGCGAAGAACACCACCAGCAGCGCGGTGAACGGGAGCGCCTCCTGGAACGCCTTTCCGATCGCGTGCTCCTCCGTGATGCCGGCGAACGCGGTGGCGACCACGATGACGGCCAAGCCGACGAGGCCCACCTCGGCCACGTGCAGACCGAGGCCGACGACGAGACCGACCGCGGTGAGCGCCTGGATCAGCAGTCGCGCCCGCGCCCGGCCGTCGCGCTTGCGGGTCTGGTCCCGATCCCACCGCTCCATGACACCGCGGACGGAGTCGGGCAGGCGCGCTCCGTAGCCGAACCGGCGGGTGCGCTCGAGCAGCGCGCACAGCAGCAGCCCGGTGACGATCACCGGGATCGACACGGGCGCGACATGGAGCAGGAACTGCCCGAAGTCCCAGCCGACGGTGTCGCCGATGAGGAGGTTCTGCGGTTCGCCGACCAGGGTCGCGATGCCGCCGAGGGCGGTGCCGACCATGGCGTGCATCATGAGGCTGCGCAGGAAGGCGCGGAACGTCTCGAGGTCGGTGACGTCCTGATCCCGCACGAGGTCGTCGTCCGCGTGATCGTGCTCCTCACCGGGGCGCCGCCCCGACGCGAATCGGTGATAGACCGCATACAGGCCGCCGGCCACCGCGATCACGACCGCGGCGACGGTGAGGGCGTCCAGGAACGCCGACAGCACGGCCGCCGCCGCGGCGAACGCCAGCGACAGGAGGATCTTCGATCGGACCGCGACCAGCAGCTTGGTGAACAGCAGCAGCAGCAGGTCGCGCATGAAGTAGATGCCGGCGACCATGAACATCAGCAGCAGGATGACGGTGAAGTTCGACCGCGCCTCGTCGAACACCGACCCCGGTGACGCCATCCCGAGCGCGACCGCCTCGATCGCGAGCAGGCCGCCCGGCTGCAGCGGGTAGCACGTCAGCGCCATCGCGAGCGTGAAGATGAACTCCGCGACGACCAGCCACCCGCCCCAGAACGGGCTAATCGCCAGGAAGACGATCGGGTTGATCGCGAGGAACGCGACGATGGCGAGCTTGTACCACCGCGGCGATCCGCCGAGGAAGTTGCGGGCGAGGGAAGACGGCAGGGCAGCCAGCACAGGCGCTCCGATCTGATCGCGGCACGTATGCCGGCCGACCAGACTTCCCGGCGCTCCGCATTCAGCCTAGCGAGGCGACCGCTCGCGGTAGCGCGACGGGGCCCGCACCGATGTGATGGCCGTGCAGCGGATGCCTGGGCACGGCTCGGCGGTCTAGACGCTCGAGGTCATCGTCGGTCTCTTCGGCGAGGATCTGGACGCCGTGACGATCGGGCTGGACGAGGCGCACGGGAAACGATCATGACGCGAGCGTGCCCCCGCTGGGATTCGAACCCGAGATCGACCCCTGAGGACGTGGGGCCGGGTGTCCAAAATCCCCGGAATCTCGGTGTTTTTGGATGACATAGACCCCTCCTCGATCCCGTCGGATGACGTTGAGTTGTGGGGTTTTTGTGGGGGCTCGAGCGAGATCTTGTGCACCGCGACCGGTTGCCGCGCACTTCCAATCTGGTCGCTCGCCCCGCCCGAGGGTGTCTTCGTAATCGCTTGCTAGCCCATGTCGCCGAGACAGGGTCGGCCATCGTCTCTAGTCTGAATTGTTGACGAAAACACCAAGTCAGCTCGTATCTAGGGCAGATTTGGCCTCTGGCCAGGAGATTTGATGAAGGTTAGACGAGCTCACATACGCAACTATCGACTTCTAGAGGACGCCTCTATCGCTTTCGACGACACTTCGACGATGATTGTCGGCCGCAACAACAGCGGCAAGACATCGGTGGTCGAGATCTTTCGCAAGCTCGCAAAAGCTGATCCGTCGGCGTTCACATTCGACGATCTCTCCCTGGCGGCACACCCAGATTTTCAGGCCGCCCACGAGGCCTACGACCGATGGATCGCAGCCAAAGCAGCTGGCGACGACGCTGCCCGTGAGCTCGAGGCAGAGACTGTGCGGGGCCTTCCTGCGATCGAGCTCACGCTCACGATTGAGTACTCAGACGTTGAAGACCTGACTCCTCTTGCTCCGGTCATTCTGGATCTCGATCCGGATCGGCGGGACGCCACCCTGGTCTATCGAACTTTCGTGAAAGATCCGTTTGCCTTGTTCGACGGGTACGAGGAGGCCAATAAAAAGAAGCCTGTCGATCTCTTCGTCTATCTCCGCAAACGCTTCTCATCGATCACGTCATCGACTATCGAGGCTGTCGACGTGAACGACCCATCGAACACCAGGACTCTGACCGATGCGGACGTTCGTCGGGTGCTGTCGATCAAGTTCATCTACGCGCAGAACCAGATCGACGACCTCTCATCGGACTCAAGTCACCGCCTGTCAAAAGGCTTCGAAGACTTCTATCGGTCAAATGAGGTGGACAACGCCACGGTGGAGGGCATCACCGATCTGCTAGAGGCAGCAGGCACCGATCTCGACAAGAGCTACGGGGAACTCTTCAAAGCGATCTACGACGATCTCGGCGTGTTCGGCGTTGGACGCATGCCCGGCCTTCCGAAACTCAGCGTCGTCGCCGAACTCGAGGCAGTCCGGGTGCTGAGAGGCAGCACCCGGCTCTACTACAACGACGATGGCGCGACCAAGCAGCTTCCCGAAGCACACAACGGGCTCGGCTACTCGAAGCTCATCTTCACAATCCTTCAGTTCATCAGCTTCTACGAAGAGCTAAGGCGTGCCGTCCCGCGGCCTCCGATGCAGCTGATCTTCGTCGAGGAGCCCGAGGCACACCTTCATCCCCAGATGCAGTATGTGTTCGTCAAGAACATTAGGCAGTTCGTCGCCGACAAGGCTGACTGGAACGCCCAGACCGTCATCACAACTCACTCGTCCCACATGATCGCCGAAAGCGGCTTCGACTGCATCCGCTACTTCGACAACTCGGTCGCACCGATGCGCGTCCGAGATCTATCCGTGTTTAGAACCGAGCAGCTTCGAACCACAACCGGCACCACGGCGGTCCATTTCCTTGAGCAGTACATGGTCCTGAACCGATGCGACATGTTCTTCGCAGACAAGCTCATCCTCATTGAGGGCACTGTGGAGCGTCTGCTACTGCCAGAAATGATCGCGAAAGTTGCCCCAAACCTCGCCCATCAGTACTTGTCGATCATTGAGGTTGGCGGGGCATACGCGCATCTCTTTCGCGGGATCGTCGAGTTTCTCAACGTCCAAACATTGGTGATTACCGACATCGACGCCATTGATCCCGCCACTCGAAGAGCAACACGGGTTGCAATGGGTGCAGCTACAAGCAATCAGACGCTCATCAACTGGCTTCCCGCCAAGACGACGATCGATGATCTCCTTGCCGTGCCCGCGGACGCAAAGGTAAGAGACCGAGTGGCCATCGCCTATCAGATTCCCGAACGTGGCAAGGTCACCGTCGGTCGTAGTTTTGAGGAGGCGTTCATCCTGAGCAACTCCGAGGTGCTCGAGACCACGGCGAGCTACGCCAACAAGGTGGTCTTCCAAGGCCGGGACGCGGCTGCGATCGAAGCAAGCTCCTACGGTCTGTCGCGCGACATCGACAAGAAGACTGACTTTGCGTTCGACATTCTGCAGATGACCGACTGGTCCGTGCCCCGGTACATCAAGGAGGGACTGGAATGGCTGAACACCTGAATGGAACCCTCGACGCGATCGAGGAGGCAATCCGTGACCGCGAATCGTTTGTCGTGGAAGCCGGGGCCGGTTCAGGTAAGACGCGATCCCTGATTGAGACCATCCAAAGCGTTCTAAACCACGAGCGAGACGAGCTTGAGTCGCTCGACCACAAAGTGGTCTGCATCACCTACACCAACGTCGCCAAGGACGAGATCATTGAACGCCTCAACGGCGATCCCCTGGTCATGGTGGACACGATCCACGAGTTTTTGTGGGCAGTCATTTCGCCATATCAGAAGGAGCTGAGGGCCGAAGTCGCAGCCATCAATTCGACAACTAAGATACCCATCGCTGACCTCGAAGAAAAACTTGCTACGACCAGGATTACTTATGGCCAATACGGACGACACTTTGATCGCGGGGAACTCTTCCACGATGATGTGATCACTGTGGCCCGCGCACTGTTTGAGAAGTATCCGAAAATAAACCGGATAGCCGCCGACCGATTCCCCTACATTTTTGTTGACGAATACCAGGACACAGCGGCCCAAGTGGTCGAACTGCTCCTGGACTTCTTTGTAAAAAACACACGCAAGCCGGTCGTGGGTTTCTTCGGCGACACAATGCAACAGATCTACGACTCGAATATCTCGAATGTCGCTGAAGCGCATGGCCTTCGAACTATCACCAAGGTCGAGAACTACCGATGCTCGGTTCGCGTGATCGATGTCCTGAACCGCCTGCGCACCGATCTAGCCCAAGTGCCGTCCGGCAACAACCGGGAGGGCGACGTCCATCTCTTCCTCGCCCCCACCGCAGACGCCGGCGTGCACACGAAAGCACTTGCGGTCCTGGGCTCGGATGGCTGGACCACGGACAACACAAAGATCTTGATGCTTACGCATCGCGGAATCGCAAGAGAAATCGGATGCGCCGTGCTCTTTGACGCTTACGCGAAAAGATCCTTTGGCAACGACGTCCTCATGGAACGTCAGGACCAGTTCGGGCAGTTCTTCACGTTCGTCGAAGGTCTGGTCGCTGCCTATCAATCTGGCCGATACGGGACATTCCTCGACCTCCTCGGACAGTCAGGCTTCACAATCAAGTCGTTGTCCGACAAGACCAAGGTCCTGGACGAGGTGCGAGCTCTCGAAACCGTGCGGATGGCGGGAACAGTGGCAGATGTCGTTGGCGCCGTCACGGGTAGCAAGCTCATCCCCCTGCCTCGGCGGGTCTCGGAGCTGATGAACAGGCTCGCCAACTCCAACGAAAACGACGAAAGCTTTGCGCGACGTCGTCCGCATTACGAAGCAGTGCTCGCCGTTCCGTGGAGCCAAGTAACCTCGTTCATTGACTACGCGGACCAACACACGCCCTTCTCGACCAAACACGGCGTCAAGGGCGCAGAGTACGAAAACGTCCTGGTGATCGTTGACGACACACTTTGGCGCAACTACAGCTTCGCAGGAGTGTTTTCTGGCAACGACTCCGCCCAGCGGCTCGAGCGCTCTCGCAAGCTTCTCTACGTCTGCTTCTCACGAGCCATCAGCGGGCTCGCTGTCGTATGCCTGAACCAACTCAATGCCGCCGAGTTGGCTGGAGCGAAAGCCCTGCTCGACGTCGAATCGGCACCGTTGTTTTCTTGAGTGTGACGTTTCGGTCAACCGGGAGGAGCCGCTCGTAGTGGACGATGTTGACCTTCCCGGTTCGAGCCCTCAGACTCAGCGGCATATGGCAGTCGAGTTCTCCTCAGAGTGTTCTGCGCGCGATGTCGCAAATGACGACACTCTTCGGTCTCAATTGATGAGAGCCCTGATTGCTGATGTGCACGATTTGGCCTCAAAACCGAGTGCGGGCATTCCTCGCTTGATCTTGCAGTTCTGGGACGACGCTTCAGCAGTGCCGTTGGACGTGCAGATCTGCCTCGACACCTGGCGTGCGCTCGAAGACAGTGGCTTCGAGCGGATCGTCTTTGATGACGTCACAGCGCGAAACTTCATAGCTGATGCCCTCGGCAGCGGGGCCACAAGGGCATTCGACTGTTGCCATCACCCGGCCATGCGAGCCGACTACTTTCGACTCTGTTTCATGGCAGAGCGCGGTGGCTTCTATGTCGACGCCGATGACGTCTACTTCGGCACGCCGCTCGAGCACCTCTTCGAGGATGACCGCCTCAAGCTGCAGCCACTCTGTTACGACGTCGCGACCGATTCGATGGTCGACCCAGTCTCAAGCGCACAAGCGCAGGGAGACAGCGAAAACGGCCGAACCTTCTACGTCAACAACAATCCGATCATCGCTCCACCGCGCCATCCGGTGATTCGAGCGGCATTGGAGCGGGCGACACACCAGCTGCTCACCACGAACGTCGAGAGCCGAGATGTGCAGGGACTCACCGGCCCAGGCAATCTGACGGCCGTGCTCGTGGAGCACGCCCTCGATCAGTCGCGCGCCGGTCATGAGTTCGACTTCCTCCTTCTCAAGAATTGGGAGTCGACGGCTCGTAGCGAATGGCCCCTCGCCTATCGATCTGACGCACGGAACTGGCGACAGTGGGTCCGCGGAGAAGGTGGTCGGCTGTGAACGTTTTGACTTTCGCTGATGCTCGTGAGCAACTGCTACACCGAATGCGTCTGATCGTTCGGCACTTGGATCCCGGGCGCCAGGCCCGCTCATTTTCGAAGCAACCGGCAAGTGGAGCTCTGCGACGAATCCTTGTGATCAATCTGGATCGCAAGCCGAAACGCTGGCAGCGCCTTCGGCGAGAGCTTGAACGCTTCCGAAGTCGAGATGGAGAACGGCTGTCGAGCTTGACGCGCAGGTTCTCGGCTATCGATGCTCGCTACCTCCCGAACGAGATTGATCCTGGTGAGCTGAGCGGGAAGTACACACTTGCCGATCAGTTGACGGTGCACCCCAATCCTGCGCTTCAGATCAGCGATGAAACTCGCGCCGTTGAGATCGCTATGACGCGCCAAGAACTTGCAGTCGCGTTGTCGCACATCGCGGTTTGGCGTCTTGTTGCGAATGGCGACGTCCCCTCCGCCTTAATTCTCGAAGACGACGTCGTGTTCAGGCCCGGCTTTGCTCGGCGACTCGACGCGGTGTGGTCCGAACTTGCTTCTAGGGGCAGCGAACGCTCGTTCGACCTCCTCTATTTGGCCTACCGAGACGTTGGAGCAACCAAAACCAAAGATGGACAGCAGGCCCGGCGGCGAACCCAGCCCGGACTATGGGAAGCCGCCGGCTACGTCCTCACCAAAGATGGAGCTCGTGAGCTGCTCGCGAGGCTCCCTGTCCACGGCCCCGTCGACCTCTGGCTCAACCTTCTGTTCGAAGACCTCCGCGTGTACACCTCGCGTAGGCCGATCATTGAGCAGCGCATAAACGAACCGTCGACGAACTCCTACTCGGTGCTACCGGTCTTATCAAGCGTCGGTGCAATCACAAAGGAGAAGCCGCTTCTGCCGGCAGCCAAGAAGCTCGCGCATCCCCTGATCGTGAAAGGCCGATCGGGCTCTGGCCTCACTTCGACCGCAACAGCCCTGTCAATGCTGGGGTACCGCGTCGTGAGTGATCTCGCCGCTATGCCGCCCGAGGATCAGATCCTGCTCGTTGCTGGCCGCGCATCGAAGGCGGGCTACAGTGCGTTCGTCAACATTGGTTCGATCGACTCGCAGTCGCTCGCATCTCTTGCTGCCAACAATCCTCGCGCCCTACTTATCAAGACTGACGATGAGCCGACCCCGTTCCCGCCACACCGCGTTCTCCGCTTACTGCCGGAGACTCCCGACAAGTGGGCAGCGCTTGCAGAGTTCCTCGATCTCGACTATCCCTCCTTCCCATACCCAAGAACTCGAGATCGAGGTCAGCGCATCATGTCGGCTGGCGCCCCTGTTCCCTCGAGGAAGGCGACGGTCCTTCGATGGGACCGGTCACCATGGATCACGGCGGCTGGTGTCTCTGCGTCAGCTTCTTCTTTCGCCGCGGGGGTAGAGACGAGCACGCCGCCGCGGGAGTGGCGGGCCGGAACGCCGAGCACATTCTGGCACCGTCGCGAAGACACGTTCCCGAGCAACCTTGCGCTCTTCATTTCGGGAAACGCGATCGATCAAGACGGCGCACTCACACTCCAGCTACGAAAAGAGGCCACGCCGGTGCGGGAGTACACCGGAGCGGCAATCGCAAGCAACGACCGCTACCTCTTCGGATCGTTCTCGGCCGTGCTGCAGGCGTCAGATGTGCCCGGCACGATCACCGGCTTCTTCCTCCACCGAAACGGGCCTCGTCAGGAAATTGATATCGAGATCCTCGGCAAGGACACCCACACCCTGCTAACGAACGTCTTCTACAACCCAGGGCCGGAAGGCACGAAGCTCGAATACGGCTATCGAGGCACTCCGATCGAGATCGACCTTGGCTTCGACGCTGCTGCGGCACCTCATCTCTACGAGATTCTGTGGACACCCAGCTACATCGAATGGCGAGTCGATGGAGAAGCTGTTCATCACCGGGCCGAGTGGGGGCCGACACCGATCCCCGATCAGCCGCTCGAGTTCAACGTCAACCTGTGGGCGTCTCGCTCCGTCGAGTTTGCTGGCCGGCTGGACGAGGGGCGGCTGCCGACGTCATCGATAGTTTGTTCGGTGCGAATCGGTCCGATCCCTGAGATCGGGCAATCGTCAACAGTGCCCGAGCAAGACGTCGACCATCCAACAACGGCTTCTACGCCGTAATGAGCAGCCGCGCGCTCAAGCTGTCGTGACCCGAGGCACTCCGAGCACGACGGCCGAGTTTGTGAACTGGCAGGTCCGGATCATCGTGGCCTACCGGCGCAGCAGCGTCGCCCCGTCTCGATTGGCTTGACAACAAGAGGAGCAATGACTGCCCCCTTCGAGCCTGCCATTTCCAATTTCGGCTGGGCATCGCCTGTGCTGCCGGCCGCCTGCACGCCCCAACCTCATGCAGACACCAGCGGTGGGTGTGTGAGGTTGGGGCGCGACCGCAGGGAGAGGCGGCCGGCAGCACAGGCGCGAATCGCCAGATTCGCTTCGTTTACCTATTCGCGCCCGGCGAAGGGGTGAGCGAATAGCCGAACCACGGCATCGGGTGGTAACTTATCGAAAACGATAAGGAGGCGCTCATGACGATCTTGGATGCTGCTGGCGCCGTCCGACGCGCCCGACGCCTCCCGCAGTCCGTCGTCGCCGCGCGATCGGGTGAGGCGGTCCCGAACTTGTCGAGCATCGAGAACGGACGGCGCACTCCGGGCGCCGACAAGCTCGACCGGATCCTCCGCGCATCCGACGCTCGCCTGGTCGTCGCGCCGACAACCCGCGTGGGCGCTCTCGAGACAAGCACCGAGATCCGCTACGCCCTGCGAGCCGACGACTCTCGACGCGCCTTCCGCGCGTGGCTGGCGTACGGCGATGCACTCGCTGCCGAGAACGTCGTCAACCGCGTCGTGCTCGCGGCGTTCCCGCCTGAGCCCACCGGAAGTGCGATCTTCGATGCCGCGCTGGCCTCGCTCACCGAGCTCCGACTCCACGAGGTCAAGGGCCCGGTGCCGGAGTGGGCGTCCGACGCGCCCGCACTCAATGACGAGGCGGTGCTGGCCGACTCCCCCTACGTGCGGTCCGTGGACCCCGCCAGCGTCCCCGATGAGTTCCGACGGCGTGGCGTTCTGATCCCGCGGGAGACTCTCGAAAGCGTGTAGCCATGGCTTCTCTGACGCGCGACGACATGATCGACGGGCTGACCGAGATCATTCGTCTACTGCACGAGCGCGGAGCCCATACGACGATCCGGGTGAGACCACGCGCCGCCCCGGAGCTTCCGTGGTTCAGTCGAATTTGCGAGGACCGTCGTACGGCGCGGCACTGGCCAACGAAGGCGGCATGGCAGACCTCGCTCGCCGGCGCTCTCGCGACAAAGGGCGAACCGTCCCCTCGAAGAGCTCGATGAGGGCGAAGGCGCATGCCTTGTCGGAGTACATGCGGCTCTGAAGGGGCAGGCTTCCCGCATTCAAGAAGAAGTGGCCCGCCCTAGCCCACAATCCGGGCATCGCATTGTCTGGGAGCTGAAGTGCCTGTTCGACTAGCGCTTCCTCGCCATATGTCCAAAGATCGGCTGCTCCTTGTTCAGCGGAGAACACGATCTTGAAGCGATCTTGCATGCTCGTGACCCTACGACAGCGCGATCAGGCGATTCGCGTTCGTCCAATTTCGAGATCCGATGCCTTGAAAAGGTGGCCGGCATCGCCTTGCGCGACGGTGAACTCCGGGCGTGGCTGTCCTACGAAGTGCTCGCGGCCGAGCAAGCAAGCGCGGTGAGCGCACGACCTCAGCGCAGCAGGTCGAGGTACTCGGTCCGAGCCTTCATCGCGTGGATCACTAGCTGGTTGCCGCTGTCGAATGTCAGCACCACAAGCTCGAGCACACGGCCGGCCTGGTCGAATCCGAGGCGGAACTGCCGAGCGGGGCTGTCCTCATCGAGGTCTGCGACGTATGCCGGATGCTGCGCTGCAAAGAGAACGTCGTCTTTGGCGACCCCGTGCTTCAGCGCGGAGCGGTGGACGTCCACTACGCGACGTCGACCCAGACCCGCACAGCAGCACGGATGGCCTCGGACCGGCTCACATGCTCTCGCTCGGCACGCGCGGTCAGGGCGTCGAGAAGAGACTTGTCCATGCGAACGGGCACGACCTCTGCCGGCCCATCGCCGGCGGGCTTGCGGCCTCGCTTGCGCAGGCGCTCGACGGGATACCCGCCCTCGGCTTCTTTAGCCCACGCCTCGATCGTCTCGGCCGTCACCGGAACGCCGTTGATCTTTTCCTGAGCCATGTCAATATCGTAATACGAAAATTGCCGACTCGGCAGGGTTCATGACCGAAGCATTCAAACGCCTCGTTCGGACCGCGTCGTGAGCGCGAAGCCCGACTGATGACCACTATCCTCCGAGCAACGCTCAACGACTTGGAGCACTAATGGCCGAAGAGAAGCCCTGGAACGCCGCCCGCCTTATCCCCACCTCGGGAATCAGCGGAGCCGACGAACAAGAGCGACGCGGGACGTCCGCGCTGCTCGCCGTCATGAGCTCCGTTCGCGAATACGGACGAGCCGTGACCATGCCGTTCGGAGCACCGGCCGGCGCCATGGAGACCTTCATCGAGGTGCCCTTCGACCTCGACGGCAAGCGGGTCTTCCCCGACGGGCTGATCCGGGTCAAGTGGGGCAAGAAGATCTGGGTCGCACTCGTCGAGGTGAAGACCGGCACCAATGAACTGCAGCGCGAGCAGCTCGAGAACTATCTCGACGTGGCACGCGAGCACCATTTCGACGCGCTTATCACCATCTCGAATGAGATCGCCCCGGCGCCTGGCGCGCACCCCACGGTGGTGGACAAGCGAAAGCTCAAGTCGGTCGCGATGCACCACCTCTCATGGTCGGAGGTGCTCTCGCTCGCCGTCATGCAGCGCGAATTCCGCGGCGTGGCCGACCCGGATCAGGCCTGGATCCTGGGCGAGCTGATCCGCTACCTTGAGCACCCGAAGTCCGGCGCCCTCGAGTTCTCGGACATGGGCGCTAGTTGGGTTCCGGTCCGCGACGCCGTCACTTCGGGAACGCTGCGCAAGACCGATAAAGATGCGGCGCGGGTCGCGAGTCGGTTCGACGCGCTCCTGCGGTTCGCCTCGTTGAAGCTCGGGCAGCGCCTCGGCGCGGAGGTCACTCAGGTGCTGTCCCGTGCCGAGCTCAACGACCCAGCCCTTCGGACGGCGGCGCTCGCCAACATGCTGGTGACCGAGGGCGTGCTGCGGGGCGAGATCCGCATCCCCAACACGGTGTCATCCCTCACGGTCACCGCCGACCTTCGCGCGGGCCAGGTCACCGGGTCCTTCAACCTCAGTGCACCGAGCGACGGCAAGGCGACGACGCGCATCAACTGGATGCTGCGGCAGCTCAAGGACTCCCCCGACTCGCTCCGCGTCGAGGCATTCGTCGCGAGACAGCGCGCCGGCAACGCGGAACTTCTCCGGACCGCTCGTGAGAACCCGGCGACCCTCATCGCCGATCCCACCAAGGAGTTGAAGTCCTTCACGATCACTTACCTGGGCAAGATGGGCACCAACCGCGCCGCCGGTCGGAACGGATTCATCGATTCCGTGATGGATGCGGTCATCTCGAGCTACGACCTGATCGGGCAGCGCCTCAAGGACTGGTCAGCTGCACCCCCGCGCCTCCGCCAGCCGGATGAAGTCGAGATCGACGACGAGATCAGGAGCGATCTGCCGTCTGCTGCGTTGTCCTCTCAAGACGACGACAACGAGCCCATGGCCACCCGCTCAGCCGAGCTGTTTTCTGACCTCTCCTAGCCACATCTCTCGCCCGTCATTCCGAACGACGACCCCAACCACATCCCGTGATCACTCATCGGGCGACGACCAAGCCCCGTGCGATGCGACCCAAATCTGCGGCTCAGGGTCGATCCGGGGATCGTTGGCATGAGCGAATATGTGCACGGTTCGCTCGTCGCCGTCCCACTTCTGACCCACGTACCTCGTGGCCAGGGTGACGAAGTTGACGCATAGCTCTCGGCTGTCAGCGGCCACTTCAAGGGTAGATTCGAGGCGGACGACCGCTTTCCGACGTTCCGGATCGCTAGCGAGCCAACCGACGACGATTCCGCGAGCTTCAGTGACGTTGAGTCCCCTTCCCATGACGCCGTCGTCCCAAGCCAGGATCACGTGGTCGCCAGTCTGAAGAGGCCGAGGCATCGATAGATCCTTCAGGGGGTCAAAGACATGCCCCCTGCGTTCGGCCGCCAACGTCGGAGCGGCGACTTAGCCTGACAACAACTCAGGAGGCGTTGTGGGAAGCATAGAGCCGTACGAGACGTCGGGTGGGCGTCGGTATCGCGTGCGATACCGCGACCCGGAGCACCGCTCGCGCGAGAAGGCCGGCTTCCGGCACAAGACTGGCCCCGGCAGCGCGACCGAGTTCCTCGCATCGGTGACCGTTGACATGACTCGGGGCGACTACATCGAGCCCGCCGCATCGCGCGTCACGGTGAGCCGGCTCGGTCCGCAGTGGCTCGATGCGCAGGCGCACCTGAAGCCATCATCGGCAGCACCACTCGAGGGCGCCTGGCGCGTCTATGTCGAACCGCGATGGGGGCGCACGCCGATCAGCCGCATCCGGCACAGCGACGTTCAGGCTTGGATCGGCGAACTCCGCGCCGGCACCGCTCCAACCACCCGATCGATCCCGCGCGCGCTCGGCGCTTCGAGCGTGATCCGCTGCGCGGGCGTGATCGCCGGGATCCTCGACGTCGCGGTCAAGGACCGCCGCATCAGCTCGAACCCGGCCCGCGGCGTGAACCTGCCGCGCAAGACCGGCAAGCGCCACATCTACCTCAGCCACGCGCAGGTCGAGCTGCTCGCGCAGAACTGCGGCCAGCACGCGACCCTCGTGCGGTTCCTCTGCTACACGGGTCTGCGCTGGGGCGAGGCGATCGCGTTGCGGGTGCGGGACCTGGACATGTTCCGGCGCCGGGTCGAGGTGGTTGAGAACGCGGTCCGGGTCAACGCGAAAATCATCGTCGGCACGCCCAAGTCGCATCGCAGTCGGATCGTGCTGTTCCCGAAGTTCCTTGTCATGGAGATCGCTCGCCAATGCGAGGGCCGGTCGCGCGAGGATCTGCTGTTCGGCAACGGCAAGGCCTACCTGAATCAGCCGACCGCGCACGGCGGTTGGTACCGGTCGGCTATCGCGAAAGCGCGGGCGGTCGACCCGACCTTCCCCTCCCCCACCATCCACGATCTGCGCCACACCGCCGCGAGCCTGGCGATCTCCGCCGGCGCCAACGTGAAGGCCGTGCAACGGATGCTCGGGCACGCCTCCGCGGCGATGACGCTCGACGTCTACGCCGATCTGTTCGAGGAGGATCTGGACGCCGTGACCGTCGCGCTGGACAAGGCGCGCTCAGAATCTGTGGGGTTTTTGTGGTGGCTGGGCAATTCCGACCCCTCAGGCGGCACCCTCAATACCGACCTGACCAGGGAAAACGACGACGACGAGACCGTGCCCCCGCTGGGATTCGAACCCAGACTCTGCCGATTTTAAGTCGGCTGCCTCTGCCGGTTGGGCTACGGGGGCGTCGGTGCGACCCTACGACAGGGGCGTGATGACCTCGGTGACGTAGTCGGCAGGATCGGCGACGTCCGCCGGCCCGACGAGGTAGCGCTCCCACGCGTACGTCGGCGTGAGTCCGCGCTCCTCGAGATCGGTCTTCAGTTCGGCGTACGCGTCGGCGAGCTGCGGGTACGGACCGCGGTGCGTCACCCGAAGCGCGGAGCCGGCCGGCAGCTCCACGACGCTGAGACCGGTGGCGTCCGGAGCGGCGGAGACCGCCATCCCGATGGTCACGTCGAAGTGGTCGCCGTCGTCGCGGTGGTAGACGGCCACGATCGGGCCGGCGATGAGCGCGGCCGGCACGCCCGCCATCACCTCGCCCATCGCCCGACCGAACAAGGCGGGCAGGTCGGCGGCGTCGACCTCGGCGCGCAGGCCGGCGACGAGTTCGGGTTCCAGCTGCACGACTTCGGGCATGCGGCGAGCCTACGGCCCGACGCGTATCCCGTTCCCGCGGCCCCAGCGGTATCCGGCCAGGCCGCCGGTGCGCCTCG
>Ga0247757_10001542_pt1 | contig 14774 bp, 14 predicted proteins | sample UWRJL126311R4_FD_180929 | JGI IMG/M metagenome (GOLD analysis project Ga0247757, IMG submission 180929) | Plant litter microbial communities from Arlington Agricultural Research Station in Wisconsin, United States - UWRJ-L126-311R-4 | ecosystem: Environmental > Terrestrial > Plant litter >... | reverse complement strand
TTCCAATGGTGAGTCTTGCAGCGCACAAGTATAGGTGCCGATGGTCTTTGCTAATAAACTTGCAGTTCAAGGTATGCAACATGATGAGCAACCAGTGTTTAATGTTTCGCTGACTTGGTATAGTGAACGAGATCACTTTACCTTTGTCGCAGTTCAATGCCCAGCAATTCAATTTTTCAGATTTTATATCCGGTCTCACCGGCAACTGGGAGGGCGAAACCACAAAAGCATCCCAACTTCAGTGCTTAAAATTTGAACGGGTTCTCAAATCGGTCGATTTCCCAGATCTCAATGGCCAGTTTGGAGCGAGTGTTGTCGATGATGTCCGAAAAGATCATCATGAGATTGAAGTTATTCTTAATTGGCTTTCAAAAGAGAAGGGCGTTGAAGAAATCATTAGCCTGAAAGTGCCTGATCGCCTACATTCCCCTCATAGGGATTGTTCGGTAAGACGTTTTGTACAGAAGTATAAGGTCGAGACACTGGACTGGAGGAAGCTAGATTTATATCTGGTTGACTACGACGGGAATTGGGCACCTCTCCCACATGACTGGGCTGCGTCTCTTCAAAAGCTCACGCTTTATTCCAGTGGCAATACAGCTGTTCATGATCATTGGATGTCGCAACTACGGCTGTTCAAGAGTGTAAGTTCTGCTGAAGTTATTGTGGATGAGTTCTGAATACTAACTTCGAATAGCTACGAGAAGTCGAGATCTACGTAGTTGAGGAAAGTTCCAAGTGTAATTTGCTTAGTTGCGCTTAAGCTAACGATTGTCTAGGACATCATGAGCGCTGCCCGTACGCTTAAAGTCCAAGATGAACTGGAAAAGCGTTTCAAGGATACTGAATTCCTCAAGTTCAACATTACGCGCGTTCGATGGATGAACACAGCTGAGGCTATCGAACAACGAAAATTGGGAGAGATGTTAGTTCAACGATGAAAATGTACGCATTTGCGTTGCAAAAGCTGACTACGTTAGTAATGCATCCGCGATCGGACCAAATGCCGCAAAATTCGTCGAGAAGTTCAAGGAATTCCACAATCGGTTGCGTCCATCCAAACATTCCTCAAAAGTGGCAGTAATTGATAGTGGCGTCATAGGCGTCCATCAACCTTCTACTACGGCAAGCGGACAGTATGCTGTGGTTCACGGGAGCGATTTTGCCGGCCGTATCGTAGATGCTCGATCGTTCGTATACGACCGAGACGGCATAGAGCTACCGTGGTATTTGGCATCAGATCCGCACGGGACACAAATGACTCGCCTGATTTGTGCGATCAATCCTTGTTGCGAAGTATGCGTCGCAAGGGTGGGCGAGACCAGCAGGTCCGCCATGTCGTCCAGTAGAATTGCGAGCGTAAGGTTCCCTCCTTATTTTGTTACTTTACTAAATCTTCACAGGCTATAAAATGGGCGATCAATTGCAAAGTCGACATCATATCGTTGAGTTTGGTCGCCTATGAAGACAAAGACAAAGAAATAGAGAAAGCTGTCGACGAAGCAATTGCCAAGGATATTGTGGTGTGTTGTAGCACTGCAGACGAAGGTAACAATATCGGCCCGTCATTTCCTGCCGACTATTATGAAAAGGGCGTCTTCGCCATCACCGCCTGCGATGCACAAGGCAAACCCCTTAATATCAGCAAAGAGAAGGGCTATCAATACCAGCTTCTAGGTAAGGACGTACTAGTTGGAGCAGTCCCTTTTCTTAAATCGCAAGAGGTCATTATGGGCAGCTCTGTCGCTACCGCTATTGCAGCCGGGCTTGGATCGCTCATTCTTTCATGCCGTCGCCTTGCTCGGGAACCGGCGCCTGGAGGGCAGGAGAGTGCTTTGAATCGACGCGAGGAGATAACAAAACGGTTTAAGCTTATGAGGCATGATCCGAACTCGACGGAGATGCCTTACTATATCCGTCCAGAGAGATTGGTTGGGAAGACTATGCAAACAAACTTTCAGTTTGACCAGACTTTCCTAGAGAAAGCGTTCGGTGACACCGACGATGCTAATCGCTGGGTTTAATGGAAAGGGGATACCATCATCGCACTGAAGAAGATGGGACCTTCAGAGGTCACAGAAACAACTCGCATCCGACTCCTATGAATTGTTGGTAGATCTCCAACCTGTGGACCGATCATCCACTGACATACGACAGTAACAATAGATGATAATGTACGATTTTAAAAAATGCATGAACCTGAGCGCATCAGCAACGGTCAGCGCGCAGAAAAAGGCTAGGAAGAATGAAAGCAATTAGGTATATCAAGGCCTCCAGCTAAAGGGTTTCTCCCTTGTTCTCTTTATTGTGTAGATAATTCTTATACTTTTCTTTTTACTTAGTATTGGATTTCTAAAAAGTATTGTGGTAAATACTTAAAAGAGTTAAGCATAAAATATCCTTGACCTAAAGAAAATAGTATGTAAGTATTTATCTTAAATAATTAATAAATTAAGTAAATTGGAGTATTATTAAGACTACTAAGCTAAAGTCTAAAAAAGAAGAAATGAAGTAAAAAAAAAAGAAATATAATCGTGGAAGATATTAATATTGATTGGAAATCTACAGTGTGGTAGCGCGACTCTGTTTTGGTCCTACCTACGCCGTCAGCTCTCGGGAAGGGATTTCTTTTTTGAAGTGAGTATCCCATATCGGCATACGTGGGTTCTTCCCCTCAATAATCCACCGCAATACTTTAGTTCCTAAAGCAATCGGCGGTCTTGCAATCAGAACCACTAGTAACGTCAACGGAATAGCGACTAGGAAGTACGATCGATAGACGCGAAAGCCTGGATTTCCAGGCAGGTTATCAGTAGTCATGCTGAAGAGACTAGATACGAACGTTAAGGGCACGAATATGAGTGCAAGAACCGTTAGACGGCTGATGTCTGCTGTTTCGGCGAACGAGCGCCGCGCATCCGTGATCTGCACGAAGCTCATCACAACAGGAAGCATGCTTTCTAGCCGACGCCCAACGGCTTCGATATTCTCGTTAATGTGCTCAAAATCGTAGCTTAGGAACTGTAAATCCCCTTCCAGCTTCTTAGCACGATGGTGCTTCGATGATAAGAAACGTAAAATGCTTTTAATCTTGCTTTGCGATACCATGGTTCTGCGCCTCCAACTTTGCAGTTCCCGAAGGTCTTTGTCGAATTTTTCGAGTGAGAGCGAGGGGAGTTGGTCATGGTTGTATTCGTATTGTTTAAGACAGTGTTGCATGACTGCGACATATTTAACCCATTCTGCTGCAGTGATACGGAGCGCGTAGTAGGCTAGAGATTGAATAGACGGATCCCGGGAATCGAAGCAGGCTGGGCGCTCTTTGAGCCAGTAGTCCTGAAGATCTTCGAACATCCCCGCTTCTATAAAGGGGCTATCCATATTATCATTCAAGTCTGTTGAAAATGGTGCGGGCTCAATGAAGTCCTCATATGTACCCAAAAAGGGTCGTAAACTCATGTCAACAGTACGTCTATCACTATCGTCTGTGACATGAACGCTGCTGATGGGAGGGTCCACTAGCACCAGAGCTACTTTTTATTAGTCCAAGAATCATACCTAGGAATAGGAAATATTTACCCAACCAAGAACCTTTTCGGTTCCTTACCCTAATCACTGATGCGCAATGCTGTACCAGTGCAATCTTCGTAGACCGAAGAAAGACTAATTTGCGATTTATTGATGTGCTCCGCAAGAATCGGCCTTTAAAAGGCAAAGCTTCATCTGTCGTTACGGCTCGATGATACAAGATATTGGTAAAGTCTTGGGTCAGAATCCTTGATGGAAGAGTGGCTTCATCTGGAGTTTGATAACGTGAACCTGTCCTACGGACCGTGTGCAGATGGAGCGCGAAGAATAATGGATCAATATCCAATTCAATTCCCAGAAGCTCAATAATATCTTTTGTGGGATCTTCGATGATCAGGATCTTCCCTTGGATTTCTTCCCTGCTTCCCTTTGTTCCCTGATGCTGCTTTGAGTCATCAACCGAACTCGCTGGCAGCTCACGAATCTCCATATCTAGATCGCTTGCTTTGATGCTGTCTCGTATCATAGGCATTTCCATGCCGGCATGGAAATCTATGGCACATATTCGGCAAGTGGTCTGAGCTTTTGGTTCCGAGAGGAATTGATACAAGTTCATAAGGCATGGGTTACGGGAGCAAAGTGCTCTAACATAATTCCGATATGAACGTGACGGTGCTTTCGACATTCGCCGTTCATCACCAAGCGTTGGGGAAAGCCGTGCAAAAACATAATCTTCTTCCATATGTTGTTGTGGTTGGACAAATTGTTGTAAAGAAGACCAGAAGGCTGAAAATGCTGTACGAGGCAAAGTTGGCGGCTGAGTCATCCGTACAAGCAATTCAGCCTTGTTGGCCGCCTCTCCGCCCCTTGCGACACCTTACTGCGCCTCACAACGAGGAGGCAAATGAATACCACGTCACATGTGACTCCTATTTTGAATAGCGCTGTGAAATTAGGCGTTGTCCTTGGCCGGTCAAGTGAGCTTAGCACATGACTGTACTGTGCACTATGTCCCTCAGAGCGATTCGACAATTTTCAGAAGGCTAAGAAGCGTTCATCATTTGCACTAAACTCATGTGAGACACTTATGATGCCTTCGTTCGGTGTGAGCAGGTTCGGCGTTCCCGATGAGCCTCGTATGCTGTAGCCTGAGGCAACGCGGCCTTGCCACCCCAATCCATCATCCGTCAACTAAAATATGCCACCATGAGCTTCGAAAGTATTATCTCAAGAGTGCGAAGACATGTTATGTAGTCTTTGTGGTCCAAGTCTTGTAATTTACGGATGTGAACTGCAGTATTACGGGACATCATCCCCAGTGTTGCTTGAGTAGCTCGGTAAGGCCTAGATCATGCGAAAGTGAGTAACCCAGCCTTGCTGCAGGTGCCTTGACTACGGACACGAGGTGAAACTGCGAAGGGCTCTAGTACTGCCTACCTTTCCTTTTCCTTGTCGTCCGTACAGTATAAATTAGTTCGAGTCACTGCATAATCGCTTGTCGTGAGATCGGATGTTCAGCTGTTTTCCTTTCCCCTTCACCATCCTCTAATCGCTATCAAGGTTTTCCCCTCTATTATCTCAATTAAATATTCCCTTTAGGGCCCTAAAGGGTGTGTCGATATACCAGACTCTTTCGCTTCTACAGGAGCGTACTCTTGTCCAAAGCTGTTGCAAAGGATACTTGCAAAGGATACTTGCAAAGGATACTACCAAAAGCACTGTAAATAATATGGGAATAGACGCAGGCCCTGCAATTGGAGGACTCGCCTCGGTAGCAACATGGATTGAGGAAGAGCAAGTACCGGAAATAGTATGCACCAATCATTTCCATCGCATGCACAACCAAGCTGCTGACAATCCACCCCCTCCAGATCGACAACTTCCTTAAAAGAGGCTACCCCCGCGCACACTATCGCGCTATGGCTGAAGAAGTCGAGTACATTCTCAAAGATAAGCTTAAAGAAGGAGGCGTCGAGCAATTCAAACTGTCTTCGCGTGCTAAGGATAGGCAGAGCCTACGCGAGAAATTAATTGTCCGCCATCACGATAAAGGGAGAAATTATCAGGATTTTGATGAGATTAAAAAGGATGTGGTTGATTTAGCAGGGGTGCGTATCGTGCTGTATATGCCGACCAAGGAGGTTCATAAGAAAGTTAAGAATGTGATTCAGACGTTGTGGGGGAAGGATGTGGAGGCCAGGAGACATCCAGGTATGTTTTGATCCTGGAACCCGGCTTGAGTGTGGGGATTGCGATGTTTAGTGAAAAGCGGGTTCTGAGGTGCATATCTAGCTAACACAGATCTTCACAGAGGAAGATGACAAAGACGAGTCAAAGAAGCGAAGACCAGATGCAAACGATGAAGACGACTCCAAAAACCGCAAATACAGACCACGACACCTCGGCTACCGAGCAATCCACTACCGTGTTCCCATGAAAGATGAAGACCGCCCGCATTCGAATTACGAATGGCAGGAAAACGACCAGGTGGAAATCCAAGTCGTCTCCGCCCTCACCCACGCCTGGGCAGAGGTAGGCCATGATATCCTATACAAGAGCTATGTATACGGTCAGCCTCCAATTGATGAGGAGCGTATCCTCGATGCACTGAATGGCCTAATTCAATCCGGTGATCTCCTCCTTGAACAGTTCCAGGAGATGCTTCTCAAGAGAACTTCAGAGCCATTCAAGCACCGAGAACAACTCACCGGCTTCCTACGGAGCTACTTCACAGCGGAGCGTGACACGCGGGAAGATGATGACGATGATCTCGAGCCAGCGACGTTTCCCCGTGGAGAAGGGATTTACATCCTGTTCAAATTCCTGGAGATGGAGAAGAAGAACTCCCCCATGGCCGTTCGAGCCCCGCTGAAAGAGCTTCAATACCCCTACGAGCATCGTGGTAAAGAGCGTTTGATTACACAAAGTTTCTACCCCGTCCCGAAACTCAAGCCAGATATGAGCGTTGTCATATGCCTGATTCGCCATCTTCTGATCAAAAAGCCGTACGAGCCGCCTGCAGAGCCAAAGACTGCTCAGGAGATGTGTGCCATCATGATGAGTACCTTGACCTACATCCAGCATTCGCTCGGAGGCCCTGAGGAGGCTAAAGAATACTTGCAAAAGACAACCATGACGCAGGCGCAGATGCAGAGTGTCAATTTTGTGCTCAACAGTAACAAGCGGCATGCCACACTCGAAGGTGGGCGTGATGAGAAAGTGGTCGAAGGTGCGCTACAGGGTGCTTGGGACTGGTTCCATGCTGCCGCTCAGGAAAAGGACGGAAAGTCTTTCTGTGGCTTTATTTTCCGGCTTGCGGAGATGGGCTGCAGAAAGCATGTTGATCCGGTGACACAGCTTAATCAACTTACCATAGAGCCTTTGTCACGAAGTGGAACGGCGAATATGGCCGAGGAGAATGGTCCAAGTGTGGGAATACCTCGAACTTCTATCCGGCGAGGTTGAAATTGATTTGTTAGCGGAGATGGTGTCGGGATGTTTTGCGCGGTAGGTATGGCTAAACCTACAAAGTGCAGAATATTGCACTTCGCATCGACAGTTGGATGAGATTGTTGTCTTACCTATCGTATTAGTTGCGTTGTGGTGTTTTGACTTTTGCTTTGCTTTCTGAGCTGGGAATCCATATGATAGAGAATATATTTTGAGAAACAAACAACATCTGGAAACGAGAGGTAACTTTAAACTTGCTATTTGATGTTTGCTCTCAACGTATAATAAATTGGAATAAATCTGAGTTTTCTTTATCGCCATGAAAGGGAGGGAACCAAGGCGAAAAAGACCGACTCTGTTAGTGTGAGGACGAATACTCTCGGGGAGTCATGACTGTGAACGTATCTGCAACGGATGTCCTACTCTTGGTCACCATCTCTTCTGGGCTAAAGTTCCCGTGTTTGTTCCTCAGATGTTTTTTAAAATTGTCCAGCCTATTGAACATTCTATCCCTTTTTGCGCATCCAGGTACAGCACAGCGGTAAACGGAGCTTCCTTGATTATGATGTAGTGTTCGAAGATGGCGGAGACGATCGTGCTGGAAAATAAAGTCTTTGCCGCAAAACTCGCAATGGAGACTTTTCTTAGAGGCGCGTTCTATTGTAGATGAACTGCCCTCTCCTCCAAACCTCCATTCGTAATCGCTTCCAGCACCTTCAGTGTATATGGAACTTATGTCACTTCCGAGTGATTCTTCATAGACGCTGGATGGGGTGGAAAGTACTGGGAAGGCGGACATGGCAGGCGAGGGGCTAGAAATACGTGAATATTGACTTATCGGCGAATCCATAGAAAGGACCCGAGTATTTGTGGGATGTACTGATGTATTCTCATGGTATACGTAAGGATTATAGATTGTCGATGACGAGCTGCAGAGGGTGGGAAACTACTCAGATAGGGTGTCAGAAGTGGCATAAAGATCACAGTTAAAACACGTATATGCAGGGCCCTTTACATGTGACATATGGCGATACATGTCCCCGGAGCTGTGAGCCCCATACGCTTCGGAGCCGACACGCTCAGCGGACTGGTTCTCTAGGTTATCAGTATCATGCGTTGAGTGCAGTTCTGTGTCCAAGCCAGCTCGATTGCTGAAGTATACAGGACTTGTTATATTCCCTAGTGTACTGAGGGGCATGGAAGATGTATGAAAGGCATCGTGAGTAGCCGCATGCGATGTGTGGGACGTGTAATGTGGCGATGACGGTGATTCGGAGAGGATCGTGGCATCGTGCGAAAGATCGTATGCCGTAGGATCGATATAGTTATCGTAGAAGTTGTCGTCGGGTACATTCGACAAGTACATGGGATCGAGAATCGGCCCAAAGGGCTCTACGCGTCGGTTCTGCTCTTGAAAGACCTCCTGCACGTATAACTTAGGTCAAGGCACACTCAGCCACTAGCACGTGACTAGCACGACGTCACTAATCGATAGCGAGTTTCAGGTGGGCGGCGGGCGACATGACCTAGGTCACGCAAAGCCGATCAAGGGAACTCCTGTAAAACGGCGAAGGATACTGATGTTTGCTGCAGAATGACCAATGCGCTAGCTGTATGCCCGTTGGCCGACTAGAGCAGAGCGTCCGGTCGAGGCGCCGGCATCTTGTGCCTTTTAGATAGGCCCTGACTGGCTCAGCGCCCGCTTGTTTGATGGCGTGCATGGGATAACGTCAATAACAATGCGCATCTTGAACTTGGAAAAGTCTTTGATTCAATCGTAAACCGCATTTAAACACTACTGAAATTCGAGATACAAGTGAAGTAGCTCGAGTTCAGTGGCTCTGTGAACATGCTGTTGCATCCCGATCTTTTGCGTGGTCCGAGCGCTTGCCTCAAACTACTCGGGCGGCATCGTCACAGCTATCCCCCCATCGTTCGAACTCACTTCGCCTGCAACCCCCACCGCCACGCATACACAGAAGCAGTATCTGCAGATAGCAGGAACGAAGTAGTTTGTTTAGACTATCGTGGCTCACATTAAACTCAGCAAGGAACGCCGCTACAGTTCCGGGTGGCCGCCAACAACTGCTTCGATCCCCTGCGTAAGAACCTCCCAGATCTCGCTCCAGGCCTCTCTATAGCTGACCAAATGAGCTATAGTGCGAGCTCTGCAATCCTCCGTCATTGTAGCCGTCGCCACCATGTCATCAGTCGGCAGCGTCCGCACCGCGTCAGCGTCCGCGCCCACCTCTGTCTCCGCCTCTATCTCCGCATCTGCCACCACCATCACCACCTCCACCACATCCTCCTCTGTATCTCCCTCCAGCAGCTCATATCTGGTTCGCTCCAGCGTTGCTCCTAACACACCACAAGAACAAGAGTCAGCGGGCCAGAAATCAAGTGAGTCAACTTTCGTTTGTGGCACCGATGATGTCTTGGCAGGAACAGCTCCCTACCCGACCGCCCTTTTGCGTTGTATATCGAGTATATGCTATCGCGGAGGATTGTTGAGGTTCGGAGGTGTAGGTCGAAATGGCCACCTTTAGTCGGTCAGACACTCAGGCATGTTGATCGATTCGCAGCGAAGAATTACGGCAGCGTCGCCCGTCCTGTACTTGCTGGTTTGTTGATTCATGGGTCTCGCCGTGCACTAGTGTTTGCGTCTCCGATTGGATATCTTTCTTTGTCAGTTTTGATGCTCGAAGCTGACCTTGATAGAACCCTTCAGCACCGAACATGTTCGATTGGTCCGGGAGATTCTGCGGAAACAATTCGCAGGCCAGAAACCCTTAGAGAAGCTCATATTCGAAGTTAATCTTTATGTCGATGATCCTCTCCCTATTCTCTATGATAGGAACGAATTCATCACCGAAGCTGTGCTAGAGTTGCCAAAGATTGTATTTGGGAACGACGCGGTAGCTCTGAAGTTCCCAAGCCCTGATGAGGTCACGATGGAATACGTAGACAACGTGAAGAATGTTTTGACTTCGAGAGGTCGAGCCTGGAGTAAGTGCCGTCCAGGACTGATTCAGGAATCCGATGCTGACTGGATGTAGTTGAAAGCCTAGTTCAACGCACCTCGACCCTATCTCCTAGCACTCCTGAAATAGCAGCTCCTCTAGTAGGCGCTCCTGCGCAGGTGATGACAGAGGGAGCTTATCAAACTCCTATTACGCCCAACAGAAACAGCACTGTGGTGGGATTGGCCGACACCAATTTCGATGAGACCACAACGAATTCAATGCCGCCTGAGATTATCTTCGGTCGCCAAAGCATCTTATATCCCGCTCGGTCTCGCGTTCATGTCGCCAGCTACGATAATGAAGGGCTTAGCATTATAACGGATGTGAGAGTGGCGTTAAGGAACAAGTTTCTCCGCCTTTGGATCGTTGCCGTCATCCTCGTCGTTTTATATTTCATCGTGTTATCGTAGAGAGGCTTGGATCATTGTTTTTGAAGGCTGAGAGAGGTGTTAATACCAGGCGGACTTCGAGAGGCATACTACCCACCTTCGGATGCTAACGTCACCCACCGTCTCCTTTACTGCATCCCATTCTGTATATACTCTTGGGTCCTTTTTTCCAAAACACAGTTGAGCTCGTCAGAGAATATAGTTATATATTTCTCCCATATGCATAAATGTCCCTAGTTGCTCGTGCTACAGAAATACTCGTTCGTGGTTGGTTATCTGGTAGGTTGTAAAATGCGCTAGTCCGGAAGTGGCGATTCGAAGGCTTGCGAATATTCATAACGCGGCTGGTGCCGCAACCCTGCCCTGGCCTTCCCTGCCTTACGGAGCTGAAGCAGGCATCCCGACGTCGCACCGGAATCCTTCGTAGAGAAGCAGGACGACGATCAGAGCGTGCCAGGACTAGCCATCCATAAAAACGAACATCAGGTTTGTGCAGATAGATCAAGTCGTGGTAGTATTCGGCAAGTTATGTTGTTCCGCATCATTATCGTATCGAGGGGTTTATCGAGAGGTTTATGTTTGCATCGGCGTTGAGGCGAGTGTCTCGAACTGTCCTTAGAGATGTTCCATGAAGAGGGATTGAAAGGAATTTGAATATCCAGGCAAAAGGAAATGTGCGTAATTATGTATCCGCCTTTAATCCCCGCGGGGCCGTTCGTTAGATTCGGTTGATCTCAGCCGGCATGGAGAAAGAACCAACCGTAACCACGGTAAGCGTTACGGACCAACGCATTTTTCTGCATCTCCTCCGGCGGTCCATTTTCCGGTTACCTGCAACGCAAGCTCGACAGATGGGATGAAATGTCGAAGAAGGCGATGATTGCATCGTGGTAACACGACTGTGGCACAAGGACCCTACCGATGAGAGGAGAGCTGAGGGACGCTGGATATGCTTTGACCACTGTCTTGCAGCCCCCTCAGCGCCTAGTGAGCGGATGACATGTGTTTGCATATTTGACGCCCTGGTGTGAGGGAGCGGCCTCCAATCGGAGAATAGAGGAGTATGCCTAGAGCTTTGTCCGTGGCTACTCCCAACTTCTGCCTCTTCAGCAGGCTGTGAGATCAGTGTTGGGCTGGCGAATCTATGCTGCCCGGGTGCGTGCATGGCTTGCTTTAAGCCCAACCGTTGTTCTTATCCTTGGGAGTAAGTTATCTGCGTACAGGACTGTCTGGAGGCGACAAGTCCCCGTTTGAGACAGTGGCGGGACGCCATTTCGCTGGCGAGCCACTTCTGGAGGTAGGCGACACGGTTTTGGTCGGGAAATCCGGGTTCGAGACGCTATCGTAGCGAAAGGAGGGGTGCGGTGTGTGGTACAACAGCGGGCAGCCGTCGGGTTCTTGCCCTTGCGTTTTAGATAGGAACGGACCCCGTCTCCGCGACGTCTTCAGTGTCTTTGGGGTCGGTTTTAGAGTGAAAAAGGATGATATATTGTATGTATTTTGAATCTTGGTAGATAGCGCGAGGCGAGCGGAATGGGCTGCGTTGGTAGGTACTAAGTGGGTCTCGTCTTGTCCTCCTTTTCGGAACAATGTATCCGGGGCTAGTGGAAGAACACTATTTTTGCATGGCGCGCGCTGACTTAAGGTTTGGCTGTATCCTCGAAGTGGAAAGTTTAATGGCTGTATGGAGGTTCATACAGAGGGTACATCCCAGCACTCCTTATCACCTTCACAAGGTTAGCTCTACTAGATGCGTTAGGTGTAGCGAACCGAGGCTGCCTCATCCTTCCTGTAAGGGATAGACAAGAGACAGAGTAGCGGCGACTTGGCTGTTGACCTTAACAGAGCAAATCCACAGAGCTAGCAACGTTGGAGTAATAAGGCTGTATTAAGCTAATAAGTGATATTCGAAGATAAAGTCTAAGGGTAGACTTAGCTAGAGTTTATATACACGAAACCGCGAAGGTGGTCCTAGCTCGCGAGAAGGTGGCCTAAGCATCGTAAAAGCGAAATCTTAAGGTGAAAGAAAGAGTCACGTAACTAGGTTTGGTTTGAAGGTAAATGGAAATAGGAAATCGGCACGAGGTCCTTGTACTTCCTTCCTTAGGTAAGTGGCAGAGCTGAAGAGACCCCATAGAATTCAACCGGACCCCATCACAGTGCAAGCTGTCTCTGTGGTAAGAACAGACTTACTCTACAAGATGTAAAGGGCTAAGTAAGGAATAACTTCTACGAGGCTATAAGCGCTAAAAGAGGAATCGACTTTCTATATTAATTCTTATGGAGATTATTTCTACATTAAATCGACGACTCGACAGCACTCTTGGAAATCTAAGCAGTATTTTGTTAAACCTTATAAAGACTTACTCGAAGCTGCTACAAGTTACTATAAAATAACGTATGGAACCATTAGATCAAGTTAAGCGATATTAAAAGCTGCTAAAGGAAATCTAAGAGCTTTAAAAGGCTTGTATAAATGCCCTATATAGGTGGTTTATCCTGTACAGTCCACTTCAGGCTTAAAAGCTGGAAGAATCCCCGCTTCAAAGTTAGCAGCTGTTGGAAATTAGGGTAGAGCTAGGTTGGTAGCTGGTGTTTTGATTCTTAGAATCTTTACTTAAAACCGATATATAATTTTCTACTAGCTGTTTTATACTCTTTATTACCTATTCTAAAGATCTTTACTACTTTACCCACGATTATAACCTTCTAGTATATTAGAATATATAAGGACTAGTATTATCCATTAGATGGTAACAATACAGCGATTACCTAGTAAAGAGACGTTAGGAACGTTTATAGGCAGGAAGGATATCGCTAGGCTGGAAACCATTCGAGATGGGAGTACTAAAGGTATAACGTGTTTTATCACTCATCCGCTACCATCAGTTATCCGCCACTTCTGCTAAGGAAACGCGTTCATCCTATAATAATCGCGATACTACTTACTTAGGATACTTAGAGGCTTTAAAAAGAAGGTAGACTAGCTCTAGCTATTAATACTCTTTAGAGGGATAAAAATCTACGCGTTTAGAGAGCCTCTATACTATATAATATTCCTCGATTAATACTATAGGATCGCGTTAGTAGTACCCTTCTTTAGGCTACTACTAATACCTAGAAGCGAAAGCTATACCTTATAGAGGAGTAGAGCCTTATTTTATAGATCCTAGAGCTAGATAGACGAGGATTTCTAGTATAGATTATTAATATATATCGTATAGTAAACTACCTACTTACTACGCGTAGCGAGAATCCTCTACTAGTACCTATAGGTAAATACTAGGCTCTATACTTTATTAAAGCTTAGCTAGAGCTATAGATAAAATAGAACTATATATTCTATTTATAGCGCGCCCTCTATAAGGACCCTACTACTATATATATATAGTATTAATATATAGAGGATATATAATAGATATATAGTATACTAGATAAGGATACCTATAACTTTAATAAGATAAGGTTCGCGATAGGTATTATAGGGATATTAAAAGTTATTACTAGTATAGAGATAATTAGCTAAGTAATCTCTATAAATCTAAGGAATTATAACTAGGTTATATCTATAAAATATATTAATATATATAGATAGGCTATCTTACTATTTATTATCCTTCTTAGTAAGGTCTACTAGAATATCTAGTATTATAATCTACCTTCTAGCTAGGTCCTTATAGTAAATAATAATAGCTAGATAATAAATATACTAGGTTTCGAGTAGATATAGTATTTTAATTAGTATATAGAGTCGTATATACTAGGTAGATAGCGACTACTTATTCTAGATAGCTATAGTAGTTATATAATATCTAAGTTTAATACCTACTATATATAGAATAAGATCTATATATTCTATATATAGTAGGGTGTTAAAAAAAAAGAGTAATCAAAAAAGATACCATTTTTAGAAGGCTATAACTTGGCCAATATTAACGCTATAATAAAAAAGAAACTAGAATTTAAAAGATAAAAACTAGCAGTTTAATTATCTAATTAGTAATCGTGATTAGTTAGTATATTGAAAGAAAGGTAAATTACTAAATATAGCGAATAAAAAAAGTAAAACTTTGACTATAGATTACTTTTTTCCATATTCTTTTTTTTAGTTAAAATTAATTATAATCTATAATATATCTTATAATAAGCTTATATCTGAAATTTATTTAAAAATCGTTTAACTAAATATAAAGATATAAAGAATTTTAGAATTTTAGCTTTTTTAACTATAGAATAGGATTAATTCTTGATTAATACTTAGTATACTATCCTTTAGCTTCTTTAATATCCCTATAATACTTAGGAAGAGATAATATATAATTATCTATAGCTTCTTAAGGTATAAGATCCTACTCTTCTTCTATAGCCTTTTTAAAAGCTTCTA
>Ga0247757_10001541_pt1 | contig 14778 bp, 10 predicted proteins | sample UWRJL126311R4_FD_180929 | JGI IMG/M metagenome (GOLD analysis project Ga0247757, IMG submission 180929) | Plant litter microbial communities from Arlington Agricultural Research Station in Wisconsin, United States - UWRJ-L126-311R-4 | ecosystem: Environmental > Terrestrial > Plant litter >... | reverse complement strand
AAACGACGCATTGGGTCAGCGCGCGGTTCCAACACCGCAACCACTTGGAACTATTGAACAATTCCGCGAACCGGAAACGCCGGGGGACTATATCACGCTAAAAATCTTACAATCAACAAGCTAAAACTTTTTGACCCGAGACGAATCTTGATCACTCGGCGGCTTACCCCCGAGTACCTCGAACCCTACTCGGTCGCTTCACGCCCGAGCATCCTGTAACTTACTCGGGCGTTTCCCGCCCGAGCATCCTGTAACTTACTCGGGCGTTTCCCGCCCGAGTAATGCCTCCACGAAGTCCGCCGGGGCAAACTCGTGGAGATCGTCGGGCCGTTCACCGAGGCCGACGAAGCGAACTGGAAGACGAAGCGCGTTGGCGATTCCGAGCACCACGCCCCCTTTGGCAGTGCCATCGAGCTTAGTCAGCACGATGCCGGTGAGTGGGAGCGCTTCCTGAAATTCTTTTGCTTGAGCGAGAGCGTTTTGCCCGTTCGTCGCATCAATGACCAGCAATATTTCGTGCGGCGCGCCGGCCAGCGCTTTTTCAGCCGTCTTGGCGATCTTTTTCATTTCCGCCATTAGGTTCGACTTCGTGTGAAGGCGACCTGCGGTATCAGCAAGTACGACATCGACTCCTAATGTCTCCGCGCGCTTGATCGCGTCGAATACGACGCTACCGGGGTCCGCGCCGTCTTTGCCGCGCACTACTTCAGAGCCGATTCTATCGCCCCAAACCACCAATTGTTGCACGGCCGCCGCGCGAAACGTGTCGCCCGCAGCGAGCAGGCACTTCTTTCCGCTGCTTTGGAGTTTGGTAGCGAGCTTGCCAATCGTGGTCGTTTTGCCGGCGCCGTTGACGCCCACCAAAAGCACGACGGTTGGCTTGTTGCCTAGTTGGAGAGGGCCCGCGGTGCCATCCAACGAAACGATGCGCTCGGCTTCGGCACGCAGCGTGTCCCAAACCTTTTCGGGATCCGCCAGATCGCCCTGACTGAGGCGGTCTTTCACGCGACCGAGCAGCAGGGCGGTGGTTTCCGCGCCTACGTCTGAGCTGAGTAGGACTTCTTCCAACTCACTCGCGATATCCGCGTTGAGCTCTTTTTTGCCGGCGAAGAGCGCGCGCAGGCGACCGAAGAAGCCCTCTGAAGCGCGTGCCTTCGATAAGCCCTTGCGTAGGCCGTCGATGTCGCGCGCGGGGCGAGTGGATGGCGGCGGTGGCCGAACCGAAGCGGGAGGGGGTGCGACCTCCGACGCTGCGGACGTCACCTCAGGCGTCGGTTTGCTGGGTTGAGCTTGAGCTGCGGGGGCGGCCGCGCCTGGGCTCGGCTCTGCGGCGGCGGCGCGGCGCGCGGCGCGACTCGGCGGCGGCGGCGGGAGGCTCTTACTGGAGCGAGGAGGCAGCTCCGTGGGTTGAGCCTTCTTGAAGAACAAGAAATAGGCGGCAACGGCCGCGATGGCGGCGACGACAAGCGCGAGGAGAGCGTAATTCATAGCTGCTGAACGCGCGGGTGCGGCGTGTGGGCGGACTATAGAAACGCGCGCTTTGCCCCGTCAATGGGCTCAGGACCGTTTTCCAAAATGGCCACGATGTAGGCCCAGCGATCAAGCGCGATCCGCCTTCAACGGCTGCTTGCGATTGTGAGGCGGCTCGCGCCCGAGCACGGCTTGCTCTTTCGTCTCGGACAGCGGGTCGGGGCCGAACGCGGCTTCATCCAAAGCACTCGCCCAGGCCGCGACTTCGCTGCGATCGGTTCGGCGTGCCACCTCGCCCGGTGTGGCCTCACCATGCCGTTCCCAGCCGCCATCGTGCACGGCCCAGTCGACGAAGCGGCCGAGCAACGTGCGGCGTCGCGAGGTGAGGGAGAGAACGAGTGTTCCCGGCGGTGGCATGGGCGCTGCCAACGGCGAGTGAAACGGAGCACGTACTTCCAGCGCGGCCCCCGGGCCGGCGGGCTCCGCGGTTTCGAGGGAGAACAGACCCTGCGCGTCCGTGCGCGCCGTGCGCAACACGCCGCTCGCGTCGAAAGCGGGGAGGCGCACGAGCACCACCGCCTCGGCGATCGGCGTGCCGTCGTGGGCGTCGAGCACTTGACCACGCCAACCGCCGCGCACGTCGCCGACCTCGATCACGTCGACCGGTACGCGAGCGGCGTTGCGCGGCGCGAGGGTCGCCGCTTTGCGCTCCAGACGGCGGGGGCGTTGCCAGCCGAGCAGCAGCCACGACCCGAGGACGACCACGGCGGCGATCCACGCGATGCGGCGCCAGGGACTGGGCGGTAGCACCGGCACTGCGACCGACAGCTCTGCTCCTGGAAGCAACCACGGCGAGTCCGATGCGTAGCGCAGCATGAGCGGATGACTCTTGGCCTGCGCCTCATCGAGTTGCACGAACACATCCGCAAATCCGTTGCTCACTCGAGCGCTCCCGAGACTCGTACCCGCGCTGCGCACTTCGACCGAACCGCCATGCACCGTGCCCGCAACCGAATTCACGCGCACGCGAAACGGCACGCCGCTCTCTGGATGACTCGCGGCGAGCGGCTCGGGCAACGACAGTTCGACCAGCGCGGTGGCGGTGGCGCGAGACAGTGTCCGCGCTGCTCGCGTCGTGCCGCTGCCGGCGAATTCGGCGCTGATTTCCAGCGGGCCGGGCGCGCCCAAGAGCCTACTCGGAAAGCGGAACTCGACGTTGCTACCTAGCTCTACGGAGGCGATGCCGAGCGTTCGCGCGGGCTCACCTTCGCGCTTCAGGCTGAATGACACCTGGAGATTCTCGAGTGGCTCGCCAGCCGCGAGCGCGGGCAATGGCCTGGTAACGAGCGTGAGCGTCTGATCGTCGCGTTCGAGCGCGAGCACGCTGGGCGACGGCGCGAATGCAATCTGCACGCTGCGAGTCGCGCTATCGGCGATCACTTTGCGACTCGTTGCGGCGTACAGCCCGTCTGGATCGGAGAAACTCAGCTCGAATTCCGCGTGGGTAGGCGTGCCATCGAAGCGGACGCACAGCGCGCCTGCGCCATTGCTACGTGCCAGGTATGTGCCGCGCGCACTCGCGGGCAACGAGACGGTCCGTGACTGGCAATCGCGAGCAGAAATGGGACCGCTCGCGTTCAACGGCTGGAGCTCGAGCAACGCACCGGGCACCGCGTGCCCGGCATCATCGAGCAGCCGCGCCTCGACCACGCTCGCGCCCGCGAGCTGCGAAGCGCTCGCCTCGATCGTCAGGCTACCGGTGACTCGAAGTTGCGGCCCGTCGGGTATCGCGGCGCGCGTCGTTTCTGCAGCAGCCTCACTCGGCAAGAGCAGGTGCAAGTTGTAGGAGAGGGCCGCACACCCCACGCCGAACCACCGCCGAGCACGCGACGCATTTCGCCGTGTCGGTTCGATTCGCTCGTTTGGTCCGCCGGTCGGCACCTTCACCGGACCATCATACATCGCGCATCGAAAAAAAGGCCGGGGCAACGAGTACGCGGAAAGCGAGCCGGTGCAGATTCCGTTACCGACTCGAATCCTTCTTCACGACGAGCTGAAGCAATTGCCCCTCGCGGTCGTCTTATCAAGCAAGTTGAGCGCGAGTTACAGAAGGTCGACTGAGGGGCCGTTCATCATGATACGGTTCCAGGCAATGCGTCGTCTCGGTTTGGCCGCGCTCGCCGCGGGCCTGGGGTTCATGGCTGCTCGTTCCGCAATGGCGGAGCCGGCTGCGGACGTGGATCACTTGGTGCAAAATCTCAGCACCGGCTCTGACTTCCGCATTCGCACGCAAGCCGCCTTGGCGCTGGGTGCGTCAAAGTCGCGGCGCGCGGTCGAACCCTTGTGCTCGGGGCTCGCCGATCCGAACGCCACGGTCCGCGCCGCGTCGGCGGCCGCTCTGGGGCGCTTGCACATGGGTGGCTCGGAATGCCTACAGAAGCGCCTCGCCAACGAGGCCAGCGACACCGTGAAATCAGCGATCGTGAAAGCGCTCGATCCGGTGTTCTCGCCCGAAACCAAGTACTACGTCGCGATCGGCAAGATCTCCGACAAGACCGGGCGCACGGGGGATGAAGTCGACGCCATCGTGCACAGTGCGATGGCCGGCGCCGCAACCGGGTTGCCCGTGTTCACCCTGGCACCGCCCGGTGAGACCTTGGTCGACGCCAAGCGCCGCCTCGTCGGCCGCGCGGGCGTGAAGCCCGTGTTTTTGTCACCGCGCGTGCCCCCGCCGGAGTACTCGGGCGGCAATCTGACGATCCGCGTCGAGATCGCGATGTTCAGCTATCCCGACAAATCCCTACTCGGAAGCTACACGACCAAGTTGACGCAACAGGGGGTGACTTCACCCGACAAAGACACGGAAAATGAGCTGATTCGCGACACCGCTGCCCGCGCGTTCGAGAAATTCACGGCCGCCGCCGCCCGTTTGCCTTGAGGAATGCCGCGCGCCACGACCTCGGCGCACAGCCATGGGTGAGACGGCAGGGGGCAAGGTGGGTGACGTCGACTGCTGCAATTCAGCGCACTTCTTGCACGAAGCGCTCCTCAGGCCCTACTCTTAGATCCTCCCTTTCCCGTTAAGGAGTCCCAGCACATGGGAGAAGCTTCTTCGGCTCCGCTTCCGGCCACCGGTCGGCACCAGCGACGCCTTCGCAACTACCTGCTCGATAGTCATTTTCAGCTCAAGTACACCGGGTACTTAGTGGGCATCGCGCTGCTCTTCAGCGTCTCACTCGGGCTTCTGATCTGGCGCACGAGCGTTGCCGTGATCGCGCAGAGCCACCAGGCCGTGCATCAAGGCGAACAGGTCGTCGAGCGCGGTCGAGAGGTCGTCGCTGAAAGCCAGAAGGTCAGCGAAGTCGTCAAAATGAACATCATCAAGGATCCGGTGTACAGCGATAACCCGGCCTTGCTCGATGCCTTCAAAGCGGACGCCGAGAAGCAAGACGAACGGCTCAAGGCGCAACAGCAAGCGTTGGAGGGGCAGGCCACTGCCCTTCGCGATCAAGCCGCCGCGCTGACCGACAAACAGCACGCGATGCTCTACACGCTGGTCGGCGCGCTCACGCTCTTGGTGGTGCTCATCGGTTTCGCGGGCATCCTCGTCACGCACAAGGTGGCGGGGCCGATCTACAAGATGAAGCGCCAAATCAGCGACGTCGGGAAAGGCCATTTGCGGATCCCGGGCAAGCTGCGCAAAGGCGACGAGCTCGTCCACTTCTTCGACACTTTCGAGACGATGGTGCAAAACCTGCGGCGGCGCCAAGAAGTGGAGATCGAGAAGCTCGAACGCGCGATCACGACCTTGGAGCCGAAAGCCGAGCCCGGCGAACTCGAGCCGCTCTACCAGCTGCGGAAAGAGATGAAGGCCGCGCTCGACTACTAAGCGAGTCGCGGGCCATCTACTCCGTGAACGTGAACGTCGTTCGTTCGCTCTCGCCCGTCAGCCGAGATCTTGTTGATGGTCACCGAGATCGTCGCAACCGTCCCAGCCTTCGGCGTCTAGGTTCGACCCTCCGCGATCCGCGGAAACCCCGGTGAGGTGCGACGCGACGTCGCGAGCGCCCCTCTAAGGTGGGAGAAGTGGGACGCGGGAGCGGGGACGTTCCACGCCAGAGAGGGGGATGCTACGCGGGAGCGGGTACGGGCACGTTCAGGCGAGCTTAGAACGCGGCGCGGATGTACTCGACTCGGGCTTGCCCGTCCTCCCAGGTCACGGCCGCTACGTCGAAGCGCACGTGATCGAGGTCGCTTCGGTGTTTGTACTCGCGGCGCCACAAGCGCTCGCCTGCGCGCCTCAACCGAGTGCGCTTCCAGCCGTCGATGCTGCCGAGCGCGGAGGTCCATGAAGTGGCGCTACGGGTGCGGACCTCGACGAGCGCCAAGGTGCGACCGTCTTGGACGAGCAAGTCGACTTCCAAGTAGTTGACGCGCAAATTGGCCGCAAGCACGCGGACCCCGCGCGCTTCCAGCCAATTGCGAACTGCTTGTTCCGAAGCGAGCCCTAGCTCGCGCCGCTCAACCTTCTTCGGCGTCGCCGCAGTTGGGCTTGCCGTCGGCGGTGCCGGTGAGGCTGCACGGATCGCCGCGCTTGCCCGGCACGTCTTCGGTACCGTTGCGCACGCAGTAGGAACCGGCGAGCTGACCGCCGCCCAGGTGGAGGTCGTCCACGAGGTGGCTGCAGGCGTAGCCGGAGGGGCACTTACAGTAGCGCGCGTTCTTGTCTTCACCATCGCAACGGCAGGAGCAGTACACGGCCTTATCGGCTGTGCGCGCTGTCAGTTGCGGGTCGACCTTGACCGAGATCAGCAGGTTCGGCGAGTTGGGCACGTGGCAGTCGGCGGTGGAGCCCACGACATTGCCGTTAGCATCCCGAGTCGGCGCGGCTTGCCCGTACTTGCAGCTCACGCGGCCCTGAAAGTGATTCACCAAGCAGACGCGCGTCTCGCACTGGAAAGACTTGCTCTCGACGTTGACTTCTTGCGCATTGTAGCCGGTGAAGTCTTGGATGTACTCGTCTTCAGGCGTGCAAGGATCGCCGACCCCACCGGGTTGGCATGCCAGCGGGAAGAGGCCCAAGAGCGCTGTGGCCAGCAGAGAATAGCCCGTGATTTTACGTATCATCGCCTGACCGTCACCCATTCGACTGGTGGTCTAAAACTTTCGATCGCTCGTCGCCATTGCGCCGCCGCAACCGCGCGTACGCTAGTTCAGCGCTTCTCACGCAGTCAACGCGAAAGAAGCCCTGGGTGATGCGAACACCCGATAGCCCAAGGAAATTTCCAACGCCCGTGTCGGATACCCGGTGCCGACGCCATTCATTCACATCCATGTGAGCTGCGCACGGATCAGATCACTTTCGACTGCGCAGCGGGCCGCGCCCGCGAGCGCTCCGACCTCGAGGATGAGCAACGTTCATTACCAAACTGCCAAAGTGCGATACGCACCCACGTCACTCATTGGTTACGAGTCGTGCGGGCGGCGTCGCGTGGCGTGTGCACGGTGCCCTGCAAATTCCGGAGTGCCGCAATTTTGAAGTGGAGACTTAGCGCGATCCCGACCCAGCCACGACCAGATGCGGATGCTTTCCGACGACACTTGACAAGCTTGCATGGCGATCTCTAACATGCCCACGACCGCGGGTGGTATGTAGCGGTACTTATTAGGTTTTTCCCGCTTTGGCCCGAATAGGCCCCCCGCACCCGGTCGCGGCGCCGCCCGTAAAGGCGTCGATCTCAACCCCACTACAGAGGATCCATGTTTCGAAAGCGCCTCGTTGCGGTCTGCATTCTGGCATCCGTCGCTCTCCCGAGCCTCGCGGTCCCTCGCCTGGCGCGAGCACAGGATGTCATCGACTTGGATTCCGACACGCCGGCCCCCGCGGCGAAGAAGAAGGCTGGCAAGCCGGGTAAAGCCGCTGCGCCAGCCGCCGGTGCACCGGCTCCCAAGAAGGGTGGCAAAGGTGTCGACATCGATCTCGATGAAGGCGCTCCTGCAACCCAGGCGCCCGTCGTTGCCGGTCAGATGACCGAAGCGGCCGCCTCTGCCAAACAACTGTTCGACAAAGAGAAGTGGACCGAAGCCGCGCAAGCGTTGCATCGCGTCGTCAACGGCGAGACCGGCGACGATCCGGGCAACAAGCAGCTGGCTGAGTACTTCCTCGCCATTTCGCTCTATCGCCTCAAGTTCTACCAGGCGAGCTACGCCATCTTCAGCGTCGTCGCGGACAACCCGAACCACGTGAAGTTCAAGGAGACGCTGCTGTGGTTGGCCAAGCTTGCCACTCAGCTGCCGGAGCCGGCGGACATCATCGAGCGCGTCGGCAAGTACAACGACGAGCAGGTCGCCCGCTTCGACAACGACCAGCAGCGCGACCTGTACTGGCAGCTCAACTACATGCTGGGCCGCTACAAGTACCGCAATCGCCAATTCGAAGAGGCGATTCGCCTGTTCCAGAAGGTCGATCGCCGGAGTGAGTACTACGTCAAGTCGCAGTTCTTCACCGGCATCAGCTACGTCCAGGTTCGTAAATCGATCCCGGCCGTGCAGGCCTTCCAGCGCATTCAAAAGGCGCTCGACGAAGGCGTCGAGGGCGTCGAAGACGAAAGCCGCCTGCGCGATTTGGCCTCGTTGTCGATGGCACGCACCTACTACTCGTCGTCGATCAAGACGGACGCCGAGACCAATCAGCCGACGGTCGACAGCACCAAGCTGAGCGCCGCGGTGAAGTATTGGAACCAGGTCGACGTGGCCAGCGAGTACTGGCTCGACGCGCTGTTCGAAGAGTCGTGGGCGTACTTCATGGCCGGCGATTATCCGCACGCGCTCGGTAACATCCACACCCTGCAGTCGCCGTACTTCCCGAACTCGTTCTACCCGGAAGCCTCGGTGCTCAAGGCGGTCATCTACTTCTCGAACTGCAACTACGAGGCGGCCACTACCGTGGTCGCGCAGTTCAACAAGAAGTACACGCCCATCAAAGAGCAGCTGGAGAAGGTGCTCAAGAACTACAAGGGCGAGAACAAGGAAGAGCCGTTCTTCAAGTTCTTGCTCGAGGTCCGCTCCGGCGGCGGCAACTTGGACGAGCGCATTCGCCCGATCGTGGAGAACGCGCTCAGCGACCGCCAGCTGCTCCGCAACATCGACTACGTGAAGCTCTTGGAAGAAGAGGACAAGCGCTTCAAGAAGGCGCCCCCGAGCTTCCAAAGCTCGAGCATCGGGCAGCAGGTGGGTGACGCGCTGAAGTTGGCGCGTGATTTGGCGGTGCGCCAGGCAGGGGAGCTCGCGCTCTCTCGCTACCAGCGCAACGTCGACGAGCTGAACGAGCACTTGCGTGACGGTGAGAAGATCTTGATCGACATCACGGCCGCGCAACGAAATCTGTTGGACGAAAAGATCTCGACCGGCCAGGTGAGTGCGGCCGAGTCGAAGACCTTCGGTGACGTAAAGCCCGACGAAGAGCACGTGATCTGGCCCTTCGATGGTGAGTATTGGCGTGACGAGCTCGGCTTCTATCGCCAGCGCGTTGTTTCCGCGTGTGGGAGGTAATTGGAATGAGCTCCAAAAGAGCGTTCGTAAGCGTGACGGTTGCGTTCGGACTGCTGCTCGGTGCGGCGACCTCGGGCGCCGCGACCGAAGCCAAACCGGCTGATCTCAGCGCGGAGTGCATTTCCCCCGACGCCGCCAAGGCGCTCAGCGAATGCCCTGCCGGCAAGATGGCGGACGTACACAGCAAGCGTCCGGCCGCCTTCTCCAGCGCACCGCCCCCGCGCGACGTGAAAAAGCGCACGGACGAGTCGAAGCCGGTCAATCCGGAAGAGCTCACCAAGTACGCCGAGCGCGACACGCGCAAGAACCGCCTGCAAGCGCGCGCGCGCGCCCTGCTGATCACCGAGATCCAGGGCCTCGAGCGCCTGTACAAGCGCACCGCCAAGAAATCTCCCGATCGTCCGCAGCTGACCCGCCGCTTGGCGGAAGGCTACGTCGAACTCGAGAGCGCGGCCCAACGCGACAAGATCGCCGCCGACATCGCGGCGCAAGACGCCAAGAAGAAGAAGCAGAGCGTCACCAAGTTCCGCTCTGACGCTGCGGCGGCGGACAAGATCCTGGCCGCCGCGCGCAAGAGCGCCATCGCGTACTACACGTTGATGAAGACGGACTACCCGGATTACTCGAAGATCGACGAGGTTTTGTACTACCTCGCGTACGAGTACGAGCAGGGTGGCGATCTCAAGAACGCGCGCGCGACCTACTTCGAATTGATCCAAAAGGCGCCCAAGTCGGCGTACATCCCGAACGCCTACCTGGCCTTCGGCGAACTCTTCTTCCAAGAAGCGCAGGGCGACCCATCGAAATGGGAGCTCTCGGCTGCGGCTTACAAGGAAGTGATCAAGTACCCGCCGCCCACCAACAAGGTGTACGGCTACGCCCGCTACAAGCTCGGCTATGTGTTCTGGAACAAGGGCGAGTACGCCAACGCCCTGAACGAGTTCAAGAAGGTGATCGAGTACGGCGACACCTACGGTGACCTGCCGAACGCCAAGCAGCTGCAGAAGTCGGCCCGCCGCGACACCATTCCGGTCTACGCCGTGAGCGGTGACCCCGGGAAGGCGTTCAACTTCTTCAAGCCGCTGAGCGGTGACAAGGGTGGCGAAACCACCAAGACCGTCGAGATGATGAACGAGCTCGGTCTCGCGTATCTCGATACCGGTCACTACAAGGAAGGCATCGTCCTCTACCGCGATCTGTTGAGCCGTGACGGCGGCGACAAGAGCTGCTTCTACCAAGGCCAGATCACGACCGCCTCGTCGGCGATCAACTCGGGCGACAAAGAAGCCATCCGCAAGGAGATGGATTCGCAGGTCCGCGTTTACAACGACTTCATCAAGGACAAGCACGCCGATCCGGCCAAGCTACAGTGCGCCAACAAGACGGCCGAGCTGCTAGCGGAAACCGCGATGAGCTGGCACTTGGAAGCCGTCGGCTCCGGTGGCGTCCGCGGTACGGGCGACAAGAAGACGATGGATCTGGCGGCGTACCTGTACAAGAAGGTCGCCGACAACTTCACCTCGGGTGATTTCGCCAAGTTCGAGTTCCCGCGCATCGTCAAGAGCGACTGGCCGACGATGTACAAGATCAAGTACGCGATGGCGGACTTGCTCTACTTCCAGCAGCGCTGGGAAGAGTGCGGTCCGGCGTTCGACGCGGTGGTCGTGGAAGACCCGAAGAACGAGCAGGCTGCCGAAGCCGCTTACGCTTCCGTCCTCTGCTACCAGAAGATGTACGACCAGATGTACAAGGGCGCTACGGACCGCAAGGGCAAAGGCCTAGGTCCGAAGGGCGCCGACGAATCGGATCGGGAGGCGAAGAAGGGGGAGTGGGAGAAATTCAAGCCCAAGCCCCTGACCGACATGCAAAAGGGCATGGTCAACGCCTTCAATCGCTACGTCTGCTACGTCAAGCCGCAGAAGGACGACAAGGACGCCCAAGAGCAGTACGTCGAAGTGAAGTACGGCCGAGCCCGTATCTACTTCGAGGCGCAGCACTGGGAAGAAGCCGCGCTCGCCTTCCGCGACGTCGCCCTCAACCACTCCGACCGAGATGCCGGCATCTATGCCGCGCAACTCTACCTCGAAGCCATCAACGTGCTCGGTTCGCGCGCCGAACCGCCGCGCCCGGTGTGCTTCGACGAAATGGGCAAGGATGTCCCGGTGTTCCTCGAGCTCTACTGCAAAGGCAGCAAGGCCGAGGACAACAAGGAGCAATGCGAGACCCTGAATCGCATCCAGTTCGACATCCGCCGCCTCAAGGCCCAAAAGCAAATCGAACTCGCGGATTCGCAGCAGGACAAGGGTGACTACAAGGGCGCCCTCGACAACTACAAGAAGGGTGCGGACTCGTACCTCGACTTGTGGCGCTCCTATTGCGAAGAGCCGCTGGGCAAGGGCGAGAAGCCCAAGCAGTGCGAAAAGGCCGATGAAATCGTGTACAACATGGCGCGTGGCTACCAAGCCGCCCGCTTGCTCGCGAAGTCGATTCAAGCCCGCTTGATCTTGCTCAGCCAGAAGTACGGCATGTCCGATTCGCCCCTGGCGATGAAGGCGACCTACGAAATTGGCGGCAATTACCAAGCGATCGCCGTGTACGACAAGGCGTCCGACTTCTTCGAGCTGTACGCGAAGAAGACGGCCTACCGCGGCGAGTTCGCGGATCAAGCCTTGAGCGACGCGGTGGTACTGCGCTTGGGTCTCGGTCAAGAAGACCAAGGCATCGACGACTCGAACAACTTCAACAAGTACTTCGGTGCGAAGAAGCCGGCCCAGACCGCTCAGATCGCCTACGCCATCGCGGCGCACTACGGCGAGAAGAAGGACTGGAACAACGTCGAGAAACGCCTAGGCGGCTCGATGAAGATGATCGACGGCAAAGCGACGCTGGACATCATCGCGCAGGCGCACGCGCTCTTGGCCCGCGCCTACATCAAGCTCGGCAAAGAGACGCTCGCGGTTCGCGAATACAAGGCCGTCGTCGGCCTGTGGGCGGACCCGAATGCGGCGGTCGCCAAGATCCAGGGTATCCCTGGTGAAGACGACGGCTCGAAGCAGCGTCGCCTGGGTCGTGCCTTGGAGGCGGTCGGTGAGGCGATGTTCTACTTCGCCGATCAGGACAAGGCCAAGGTCGACAAGCTGAAGTTCCCCGAGTACCGCGGCAACAACTCGAAGGAAGACGTCCTCAAGCACATCGGCACGAAGGTCAAAGACTGGATCGTCAAGAAGCGCCCGCTGATCGAAAAGGCCAGCGGCGAATACAAGAAGATCGTCGACCTCCAGCCGGTGCCGCCGCCGCGTTGGGTCATCGCCGCCGGCTCACGCGTCGGTGAAATGTGGGGCGGGTTCGTCAAAGAGTTCCGCGCCGCACCGATTCCGGATGCCTTCCGCCGCGACGTGGAAATTCGCCAGACCTACTACGCAAGCCTCGACGAAGCTTCCGAACCGCAGAAGCAGCAGGCCAAGAGTGCCTTCGAGATCTGCCTCGGTTACTCCGTGAAGTACCAGTACTTCGACGAGTTCAGCCGTACTTGCGAAGAGTGGCTCGCTCAGAACTACAAGAACGAATACCACTTGGTCGACGAGTTCCGCGGCTCTCCGAACCGCGTGAACAGCGTGCTGCTCGAACAGGGCAACCCGCTGCGCATCGGCGGCGAACCGATGGTGACTCAGAGCGCCGAGCCAACGCCCGCCAAGAAGAGCGATGCCGCGGCACCGGCTGACGACAAGAAGGCCGACAAGAAGGGCAAGAAGTGATGTCACGTTTCAAAGCAGCACTAGTGCTCGTCAGTATCGCCACGCTGTCCGCGGCTTGCGGCGGCGGGGCCACTGCCGGCAAAGCGCTCTCGCCCGAGAAGGCGAGCGGTAAGGCGGATGCCAAGGGCCACGCCGTGAGCAAAGAAGCCGCGGCGAACTTCGACGCGGCCCTCGACCAGTTCGCGGCGCACGACAAGAAGCAGGATTGGGACGACGCCGGCTGCTCGGCAATTGCCAAGGCCTTCGCGGCCGCGGCCGACGCGCAGAAGTCGGACACGGGTCGTCCCTTCCCGGAGGCTCAGTACAACTCCGGTCTGGCCTTCCAACGCTGCGGCAAAGACGCCGAAGCGCGCGCGGAGTTCGAGGCCGTCGTGAAGAGCGACCCCTCGTTCCACCGGGCGCGCGCGCAGATCGCTCTGTACGACTACGCCAAGTCGAACGATCTCGACGGCACGATCTCGAAGCTCGACCAGATCATTCACGACGCGAAGTTCCAGAACGTGGAAGCGCTGGTCAGCCTCGCGGCCCTGCAAATGGAACGCGGCAACGATCAGCCCGACAGCGACGGCAAGAACGATCTCGAGCGCGCTCAACGCAACTTGCAGCGCGCGCTGGCGATCGACGACGGCTACATGCCGGCCTTCAATCAGCTCTCGGTCTACTACCTGACCCAGGCCAAAGCCAAGGCAGGTCAGCTCGACAAGGGCGGCAAGCGCGGTCGCCGCGGCATGGAAGTCTCGGGCGCATCCAAAGCGAGCGTCGACTCCCAGCAGCTCGATCTGGCGGCGCTGGTCGCGGCCCAGGCGCAAAAGAAGAACCCGAACTACGCGCCGATTTCGAACACCACGGGTTTGATCCAGGTTCAGCTCAAGAACTTCAACGGCGCGGTGAAGAGCTTCGGCAAAGCACGCCAGCTCGACCCGACGTTCTTCGAAGCTCAGATGAACTACGCCGCAGTGAATCTCTCCTTCCGCGGTTACGAGGAAGCCGAGAAAGCCTACCGCGACGCCCTGAAGCTGAAGCCGAAGGACTACGAAGCGCAGCTCGGGTTGGCGCTGGCCATTCGCGGTCAGATCAACGACGGCAACTTCGACAAGTACGTCGCCGAAGCCCAGGCGCACTTGGATGAGGCCAAGAAGATCGCGCCCGATCGCGCCGAGACCTACTACAACGAAGCGATCCTGACGCAGGAATTCCGCGCCAAGCGCGGCAATCCGGTGCCGACGCTGCAAAAGGCCTCCGAGCAGTACAAGCAATTCATCGACAAGGCGGGTTCGGACTCGGGCTTCGCCGCCGCCGTGAAGCGCTCGAAAGATCGCAGCCAGGACATCTCGGATACCGTTCGCTTCATCCAAGAAGGCGAGCAAGCCGCCAAGGATGCCGCCAACCAACCCCCGCCGCCCCCGCCGCCTCCGGCCGATGGTGCGGCTCCGCCCGCAGACGGCTCCGCGCCGCCCGCCGACGGGAAGGGTGCGACCCCGCCCGCCGACGCCAAGGGTGGCGCTGCGGCCGCGCCGCCTGATGCTGCGAAACCTGCACCCAAGAAGTGACAGGGCGAGGTTCTTTTTTTGGAACCTCTCGAAGAAGGCGGTGTCCGATTGCTGAGGACGCCGCCTCTTCTTTTGCATTGACGCATTGAAGACTCAGAAGTTACAATCTGGCTGTAATAACACGAGATCATTCCGAGGAGACTGAAATGGCATCCAAGAGCTCAAAATTCGTGGCGCTTTCTGTTGGGGTTGCCGCGTTTGCTCTGTCTTCTGCGGCGTTGGCCCAAGACGCAAAAGGCGGGGGCGACAAGGCCGACGGTTACGGTTACGAGTTCTCCGATGACCCATTGAACGCCGGCGGCTTCGGCCCGAACGACGCAACGATCAAAGTTCGTCCTCGCGCTGCACGCACCACGCTGATCCGGCCGCGCACGACCTTCGTGCCGGAGATGCTCAAGTCTGTCGAAAACATTTGATCGAGGAAGCTCTGCGCGCTTCGCGTGCGGGGCTGC
>Ga0247757_10001539_pt1 | contig 14788 bp, 12 predicted proteins | sample UWRJL126311R4_FD_180929 | JGI IMG/M metagenome (GOLD analysis project Ga0247757, IMG submission 180929) | Plant litter microbial communities from Arlington Agricultural Research Station in Wisconsin, United States - UWRJ-L126-311R-4 | ecosystem: Environmental > Terrestrial > Plant litter >... | reverse complement strand
TGGACAGCGCATTCTAGGCATCTAAAGCCGATCACCTGCGCTAGTCCAGGGCCGCCGCATCCTGGTTCTGGTTTGAACCTTTCTCATATTGCGTGACGACACAAAGGAGATCCGCATCCAGTCTCCATGGCCCTAGGGCTACACTAAAATGGCGACGCATGCCGTACACCGTTACGAGGTGTTTCTGGGTGCTCTGAGTAGCTTAAAGTCCTGAGAACCCAGTAATCCCACCAAAAGAGTCACAGTAGGCATAGGGCAGCCTCGCTACCCTTGTACATACGCCAATGAGTGACACGTGTACTGAGGGTGGGCCTGAGCTAGCGCTGACGCCTCACTATCATTCGAAAGCCCGCTCTCGACATTGTTTTCTACCTCCAAGACTACAGGCCATCAACTCAAGTTTCGCAGCTTTTTGAAGAGCCACAATCTCCCCGTCATTCTAGCTCACAGTCGTCAGTTACTTCCCACCCTCTAGCTCCACCTTCAATCGTGGAGAGAGCAGTAATAACAGTTACGATAACAACGGCAGGGGCTGGGGGTACCCCAAAAGCCGCCATCCCCAATCCATTTCTCCTCGTAACCGGACAGCTACACGCTCCACCGCCTGTCCCCCACTCCGGCTTCACGATTCCTCGTTCGTTCTCTACCCCCGCACCCGCTACCGTCTCCGCTCCAGTCTAGATGGCAGAGAAAAGAGGCAGACCCAAGGAACCCAATGGTGTATCGGCTTTTGATAGAAGCCTGTAAAGCTTTCGCGAAACCGAAGCATTAACAGCCAATCGTGAGCTTATGATTCTGTCGCCATCCGCTCCACGGCGACCGATGGGGTTTTCAATCAATGCAGGGACATCTTAAGAATCGATAGTTACAAACAACACACCCTTTACAGAGCAACTAAAAAAGTAAAATGACGACCAATATATTCCGATCTTTGTTTGCTATCCCATCGAAGACGCTCAGATTTTCCTTTTGGTTATACATAGTGGTACAAGTACTATCTGTTGAGTCTTAAGCCATTAGACACGCTGTAGAAGTAGTCAAATGGCGGAATCGCTGAATTTACCATTCTAGCTTCTTTCTCCAGTGTTTCTGATGACCTAAGACTTGACAGCTAGTCTCCTGTGGCACTGTACATAACCAACAAGACTTTTATATCGCTTGGGACCATTTGGAGGGCAGTGTGCACCAGCAACTTTTTACAGGGCAAGAAGTATGGTAAGTCAGTTCCAAAATCCCTCTTCCATGTGACACTCAGGATTAAGGTCTCCAGCGGCAAGTATCAAGAGCGGATGATCTAGAGGATGGAAATGGAGGAGTGTAAACGCTCAATTATATCTCAGATGCGAGAGTAAAGACAACATTGTTGACCGATTGACCGTATTGGAAGGTTATTTGCCTAAAAATCTTAATCTTCCTTCAGAAACATTTTCGATGATATCCAAGCATCTAAATCTCCAAAATTTGCATCACGGTGAAAGTCATTTGTCTAGTACATCCTTCCAGCAAAAAGAAAATATACCCAACTCCCAAACTGCCTGCATAACTAATGGCAATCACAAATAACACTGAATATGTCGCGCAAGCCGCTGAACAAGCTGTTTTTAAAGGCGTTTTATTGTAGCTTACGTACATGCAATTATAACCAAAGAATCTGTGACCCGGCATATGTCTTAACTTCCCGCTCGAGCAGTCCCTTGGTGATTAAAGCCTTCTTTATTTCTCTACCGCTTTTATAAGGAGCCTTTAGGCCGGAGGAGATCCCTGAGACTTCTTTTGGGGTGAGGCCAGGGGTGCAGAGGCAGTGGCTGTTGGCGAATGGGCTAGAAGTTGCCCTTCTGGTGGGTTGGGAGCGGTGATGGAACCTTGTGGATGTGTAGAGAGAGTTCCAGTCGGTTGAGAGCCCCCCACTTGTCTGGTAGCGGGAGCAGGGGCCAAGGTGTTATTCGAGGGGGTGATACCGGGCGGAGCTAGGCCTCGAGCACGGCCAGGAGTTACAGCTGAAGCGGAAGAAGGAGCAGACGTAGCGGTAGTGGAAACTTCTGGCATGATAAAGCCGAAGTAGGGGATAGGAGGTGGAGGTACTCCCCGGTAGACTAAGAGGAACGGGTCGGGGGATGGCAGCCTCCGAGGGTAGTCTCTGCCCCCGCCGCTATTATCAGTGGTACTGTCGCTATCGCTGTCGTAGTTGCGGTTGTTGGCGGTACTCTTATTGTTGGAAGACATCTTGGGCGGCTTTGATGGTGCTGTAGGTGGAAGGCCTGGTGGTCGAGCAGCTGAAGGAGGAGATATAGGCACAGTAATTGCTAGTTTATGTTGCTTCCTAAACGTAGAATAAGCGAGACTAATCCTAGTTGGGCTATGTGAGTGAAATATGGTCGCCGAAGATATTGTGCTCGGCTATATCAAACGGCTAGGGCAAACAAGGCCTATGAGCCTCCTCACGAGATATTACCCAGCCTAGAGAGCCCCAGCATCTGCAGCGTTTCGCCTAATATGCCCATGAAGCCACTCGCACAAAATTCCTAGCCCTATGCGATGACGAGTCATCACTCTTCATCTCGGAGGGTAACGTCGAAGTAGATAGCTAGAAAATACTTGAGAGCTTGTACACAAACAAAAGCGAGGAAGAGCACGAGTTTAGTAAGCCCACACACGCCACAGGCTTATGAAAGAGTCATCTAGTACAGCTATTTAGCAAGATTACAGCTACCGAGCCCCAGATAACTTACACATATCCACTGATCAGTTCACATACACTCTAAATCTCTCCTTAAGGCTAATAAATTGTCCAAATTGGATATTATATAAACACGAGAGACCTAGATATGCTGTTCTAGTATTTTAGAAGTACTATATCCGACTATTAATACACGGAAGTGGTGTGCGCTTGTAAAGCGAGGGACTGGGAGGAGACATAGTACACGAACCAGATTATAAGGAATTTCGGCAATACTTCATGATTTTGGCTTCTATTATATTATGCTATGTTGTAGCAGTCAATTATGAAGTAGCTTGAGTGGTTTACCTGAAGCAATCTTGATATAACTGCCTTAGGAGGGTACTGAGACATCCTAGCTTCTGAAAAGAACCTTTTCAATTTCTTTCTTTGAGATCGAAGAACCCAAAAATAGTCTTCGAGTTCAATTTGACATTAGTTAAATTTGTGATATCCTACATACCATGGTTACTATGTTCATCGAAGAGCATTTTAAGACTCTAACTCTTTTTTCACGATATCTAAAGTTCCCCCTTGTACGCCCAAGAAGACAACTCACGACAGTACGAAGGTTAAGTGAGAGAGAAGAAGAATTTGTTTCGAGTAGGTTTCATTAATGAACTTTAAATGCTACTTTCTGCAGGCGAGTCTGACGGCCCCCTCCTTCATCAGGCCAAATTCAGCGATAGAGTGGGAACTCCGTAGTATTCGCCAGCACCGCACATGTAGACGGGACAGCAGGATCCAGCAACGGCCTGGATTCCTCCCTCCCAGCCAGCACATGCGCTGAGGTCTGTCGTCCCCTGGACCATACAGTCAAGGAAGCCAATATCGTATCAGACAAGGTGTTGCATGTTCGATTTGGCTGCGCCAACGCCAGCCTCGAACTGCATGACCTTGCTGTCTCCCTGCTTCTTTTCGATCTTATAGACGACACCCCCGGTGTCGCATCCGCGTAGCGGCTCGCTCCAAGTGCTTCCGACGGCGATCTTTGCGCCTTGTACCGTGTCACTACAGCCGATAGACGAGACGTAGACGTTGTAAAAACAACTCAATTCAAATTTGAAATTTGGCTCTTTGTAAGGGTCCGAGTTGAAGTTTGCGCAGCATGTCGATTGCGAGGAGGAACGACGAAGGCCACTCTGAAGTTTGGACTGGGTACTGTTGTCTTCTTCGCTAAGGTAGGTGAGTTGACGAGAAAGAAGATGGTAAAGTAGAAGTAGTGAGGGGAGATCATGTTGTGGAAGAGAGGTGATGAACTGTGTCGTATCAAAGCGGATGCGCTCAGTATGAGATATCATCTTCGTTGTTGGGCGGGACAAAAGAATTGTTGATTGTACTTGATGTTTGTGCGCATAATGGTGTCTTGCAGGTATACGACTTCTTCCCATAGGGTTTCGACCTTGCTTGTGGCGACAGCGTTGTCAGTGAGGTGCGCACTCTCTGAATGACTGTAGTGATATCCTTTTCGATAGTACGGAACGGCTGCTCTGCTGCCCAAGTAAAGGCAGCTTTGTGCTCGTTTTTATAACAAGAGGGCAGCGGCAGAAAGTGCGTTGTCTGCGAAGTGATGAGGGTTTGCAGCGGAGGAACTGCAAGGAGGAAGATAAACTCAGCAGGAGCTCTTTTTCGAGCGTCTCAAAAGACAAAAGCGGAGCAATAAGCTGGGCGGTTGAGAGAGAGAGGGTGGTGTTGGCGAGAGAGGGCCTGGGTGTTGGTGGGCTTCTCAATATTGTTGACAGGCTAATAGAAAGTCTTGGCAGACAAAGCTGTGCCAACCCCGTGTTCAACAGCAAATTCGGAAGGCTTCTTTTTTTGGCAGCACGGCATGGATCTTGAGAAATACGGAATTGGGGCCGATGATTACATTCAAGAGGTAAGATATGCGTATCAAACGACTGAGAGGTCTCCCAATTTTGTATGAGGATAGAAGAAGATAATAGTAGAGAATCAGAAGCAACACTAAATGCTGTTTGGAGAATTGCTAGCATTGCCTGTTTAATGCGAAGAAGACATAAGGATAAACGGCATATAGTTACATCAACGATGCAGTCAAGACTGCTACTTTGATAATACTCTGACTTCTACTTCCATGCCCTGTTCTTAATATCTAAAAATGAGTTCTTTTACTAAATCTCCAGCTAGCGATGCTTCACGATCCATCACTTGGACGAGCATCTGCCAGCCAACCAGCCTCAGTAATATCCTCTTATTAAGCCCTGCCAGAACAATCATTAGCCCAAGACCCAGTATAGAATGCTACAGTAATACTACATGACTATGTAGTTCCATATCTGCTATGTTATCTCCTTGAGCTATGCGTTGGCATCTCCTTTCAGTTCCATGTCGTAAGTTGTCGTACAGCAGCGGTAGTATCCGCTCGTGTGACTTGTGATGTACGATATGAAAACGTGCATCGCATTCTTTGCCGGCCTTTTGTGCGATCAATTTTTCTCGCGCTGTGCTGTTGAACGCAACTGCATGCCCCGGCTCGACTAGGGGGACCCTTACTAAGACCACCAAGCCTCGTTTGTGGAAGGAGTCGCCCAAGGCCAAGACAACACCTCAAAACTTCTTGCAGTGCCATTACTGTCTACCCCAAGTACATATGCACAGTACCTCTTATGTGAGGGTCTATCCTTCCATAGTTGATATGCCCCGCTTTCGTCAGTCATCCTTCGGAAAATTTACCAGGCCAACAGACTCGCACAGCTGTCACTCCCTCACCTGTGTTCTCTCTAGGAAGAGAACGCGTACTTGCAACATCTCCTACACTTCAAAAAGCGGATAACTGAGATCGGCGGAAAAGACATCACCGTCTACGATGTCCGAGGCATCAAGAAGAGCAACAGAAAGGGGATCCTAAGTGAGCGGCGCCACTGACATGCCGTCGTTTATCCTGGTCGGATACATGTAGTATGAATGGGTTGGTAGAGATATCATATTGGCGCAAGCTAACCCAAACCACAGTGTGGTCCTTGGATGCTAGAACTGCTAATGGGCGACTAAATATAGAATCTGTGACGTGCAGCACAGCAACTGAATGAGTTTTTCAATGAGACTTTGCCCAAAACAACACTAAACACTCAGCAGGATTCAAGATAGCCTAGACGCTCTCCGCTCACAATATTGACTAAAGGCACTCTGCTCACTAAGACCACCGCGTGCTTGTGTAGGTCTACACGTTTCCGCCCACGATCTCATCCATGGCGCTGCGAACAGACATCACGAAACACGATGACGGCCTCATAACACCCACGTCCCCGGTAGCTATTCTCATTTCGGAACACAGCTGCGTAGTATCTTCAGCCAAGAGCAGGTCGTCGAAGCTGTTGGGGGGGCACAGGCCTTTAGGTTGCATTAACTGCGTGAATCCTTTAAGGCTCCGCAACGAAGATATCAAAGAATGATACTAGCATCATGATCAGGGCATCTGCGGATAGTAGAATACTATATCGGGATCAATTATTATTTATACAATTTTGGTCAAAATTCTCATACGGGTCTCAACGTAACTCCGTCTGCAACTCTGTCTTGATAGAGACCTCGAAAGATGTGTCTAAACATCGCCACCAACAAACAAAAGTTGCCAAAAGCAATCCAAAGGGGCACAAGAGTATGATCGGGTATAACGGAAGTATAGAAGGCTCTTGGTCAACATGGTATAAGAGCGCGCGTGTGGCAGATGCTTACGCAAAGAGTACAAAAGGTAGTGCACAAAATAGTACAAGTCAAAGGTTGCTATTAGGAGCTAGGAGCAACTACTCTACATAAGGACCCAGAATTTCTAAGACTCATAACGTCAGTATGAGGAAGTCCCCCTTCCATTACTCCTGTCATACCGGCGCGGATCTTGCAGGTCGGAAAAGGGACACTCGGGATTTTTGTACATGTAGACTTCACTGGTCGAGATAACTAGATCTTGCATTCAAGCAACATCCAAAGGCATCTGTTCGCACAGGGCCACTCTTGTTACCATAGGAAGATATCGTGTTGCTCAAACCAAAAACCTCAGTCTTAAGAGCGAGAATGCGATCCGCCCCTGTGTCAACACCCATTCTTCGGGCCGCTGCAAGCTTCTAATAATGCTCCAAGATAAGGCTATGGTGACCAAAGTAGAAGCAAAAGCAGTGCCTGGAATGTAGGACTGGCCAAATGGTGACAAGGATCGATTGTCGGTATGGAATTGAGTGCTTGCATTCCCGACAGCTTGTCTTAGGGCCGTACATAACGCATCGAATTTGATCCCAGAAAGCAGTAATGCCGGCCTCTTGCAGGGTTGGTGAGCTTTTCGCGGTGCTGAGTTCGTGTTCGTTGAGGCCTTCGGGCCTTCCAAGTGCCACCACACAATATCTCCGCATGTCACCAGTATCTAACCTGATTGGGCCAAGCGTTGACTATGCCCCACATCGAACACCCCTTTTCCCTTCGTCAGCAAATTAATGATGCAACTTTTTGAACAGAAACGATGCCGCTGTCTGCTGAATTTATCATGTATAGATGTGCTACGCGGTGAGTATGCGCATCTGGGGCGGAGAAAAGGACGAAGCGCAGCGCGAAGTGGGTCGGCTAGGAAAGAACAAACCACAGAATTGTAGAAGCCTCGGCAGGCGACGCAACGTGGTTTCCTGGTTCTTGAGGATTGCCGCCGGTTAATAGGAGAGTATTTGGTACCCATCGCAAGCGCCCTAACCACTAAGCCCCATTCACCCACAAAACCTTTGATCATACTTTTTTTACGTGAGCTGGTCCTACCCCCTGTCTTCTTTTGCAAACGCCTCGACCCTAAGGTGAGGGAAGTAGGATCATATGATTTCGGGAGCCTGTTAGTAAAGATATATTGATTTCGTAAGCCGCTGAAAAGGCAGCCAGGAAGCGGTTTCTAAATCAATCGTGTCTTGTGCAGCTAGAGCCAGGACTTGTGTGCGCCGTGTTTTATCTGAGCTTCCAGTTTCCCTGAGAGAAAGACGATGATTAGGTTTCTATATCTGTTTGCTCTATCACGCTTCATTGCGCTCCACAGTTGTGTTTTCCCACTCTTCAATTTCGATCGCTATTGGTCCACATTATGTGCGGTGACGCAACCTTCTCTAGAGTTCCCTCTGTTTCCAAATTGCGCTACAACGCTAGCTGTACTCTGAGTGAGCAAGGTTTATCGCCTTGGCGTTTTCTGACCCTTCAAATTCGCCACTGTTGCAAATCAACTTCCTCCCACTTGACCTCACCAACATGAACATTCAAGTCGGACACCATCCTCGCATACCATGGTCTCATGAACCTACAAAGTCCTTCTACTCGGCAGTGGACGCTATGCATCTACACTATCCCGACTTGACACATACCCGCTCTTCATGCTCCCAAGGAAACGATAGCAAAGATCCCTCGCGTGGACGAATCGTTCATCTGCTCCAGTCTTCTCCTCTCAACTCTTCTCGATACAGCCAACTCTCAGTCATACCCACTACCACCGCTACCACCACCACCACCACCACTACTACTACTACTACTACTACTACTACTACTACTACTACTACTACTACTACTACTACTACTACTACTACTACTACTACTACTACTACTACTACTACTACTACTATTCTTCGACGATTTTCAGGTTCCTATGGTCGTATGTACACTTTCTTGTACAATTCCACGGTATATTATACTATCTACGAGCACGTCGACACTTCAATGCCGGCGACTGCTTCGTCGACTTTACCAGTCCGGCAGCCGCATCTAAGACCCTTGGTCTCAATGGGTCTCTTATCCCCAATTCCAACCATCCTTTACGTCAACTCTACGGATATGGATACAGGCCACTGTGGCTCTTCAAAGACCACGACTACGATGACAGCGGAGATTATATGATTGAAGGTGTCTCTTGCATACCAACCCATCGGTAGTCTCTTGGAGGCTTGCCGAGATGCCCTTCGCATAGACGTCTCCGATGATTTGGAGCTCGGCTTCTGTCTGAATTCATTTCACAACATTGAGCTCTACTAGGGGCACAGTTCCTGTGCCTTCATCACTCTACAGGAACTGGTGAACGTTTACATGCGGCTCCAAGCTCAAGGTTGAAATTCAGACATCGGGGGAAGTCCAGCCAATGCTAGGTCACTTTGTAAATCAATATATTCAATTTGAAAACTTCTGGTAAATGTATGGTGCATGATGATTTAATTAAACATATAAGTGCGTTGACATGGGCTGCGTGCGAAGAGCGAGCCCCCTAGCCTTGGTAGATGCTCTACAATACGTTAAAGTCTACAGTCAATCATACCGTTGGTATTGTGGCTCTTTTCTGTGGAGATTATCAGGATTATAAACATCAAAGCTAGCTTAACGTGATCCCATCACCAGTCCAACCAGCTCGTGCTATTGGCACTATCGGAAGACTTCAATGACTCAGAATTCATGTGCATAAGCTTTTCCGATTCCTCAATCCTCTCTTGTATAGAAATGTATTACACATCTTCGCTGCCTTTCGGTGCCATAATACCAGAATTTCACCTTCTCTGCCGAATTCATGAAGAACATCCACCTGCTTACCGGTCTAATCTAGCTTGCTTTCTATAAAAGTCTGAATCTTTCCTGCATCCTCGTATTTATACCGGAAGATATTCCATCGTGCCGTGTGTACGCTGTTGTATAGTCTACTTTGTCCTACGAGGGGCTGACGTTAATCACGCTGATGAAGCCTTACGACGGGGTTGTATTGAGTCTCACGCTCGGAACTAGAGCTCCTTTTGAATCCTTCGGACCTTCAAATTCTCGCTCATGTGGCCTTTTCAAGAGTGTGAGGGCTTCCAAGTAGATAGCAGGTCGTGACCATCTCGATACCAATACCTCCTTGTTCCACGAACTCGAGCCGGTTTTGCCTTCGAATAGATATGGTGTGTGGCTGCCATAGATTCTTCCAGTTTTCCACATCTATCAACTAGTGATGCTTTGTCTTGCCTTGACAATCATCTGATAAATGCCTTCCACAGCGACGACTGGGCTGATGATGATAGAGAATGGCAAGTGTGGCTTCAGCTTGACAAGTTCCCAATAGAAACCTTTTTTCTGTCAAATAATAAGGCTCTGACGTGAACGTACCTCTGTTGTTGTTCCTTATGTTTGACTTGCATACATTGTTCTCTTCACTTGCGCCTGCCTCACATCTTGAGTTGTTCCTTCATCTTTTCGTCTTATTTCTCTCTTTTAAGACTATGCAAGCCCACCATCACCTGCCATGTTAGTTATTACCTTACACTTACATGTATATGTGCCTATTCTTTTCATTTTTTCTTCGCACTTGCGTCTCCAATGACCTTCAAGTTGTTCCTCCATACTTGCACCTCTCTTTCGATCTTGGTTTTGTCCTGCCTACACACATATTGGCACTCAGTATTGAGTTACTCTTCCACAATTGCTCTGTTTCGGTTGTTCTCACAGGTGTACGCCTTACTCCCATCTTCAGTTGTTCCTCCAATCCTTTTGCCTATTACTTCTGATCTTGAGTTGTCCCTCCACGCCTTGTCTTGGCTGGTTTCTTCTATCTCCCGCAGTTTTCCTAAGCAAGTACCTGTCTTACTCGCCGCCTGTAGTGCCCCCAGTTGTTTGGTTCGCGCTGTGTTCGTCAGGAGGGGGAACAAGGCGATCGTAGAGAGCAGGCTTCGCAGGCGAACACGCGGTTGATCTGATGCTATGGGCTCATATTTAGCTTTTCAATCGCCTTTTCAACCAGTTCAGTGCCGGTTTGGGGGACGCTTGCCGCCTCCGCTTCGAGTTTGACGTCGGGTTTGTTCATGTTAAACCCAACCAATTCTTTTCAACGATTTTTTGCAAGCAAGCTTTGTCAACATTTCCATTGTATTCAGGAGTTGTATGAGTTTATCGCATATCCATGCTAACGGTCAGGCCTGAAGCCTGTGGAACGCAGTAAGTTTTTGATTTTTGCTGTCGGTGCCCCTGTCTGCAAGAGTTCCTGCCAGCATTAAACCTGACACCTTCCCGGTTGTGAGGGTGGTAACTTCCCTTGCTCGTGTATATGCCCTGATCTCCTGATGGAGACGAGGAGGGGTTTCCGTTTGCGACAAGTCGCACTCGCAACTGAGGGAGTACTGGGGCGAAGAGACGCGCCGCCTTAAACTCAAGGACGTAGTGCTTTGTAACGTCCATGGTGGAAGCGCTTTGTTGTTGCTTTCGGTGACGTGCTTGCTGCCATCGCGATCGAAGTTGTCAGCGCCGGTGAGGGACCAAAAGGCGTAGTGTAGGGAGCTTGCCTGAGGTGTGACCGACATGCAGAGCGTTTGAGGACGACACGAAGTCAGTTACTAGCCTCTCTGACACGTATATTTGGTGTCCGAGGCTTCGTGGGCTGGACTGGTGGGGTGGGGATGGGAAATGGGAAGCGGTGGAGGGGCACTGGCAGCCACCCACACCTTTCCGGGTCTGGCCAATTGAATGCGCACCCTGGACAGCCCAAGCCCCAGGCCAGAACATTTTACAGCCCTGATGAAGCACTAGAATCAAAATTACCTGCTTTTGGGTTACTAAGACCCACAAAAGCCCGCGTAATGGGCAAGCCTCGAGCTTGGCAGCGCAGTCGTCACACGTCTCGTGCCGTGTTTTGCTGCGTTTCAACATTTTATCGCCTCTCATGTTTAGTTTCATGCGGCTTGTCAGCTTTCCTGGCTATTTTGGTCTCGATCAGAAGGCAGTTTTCGTACCTACTATCCTTGTTCAACATACCGCATGCTCGACAGAACCTGCTTTCACCCTCCCTGGTCTCGGAAACGGGAGAGACTCCGTCAGCGGCTTCACAATAATCCAATACAAGCGCCAGATTTTTAGGTCATCGCAGTCATATTTGAGCGGTACTGTTGATCTACGAAGGACGTTTTTGGTGGAGGACAAGATCGTGTCACTGCGTGGCTACGATGGCTCGAGGAACTGTCTGTATTTGCTGTATGACTACTTCTCCGTACTAAAGCCATGGAATCGAAAGCTACTGATGCTTCTAGACGCTAGATTCCTCGTAGGCAAAAGCCTAACATGCCCCTCTTAGGCTAACAGGCGTGCCGGTCCGCTCAAACGGACCTACCTTAGCCGGCAAGACACCCTGGGTCTATCTTCCAGGATCCTTCATCCAGTGGGTATACAGAGTTCTTCTAAAGTTGCAAGTAGGAGGTCAAGTTGGCCTGTCTAGGCTCCTATCCGCTACATCGCTGTTAAAGCCGTCTCTATCTAGTACCAACCCACCTTCTGTCGCTTACGAGGATATCAAGGTTTTGGACAACTCTTTGAGGCAATGGTACTCTAAAAGCTGGTTGATGTGGGGTTCCGGTGGTATCATAGCTGGTATTGCGCTCTCTTCCACGGCGCCTTTCTCTTATAAGGTATACGAGCAGCCCGGCTACTAATATTGATGTAGTGACTGGGTCAACCAGTCAGGTTACCTAGTCAATAAAAACACAGTTGTAGAGGTCCAGGTATTGGCCTCGTTAGTACTGGTCATCAGTTCCTGTTTCGCGTTCTCGAAAGCCTTCGATATACACAGATTCGTAAACTTTTACCCAAACCCACTACGAAGCGCCTCTCCGCTACCCAACACAACAGAACTGTAGCAACACTTCATCCTAGGTACGTACATATCATTCTGTCACAAGGCTACCAAAGCCCTTTCTCGAGCCTGTCACGCAGCTGAAGGGTTACACCACCGGTTTTGTAGAAACGAAGCGGGTTGGTCATGGACAAGGCAAGGTCCCTCAAACCCCAAAATCCGACTTCTCATCACATAGCAGTACAATAATTTGCGGATACCTACTCCAGAGCATATGCGTAGATCTCCCGAGCGTCTTGTCCGTCACCGGTACCCTTCGCACGAAGCCCCCGCCGGGTGATCTCACGGCTGCCTTTTCCACACCGCCTCGAGATAGTCTACGAAATGAAGGTCAAGGTTAAGAATGTATGTTACGCAAAGCTAGGACAAACAGCCCCGTGATAAATAGTGAAGCGTCAGCTACAGAGGGATGGCAGGTCGAGCCTGAAGAATTCGCATGTGGACAGCACGCTGGACACGGAACAAGTAGCATGTCAAACCTAGAACTTAGCAATATTAAATATGAAATATTGGAAACTGATACATGAGACGTTCAGGATTGTTTGTGGGTCTAAATGAGGAGAGAAAAGGCGGGAGCCTGGGGATCTCTGTGCCTCAAACTCTGGTGCAAATGGCGCAATAGCCATCCTTTGGGCTATCTTTGTGTAATGGCTGAACAGCCGCCCCTTAAAGATGGCTACCAGAATTAGGCGCTACTGGCAGGGCACATGTCGAGGAGCGGGTTTCTCTGTGGCATTTTGTCCCGTGCTGATGCTTGAGAGCAGGGACCATGTTACAAGACTCATCTTCAATGTCCTTCGTCGTCGCTGATTGAGTCATCTCCACTCTTAATAGTGTAATCCTACGCTTGTGCAGAAGCCAGTTCGCGGCTGCCTCACAGCGTAGCCCACATGTCCTGGTAATTAAACCGTGATGCGGCCTCGGCGGAGATAGGAGTGTCACACATGGATAGGTCAAGTGAGAAATCTGAGGGCCTGGTGCCTGTATCCAAGCTTCTTGTGAAGCGCAAAATACCAGACTTTGTCACCCTCTACACGGAATCAACACCCTGCTGTCTCAAGCCATCTTCTCAGCCGTTCAAAATTTCCAGTACTTCTCTTCTAGTATTTGTGCACCCGGATCTGCGGCATGAGGTGCATCCGGATCTGCGGCATGAGGTGCATGTCCCGAAGGCTCGGGAGCAGCCCGAAGTTCTGGTGGACTGTTCATTTGTGGCTGGCAGATGATGATCCGGGCTCCACCATCCTCTTGTGGGTACACGGCATCATAAGTACGAGGCAGAAGGCCCATAAATCGCGCAGTGGTGCGGGGCAGTCAACGGGTACACAGAGGCGCTGCCTGCGGAGGGCGGGAGGATGCACGTTAATATTATATGCTGCTTAGGCGTTGCAGTCTACTTTAGAAAACGTGCTATCGGGCTGTAACAAATGAATCATGAGAATCGGTTCGACCAGGAACACCGTCACCATTGACAGTGTTGTGTCAACTTGTGCTACAAAGGGGTCCTCGATATTTTGTATGAAGTTTGGGAGCCAACATCTTGGTAGAGGGCGGCGGGACTGCCTTGATAGTGTTTATTACAATAAGGGCTTGCATGGAGGGTTATGGCGAGCGGGTGGCAGGCGCAGGGTAGTGAGCGGGTGGCAGTAGGCGGTAGGCAAGGTCAACACCAACAACAATAAGAACACCAACACCAAAAGTGAGCAGTCAGTACACAAGAGAGAGGTACTTTTCTTCTTCAAATGTGGCTTACAAGCCAAACATTCAATGAAAAAAATGGTAATGATAAAAAGTTTCAAAAGTTTCAAAGTTTTCAAATCTTCAAAGAAGACGACTTGTGTTTCCAAAAATTTTACTCACGGTTGCCTTGTACGGAACCAAATGTGAGTATACCCCAATGGGGCTGCCCCAAAAGGAGCGCTTTCCCTGTGCACAGTCAACCAACCTTTTAAACGGTACGTTTAGGGGATAAGAAATGTACTTACCTTGAAAGAAGGGAAGGGGTTCTATGGTGTAGTCAGCTGGGAAAAGGGAAGGGGGAGGAGTACTTGCTTTCAATGATGAAATGACAAGCTTGCAATGGACAAGGAACCTGTGAGTGTAGTCAGCTGACGAAAGAGGATGTGGGAAGGAGTACTTGCTTTTTGTGATGAGAGAACAAGCTGATGGTCAAAGACCTATGAGTGTAGTCAGCTGGGGAAAGGAAAGAAGGAAGATGTACTTACAAATATTTGAAGATGAGGAGCTGAGATGAGGATCTATGATTGTAGTCAGCCGAAATCGAGGATTGCTTCAAGATGTACTTAATTTCAAAGCTGAGAAGCTAACTTGAAAGTTGGAGTGGAGAGAAGCAGAAGAGGAGAGGGCCGGCCAAGAGGGGGTTTATATACTTTTCTATATTTCTCAACACGTGATTCTAGCCGCTAAAAGCTCGCTTAAGGGCCTCTAACTCTAAAGGGGGGTGG
>Ga0247757_10001538_pt1 | contig 14791 bp, 11 predicted proteins | sample UWRJL126311R4_FD_180929 | JGI IMG/M metagenome (GOLD analysis project Ga0247757, IMG submission 180929) | Plant litter microbial communities from Arlington Agricultural Research Station in Wisconsin, United States - UWRJ-L126-311R-4 | ecosystem: Environmental > Terrestrial > Plant litter >... | reverse complement strand
GTGGTGGGCGAGGTGGTAATTCAATGTGAAATTAGGAGTTTTTTTTTTTTTTTTTGGTCTCCTAGATTGGGGGTGTGCTGATGCAGTTTTTAGGTAGATATAATTGTTTGCGGTGGGGGGTCTTGTGGGTGTGTGGTTGCAGGACGATTGGCGAATTTAGACCGTAAGCGAACTCAATTGGCATCAATGACACAAAGTTACTTTGTTATAAGTATAGACTAATCAAATCTTCTTGCAGATAACCTTCAGGTCCTACTAATCGAAGCGGGCGAGAACAACCTGAATAACCCATGGTACGTATTCAATCCTTCCATACTCTACCCAACTCATAGGAAAAGGGTGTTCCGACCGGGTATCTTCCCGCGTAATATGAAGCTGGACAGTAAAACAGCTTCCTTTTATTACTCGCGGCCATCGGAATGGCTAGATGGGCGCCGAGCTGTTGTCCCATGCGCTCATATCCTGGGAGGTGGGTCGTCAATCAACTTCATGGTGAGCACTTGTTTCAATAGCGATTCATCTTCGAAAGTCTAACGATAGCGAAGATGTATACTCGTGCTTCGGCCTCGGATTACGATGACTTCCAAGCAAAGGGCTGGACCACCAAGGAACTTATTCCGTTGATGAAGAAGCACGAGACGTATCAGGTGAGCTACCCCTCATGGAAACCAAAAAAAAGATCAGAAATAGCACATTAAAACACCCTTATAAGGGTACTTGAGGGTTATTAAGTGGAGTTGTAGCGTGTGCAATATGAACTAATGGTTATTAGCGTTCCTGCAACAACCGCGACATCCACGGCTTTGAAGGACCAATCAAAGTCTCCTTCGGCAACTACACGTACCCCATCAAGGAAGATTTCCTACGCGCGAGCGAGTCCCAGGGCATTCCCACGACAGACGACCTCCAAGATCTGGTCACAGGCCACGGTGCAGAGCACTGGCTCAAGTGGATCAATCGCGACACCGGACGACGGAGCGACTCTGCGCACGGCTACATCCACAGCACTCGCGCACACTATCAGAACCTACATCTAGCCGTCAACACAAAGGTCGACAAGGTCATCCTCGAAGGCGGCCGCGCAGTGGGCGTCAGCACCGTGCCGACGAAGCCTCTCCATCCCGGCCAGTTGACAAACAAGATCTACAGGGCTAGGAAGCAGATCATCGTGTCGGGTGGTACTTTGAGCTCGCCATTGATCCTGCAAAGGAGCGGTATCGGTGATCCCGAGAAACTCCGTAAGGCGGGCGTGAAGCCGCTCGTCGACTTGCCGGGCGTGGGACTTAATTTCCAGGACCACTACCTCGTAAGTTTAACCTAGTCAGAGGAAACTAGGGAGAAGCTAACAGGTATCACGTAGACGTTCTCTGTCTTCCGCGCTAAACCACATGTCGAGTCCTTTGATGACTTTGTTCGCGGCGACCCGAAGGTCCAGGAACAAGTCTTCAACCAGTGGAACATCAACGGCACGGGTCCGTTAGCTACCAACGGTATCGATGCCGGTGTGAAGATTAGACCGACCGAAGAAGAGCTAAAGGAGATAGACTCGTGGCCTTGCCATGAGTTTAGGTCTGGCTGGGACAGCTACTTCAAGCACAAGCCCGACAAGCCGGTCATGCACTACTGTAAGCACAGCTCTGCTCACTACAGATCTAAATACTAATGACTGTATAGCTGTTATTGCCGGCTGGTTCGGCGACCATGTAAGTCGGGTGTATTATATATTTGAACGTAAGCTAATGCGGCGTAGATGCTCATGCCCCCCGGAAAATTCTTTACCATGTTTCACTTCCTAGAGTACCCCTTTTCGCGTGGCTCGACACACATCGTGTCGCCCGACCCATATGACGCTCCAGACTTCGATGCAGGTTTCATGAACGACAAGCGAGACATGGCTCCGATGGTCTGGGGCTACATCAAGTCCCGTGAGACAGCCCGTCGCATGGATGCCTACGCCGGCGAAGTCCAGGCCATGCACCCCTTCTACGCGTTCGATAGTCCTGCTCGCGCTAATGACATGGATCTCGCTACAACCAACGCCGTACGTATCTATGTATCGAACTTGTATTGCTCATACGCTGACGATACAATATAGTACGCACTCCCTGGAAATATCACAGCTGGCATCCAGCACGGCTCCTGGAGCATGCCGGTTAAGGCCGGTCGAACACCTAAACCCAGCTTCCTCAACTCTAATTCGCAGTATGTCCAGGAGGATCTTAAGTATACGAAAGAAGACATAAAGCACATTGAAGACTGGGTCAAGCGTGAGTCACTACTATCATCTCTGAATGAAGTCGAAAGGTTAACTTTTTTTTAGGTCACGTGGAAACCACGTGGCACTCGCTAGGCACCTGCTCGATGGCTCCTAAAGAGGGCAATTCTATTGTTAAGCATGGTGTCCTAGATGAGAGGCTGAATGTACATGGTGTTAAGGGGCTCAAGGTCGCGGACTTATCTATCTGTCCCGTAAGTTGCAATCGGTTTTCCTTTCCCCTTTTCCGTTTGCCACATCCAACAGTCTGGGGCACATTGGCTAATGGGTGTTGTTAGGATAACGTGGGGTGCAACACGTACTCGACAGCGCTGCTCATCGGCGAGAAGTGCGCGGTGCTGACGGCGGAGGATCTAGGGTACTCTGGGTCGGCACTGGATATGCGGATCCCAACGTATCATGCTCCTAGGGAGATTACGGGACTTTCGAGGCTATGATTGAAGGGAAGAGGTGGGATCTCATCCAAATTATCCTCAGTCACTCTTTATAGCTCTATCGAGAAAGCTGCAGCGTATGGAGTTGGGGGTGGCAGGGTGGGGTACCGCTTATACGATGAAAATGGAACGAATTCAATGAAGATATTAACCGAGAGCTGTGAGCCACTATCATCGTCGCTCACATCCTGTTTTTCTATGCCATAACACAGCCTTGTAAGCCATGTTACACTCATCAATTCTAGCGCCAGTACGAATGTTCAGATGCTTACCTGTCTTCAAAAGACATGCGAATTCTCCCATGCCATCATTAGAGTCTACGCCCATGAAGTATAACCCCGTACATCACACCCCCAACCCAAGTCTAAAGTCGGATGAAAGGTAGGCTACACCAAAACAAGCTTAGCGTGAGACCCTCCCGATACGAATCCCAACACCACCACCCTCGATCTTCGATTCTCACCCATGAAAACCCCGCGTCTGCATGACTAGAAGCAAAGGTCGGAGCCTGCAACGATCATCTTTGTCGCTATGGCCGCGCCGTTCATTCGCCCGTACGACGTCAATCGCGACTTCAGCAATGGCCTTCACGTTGTACGTGCAACCGCCCCACTTTTACCCTCCCAATGTCTTTCCGTCCCAGCCACACCCGGTCGACTCCATTTGGTCACAACCACCGCCCACATCCACTTCAAGTTCCAGCTCTTATATTTGCCAACGTAAAAATAAAAAAAAGCCATAGATATACTCATCTCAAATACACCCACACACCAAACACACACACACACACACACACACACTCTCTCTCTCTCTCTCTCTCTCTCTCTCTCTCTCTACACATAAGCTAACCCCTCCCCACTTTTAGTTCTTTACCACAATGGACAGCAGCGTCTCCCAGGACCCGGCCCGTACCATAGGCTCCTACCTGTGGTACAAAGCCTATGTCTCGCTAACACCTTCTACCTGCTTCATACTGGATGATGGCCATGGCCGTGCTGTAGGCTACATCATCGGCACGGCAGATACAGTAGGCTTCGCGGAGCGCTGGCGCTCTACGTTCGCGCCCATCGTCGACCCGAAGCTTGTGCCACCTCCGGAAGAGACCGTAAACGACCCCGCCATGGAGACCGAGATGGTTCGCGGCCTGCGACGGGCCGTATACGGCGCCGAGTGCAGCGTGTTCCAGGGCGAGGGACGGGAAGACCTGCTAAGAAGGTTTCCTGCGCACCTGCATATTAATTTACTACCTGAGTTTCAGCGGAGGGGGTGGGGGCCGGCGCTAATGCAGACGTTTGTGCAGCATGTTAAGGCACTAGGGGCGGATGGTGTGCACTTGGGAATGGTGAGGGGGAATCATGGAGCGAGGAGGTTCTACGAAAGGTTAGGGTTTGGGCTGTGTCAGGAGGTGTTAGACGGGGGCATCAGCGGGGAAGTGGGGAGGGAGGGAGAGGCGATTTGGTTAGTGAGGGAAATATGAAAGTGGGTAATGATATGAAAGTGCGAAGTGTAGCAACAGCCTAGATGCGCGCTCGCCTAGGCCTTTGTGACAGGTTTTCCCCGAAGTAGCATGGCGGACCGATATCACGTGCTCATGTAATACCATTTGTCGCGTAGAGTTTCGCATTGCCCGTATTCCTATATTAGTCTAGCAGTCTCGCCTTCCTACGACCAAAGTCTGCGCACTGTAGCGCAAGCCACACCGCCTGCAAGAGATTTCACGAAATCTTCGTGAAGGGCTTCATCCAATCGCTCTCGTGAACCTCTCAGCCGCACTATACTTCCTGGTCCTTCGTCTTCTAGGCGATCTATATCTCCGCCTTACCCCTCCTTTAGTATGTGACTACACGAGGCTATTCCCGACACAAGCAATATAATTGGTACAGCTCGTCGGTTTTACGTATGTAGGATTGACTCTAGATGGATCTGGGTAAAGGTTAGGGATACGAATTGCACTGAAATGCTTGTACTCTCATAGCTCGAGCTAAGATAAGAGGTATATAAGTCACCAATGAACCGAGTAAATCCTCTCAATCATAACATCTTGACAACTACTACTCAGTGCTCTTGCTCAAACCCTATCAAGACTAACATTCCTTGCAATCCATCAATATGCGCTTCTTATCCGTCGTTGCTCTCTTCCCTCTCGCCGCAATGGCCGCCGTCGCTTCTATCAACGAAAGAGCCGTTAACGGTCATTGCTCCGGCACCGCAACAGGCCGCTGGTTAAGTTCGGGTATCTGCGTCAGCACTTCGTCCTGCACTGGTAAGGGTGGCAAATACATCTCGGGAGGCTGTCCCTACGACGGAGATAATATCAAATGCTGTCTCGTGGGACTGGAGACGTCAGCGTCGACGAACCCTTGCGGAGGCATTTCCTTTTGCGAGTGGACCAGTAATGGATGCAGCGGTAGCTGGATTACGGGTAAGTGGTGGTCTTTTGTAGTGTATACGAGGCTGTTACTGACTAATATTAGGATCCTGTCCCGGAGGTGACAACTATAAGTGCTGTAGGCGCTGATAAAACGAGTGTGAAATTTGCGTAGCAGTAGCTCTATATCACTGGGTAGCCTCACCTATCTATATTAAGCACAGCTCCTCATCTTACCAACCTGCCGCTTTAAACGTTTATGAAATGCTTAACTTCTCCTTATTAGACTTTCTCCCTATCTCCTTCTGCTAGTTCTCAAATCTGACCCTAGCGCCTCTATTGCTAAGCGGCCTATGCTTTTCTATGCTTCGCTTACCTGCTCCTCTGTCTTATCTCTGGTGTCAAGTACAAAATAGTAGGATTTTTTGGCGACAGTACGCGATATCTTTATAGAGGCTCAAGGGTTTTGGTTTTTAAAGAGGCGGCAGATAATTAGATTTGCATTTAAGGGTTGCTATTACTAGTAGCATACAAAGTTAACTGTACCCCAAAAAAAACCCCCATATAAGTTTTTTTATTATACCTAATTTTATTGCTCTATGTAATTTAGCATGCTTAGTTACTACAGTATTTAATTCTACAGAGAGATCAATATATAATATCAAAGATGCTAGTATAAAAACAGCCATAAGCCTTAGTTTAAATCAATAAGGGTACTATTTAACGGGATGGTCGTAGTTCTGCCACACTACTTTTCCAAATCCTTGGCCCGCCACACTTCCACACTTACTATTCGCCTCTAATCTGAGCTTTCTATCCATAGACACTTATTTGTGAGTAGTACTCATCTACTAACTTTTAAATTACGAACGGAGTACTCAGACATATCGACGCTACTACAAAACGGCCAGGCCTATGGCGCCAGGCCTCTTATTCCAAGGGATCGAAGGGTCAGTCAAATAATATATATAGGATTTGATGAGCTTATGTACTACCGTTATATTGCCCAGAATCGTATATGTTAGAATTCTAGTGGTGGGTCAGCTGAATGCGTTATCGTAGTAACTTTCCTAGCACAACATTACACAAAACAACAAATAAAGATGTCTAATCATCAAGAGCGAAGCATTCGTGTACTTCGAGGTTCCAATTCTCCATAGAAATTCGTATTAGGATAGGCTGTCGTAGGGACCAGAATAGCCTCCTTCTAGTCTTCGCATTAAATAAGAATTAAGAGTATTGCAAGAAGAGTAATTACCATATACAAAGAAGAGTTGGGGAGTAAATTCCTGATAAAGCTGCTTCTACAGCCAGATTCTGAACTTGGAATTGGTTCTTTCGAGGCTATAGATGCATTACAGTCCTTCCAAAAACCTGTTTGTATCGCTCTTAAGTCTGATTAGCCCAGTGACCGCTCGCAAAGACCACAATCATATCAATTCAGACCCTGTTAGTCATTCACCGCCTTTGGTGCAAGTGAAAACGAGTATTAGCCATATATGGAGGTATTGCTCAAGCAAGACTTCTTGTCCACTTTAAAGATTGCAGTGCAATGAATAAGGTAGGAGGCTCCTATAGATCTCCATGTAATGTACTGAATCGGGTAAAGAAACAGTCTTTGGCTCGAGAGAGAGAAAACGGCCTAGGCAATAAAAGCTGACGGGATTGAAGGGGTTGAAGGGATTGGACTTGGCACTTTGCATGTGAGTCACTCCAAAAGCGGCGACAGAAAGCCTCCAAAAAGAAGTCAAAAGTCCCCAGAGATAGAGTTACTGTAGTAATATGAGCCATATTGTGTTCTAGCGTTAGGCTAGTATGAGATTAACGAAGTCACCATTTAATGTCATACTCTATCTAACGCATTCTATTTGACAACCAGGTAGCCTGATTGCCCTTCTAAATCCGTACGGTTCCAGGAGAAGTAATAATTAGCCATTTGCATACTAGCAGCCTGAGCTTTCCTGGCGCCCTCCAGACATTCTTCCTCCCATTTTTCTAGGGCCATAGCCCCTTCGAACACCTTAGCCAGTCCCAAAGCCTGAAAGGCCGCCTGACTAGTACTCATACCAGCATGGGTGCGGCAAAGAGAAAAGGCGTCGCCTACGAGAAGCAGCTTTCCATCGTAGAATACACTTTTTTCCCCCGGAAAGTCTCTGATTGCAGAAACGAAAGGCTCTTCTGTCCTTTCAAGTAGCTCATTGAAGTAAGGATTAGGCATATTTTTAATCTTGTTGAGTATCCCGTTCCACACTTTGGGCTGCATCTTTCCCCGGGGAATTGTTGTAAAATGCTTCTTTCCATCCGCATCTGTCATCGTATCGTTGAATTCCTGCGAGTCTTCGGGAATCACATCGTACCAAATCCAGACGAACTCGCATGGCTTGGTTGCGCCGTCAATGGTATCGCCCGGAACGTGGTACCTACTACCCATGAGTCCTGTGTTAATGTAAAAGGCGGTGCTATGAACGCTTACGAAATAAAGTAGCCGTAGCCGCCTCTGGCGCGATGTACCATGCACCGGTTTCGCAAAGCATCTCGAGTGCGGGCAGTCAGTGCGGCTTCACGTAGCCTTCCGCGCCATGTAACATAGCCGGAGTACTGCGGTGAGATGTTCCCCAAAACCTTCTTTCGTACGGTAGAATTCGCACCATCGGCAGCGATAAGAACATCCGCAAAAACGGTACTCGTAGTCGCATTCTCTGTGCTTCGATATGTTACCGACACTTTGCTACCGTCGTAGCTAATGTCTTCAACAGATGTATGATTCTCATATGTTGCCGCGGGTTTCGAATCTCGGGTATCCATGAGAGCTCCCAAAAACAGATCGTACAAGATCTTCCAGGTCGTCATGCGCATGGGCTCGGTCACGGGGAGCTGCGTCACAACATCGCCTTTTTCATCCACAATGTCAATCCCGGGCATCCTGATGGCATACTCGGGATAGTCTTTTATGTATGTCTCGATGAAAGTGTGGACTTCAGGGCCGGCACGGATCCCCGCTGCTTCGCTTTGCAAAGCTGCGTCGTCGCGCCTTTCCAGTACACGAACACTGTACCCCAAGTTCCGGAGGACTATGGCATTCATGAGTCCGGCTAAAGAGCCTCCAGCCTGACGCAGTGGCTTAGTTGATGGTTGGCGAAACGCATTCCGTGGCACAACTCACGACTACCGCTTGTTTTGTTTCGCTAGACATTATCGGCTTGACCAAAGGCGAATTATTTGACTAGGACGTGTTTGATGCAAAATAGAAAGTATTGATTAACATACAGCAAAGGGTATCTAGAGAAATAAGTAGTTCGAAGCTTTGCGGGGTTTTACAAAGTACCTGGACCCGAGAGCCAACGAAAACACGCGTCTCGTGTTGCCCCCCCATGTCCGAGATGCATGATTGCAGCGTGGCGGTTGTTTGCTGGTTCCTTCAACAATACCAACAACGAAATAGTATGTGTGTATCTATTCGTCAAGAAGTATATCATCGATCCTAAAAGGTCTCGATATTAATACGTCTGAGAACAATGTTTGGTCCAAATTTCCGTAGCGCATAACAATTACATGCTTGAACGAGTAATTACGGATGCCGCTCCTAGGAAAACTAGGCTTAGATAGAAAAGGCGTACTTTTAGTTAGATAGTTGGTAGCATCCTTAATCAGGTAGTAGAAGTTAAGCAGCTCTCTCTTTCTTTTCCGACGTCTTGGCACAAGCCATAATTGGGTAGCAATGCTAATTCAGAAGACCGTCCAAACAGAAGAACATTAAGCAAAACAAAATCTTACTGCCAATATTTCTCATTGCACAGTAGTGACAGTATAAGCACGTCAAAACAAGGCTTCGATAGTTGCCAAAGGCTTAGCCTAACCAGGAGAACTAATCTGAATGCGTGAATTATCAACTAACACAACGTCTCCAGGGAATAATCTCTGCCTGATTTTTGTTACAAGACTGCATATTATTACATCAGTTTTATTCGAAGAATATTTGGACTTGAAAAATAGAGATATGTATACGAATAGAATATAAGATGTATTTACAGGATCGCCCCTAGAACTTCAATACCGGGGCATGCTTCATAGGAAATGATTCACAGGCACAATGTCAGCTTATCTGAAAATACGAGAAAATGGTTCCAAAAAGCGCCCGTCGCTTATACGACCGGCCATCCGCTCGAGAAGTCGATCTTGTTGATACCGAATTGCTTCTGTCCGTCGTTGTAGCCGATGCGGGTGTCAACGTAGTGGTAGTACAGCACCGGGCCAAGGGTAGGGTCGTAGTAAACACCCTGTCCGCCAGGACCGTAGACCCAGTCGTGGGATTCCAAGACTGTGGTTCCGCCGCCTTCGGTGCACTTCTTGCCGTTCTTATCAACAAATCCCCCATTGGCACTGGTGGACCTGCAAACTTGAATCTTGTACTCGGCGCCCTTAGCCGGCCTGTTCTGATCATAACCGCAGCACTTGCCAACCGAAAAGAACAGGTAGTGGTACTTGCCATTCAAGCAAATGAAAGCAGCTTCCTGTGCGTGTTCACCCTCGGGTTTGAGCGCAATGTTGACGCTCGAAGCGCCGCTAACCGTCTTCAGGGGCGGGTTTTGCATGTTTACGGAATAGAGATCACCCCAGAAGGAGCCAAACGACATGACGAATTTGGATCCGTCCCAGTACAAGGCACCATCGATGGCATTGTAGCTCTTTCCAGAACTAGAAGAGATGCCGGTGGCACCAAGGTCGCTCCAGGTCAAGAGGTCTTTGCTAGTTGCTACACCAATGGCAGAGTTCTGGGAGCCAAACGACGAGACGCTGTAGTAGAGGTAGTAGGTATCGGCAACCTTGGTGACATCTGGAGCCTTTTTTTTGCGCGTTCAGTTCATGCTCAAGCCATAGCCAATCGAAGTCCCAACATACCCATAAGTCATCCTTGCCCGTCAAATTGATAGTAGATCCTTTTGGGATGGCAGCACCCCTGTATGTCCAGGGACCTGTAATGCTTGGTGCACTGTGTATGGCAATCTTGCCGCCAGTCGAGAATCGAAAGTATGTCCCATCGTCTCGGCGGATCAGTGCGGGATCATGAGCATTGTTGCAAACCCCGCTGCAAGACATGGGATTCGCGTAACCATGAACGAGGGCGGCCACTGAAAGCAGCGAGGCGACAATCGAAAACCGCATCTTGGCTGCAAAGCAAGAAGCCAGGAACGAGTGACCAGAGGGATGTGAGTACGGGACAGAAAGGCAAAACGAAGCATGAAACAGTCAATATAGATATACTTCGAATGGACAAGCTTTCGACGTGCCGCGGGGCACTGAATTGAGAGATGAAAAACGGGCCTCGGCATGGTAATTAATGGGCACGTGGAGCATTAGGTGCAGGCGACTTGGACTGACAAGGGCATTCGTACGATCAAAGCTAATCAATTTGTATTACCAGAGGCCGTTTCCATGATTCGCATTGTCTGCGTACTCTCTTAACCTCGTTTCAAGGGACGGTAATCAGATGCATTCGCACCAATCGGAGAATAACTCGGTCGGCAATAGCAAAACACTGGATCCCCCGCCTGGATCCGAATTTTCCGCGAATTCCATAACAATATTCGATTTATTTGTGCTCTGTTCCCAGAAACCGATCTCTCATAATCGAATTGTTGCATGAAGAAACTGCGGCGGCGTCCGCTTCGCACCTTTTGCAATGAATGAAATCTTCAACATAGTTTGGGTTATATTTTGCGGCTGCTCACATTTGAAGGGGTCGACTAGACCCTGCTTGTGACTAGTAATTGGAGGCTACTGTACGTTGGGGGTTGATACAGTTTGCAATAGACTCACTAGAAGCGACATGGTACAAAGACGGTGTTCCAGTTGTTATTTAGCAAGGTAGTGAAAGAGAAGCTCAAGGTATTAAGCTCGCTCTGCATGGCTGATGCGCCATGGTACATGGGGCCGGGCAGCGATAGAAAAAAAGAGTCCCTCAGAAGGGATTAGTACAAGGTGGCGTGCGAAGGGAGAATAAGTGATACGATGAGAACGAGGCAGAGAACTCTATGTTTGCCTTATTCCCATCTGATGTCATGTCCAAAATCACACTAGTGTTTTAACCATCCTGATTAGGAGTGCTCTACAAAGATGTCGAGATAGTTTCTTGAAAATATGCCACGAAAACCCTGAATAAAAATAAGATCAACATTCGTGTTCCTAAACCGGCCCTGTCCAAAGCTGAATACGTGAAGCGGGCATGCTACGCTTCCCTCCGCATACATGTGCCTAAAACGAAACTAACGGAAAATCGGATAATCGACCTTCTTCTTTTCATTCTCTTCTCTTGGCTGCTAGAACCCAAAGTTCGTCATCCCACTCGGTGTATCCCATAGCGCCTCCCATGAAAAATCAAACGCATTTGGATCGAGCAGCTCGCTGAGTAGCAAGCTCGGATCCTCCATGACAGGTCCCATGTGGGCATCATCTTCGCGGGGCGGACTGTGGTTCTGCGGCAGGACGTCTGGCCCAACGGGTTCGCCGGGCCCGGGAGGTAGTGGGTGGTTATGGGTAGAGATGGAGGTGGTCGAAGTAGCGGTGGTGGTCAGAGACGGGAGAGAGGAAGTTGATGCGGTCAAGGCAGCAATTTTGGCGACGGATTCAGAGCAGCGTTCGAGGGTGTAGTCGGCGATCTGGACAAGGAAGAGTTAGTCTGGTAGGAATTAATAAGGGTGTGAAACTCACATCCCAATCCCACATGTCCCTCGCGAATTGAATATGTCTAATCACCCTCTCCAGCCTCCCCACATCCTCCATCCTGGACCCAACATCCACCGTCTCCACCGCGCACCTCAAACTAACCGTCACAGCGTGTACCAGCATGTGCGTCGCATATGGCATCCAAAAATCCTGGAACTGGCCTTCGCCTAGGAACAACACGAAATCCAGCACCGCCGCCGACGCACCCCGCAGCTCATCGAGTCGCCGTTTCTCGGCGCCTGCGTCCCCACTGAGCACCGCAGCGCGCAGGTTCACGCGGCTGAGCAGGAGACGCACAGAGAGGAAGCAGAACCAAAGATTGCTAGTACCAGGCTTGTTGGGCAAGGGTAACCACTCCGGCAACCTCGTTTCCAGGTCCGCGAGCTGGCTGCGGAGGTTTTCCACTGTCTGACCGAGCGTGTTGCGGCAGGGTTTGATTTGGTAGACAAGGGGGATGATGTCGCCAAGAAGCTCGGTGAGGCTGCAGAGGTGGATGAAGGAAGTGGTGGCGTAGCGTTGGGCGGGGGTTGCACGCGAAGAGAGCAGGATTTCGGGCGTGGGGAGCGGCACGTCGTAGAAGCGTTTGTTGATGTGTGGGAGGACGCCATAGGCGATGCTAGTCCAGTAGTCGGTGATGAGGACGCCCCACCACATGCGAATGCGAGTGTTTTTTTCGCATGAGGTGATCTGGGGTGGGTCAGTTCGAGGAGAGAGAGGGGGCTGTGGAATAGAATAAAGACGAGACGAAGTAAATGATAGACAATAGCCAGGATGAAGTGGATGTTGGGAAACAAGAGTAAAGCAAGATTGATATGACGACTTGCAGTAAAATTACCGAGAAACAAAATTAACAAACAAATTAGAACCGCGACATACATTCCACTTGGTAGGATCCCTATGCAATCCAAATGTCTGCGCCAAAGACACCGTCCGTCCGCAAAGCGTAATATTACCTACAATCGACACCGACGGCCTTCCAATCTGATCCAGCACGGCCGAGCAAACAGTCGCAAGACTCGGGCTCAGAAAATCTTCCAGCAGCGCAGTGATGGCCTTGTTCCATACGTAGTGGCAATCGGGCTTCGGGTGCATCTTGAGCGTATCTGACAAGTGCCAGTGCGGGGTCCCAATGGCGTAGACGACACATTGAATGTTCTTGGATATCTTTTCAAACTCGCCTTTGCGCAGTAGAGAACACGTTTCATTGTCTAGGACGGGGAACGCGGAGTGCACGTACGTGAAGAAGAGATCGATGATTTCGCGCTTGAAGGGGCCCATGAGTTGGCGGATGATGTCGAGCTCCTGCTTGCCGGCGCCCAGTTCCGGCGCGAGACCGGTCCGGAACCGGGGTACGGTGAGATACACAACGGGGTTGTCGGCGTCGTGGGAGAGAAGCTGGTACTGATCCGGGCCATGGGCTCCGACTGAGTGGTGCTGGGACATGTGGCGCTGCAAGATGTCCACGTCTTCAGCAATGTGCGGGGCGAGGATGATGCTGGCAGAGGGATGGCTTGACGGCTTATGCAGGATGGGCGCGGAGTGCGGTCTGTCCGGCCTATCGTCATCTTCTAGGCCATCCCCAGGCTTGCTGAGGCGTCGTCTTTTGGAAGGGGAGCGAGCGCCGCTGGAGGTTTCCTCGGGAGAGGCATCTGTGGACCGGTGTACATACTGGCATTTCAGTCGCCTCTCGCGACAGGACAGACATGGTTCACCGGGAATGTCTATGTAGCAGCGGATCTTGCGCGAACGGCAACGGATGCATGCAGGGACTCTGTGCGAGCGATAGGGCCGGCTTTGTATGGGAGCTCCAGCGGTGCTGGCCATTCAATCTAGCGCCAAGGCCAAGGGGAAAAGATGTGCACGGGGGAAGGCTGGGAACTTGGAACGTGGGAGTCCGTTTTTGTTATCGAAGCAATTGGCGGGGGGTGTTGTGTTGTGAGCAGTAAGAGTCAATAGCTTATGGCCAGGCCGATAGCGGTTCAATCGACGTTCCTTCTTAGCCCGCCTTGACTGCTTTGGGCGGCCCCACCACGAATCTCACATGCATGAACAGCAGTTCTGCATCCACCTCGTCGACATGCCCAACCCTCCGCTAGTAGTCGTCGTCGTCCTCCATGTCGTCGAAGCCGGTAAAGGTCTGCACTGGCTTCTTCTCGACTGGCTTGGGCGCCGGAGCAGGGGCGGGCGCGTTGTGCAGGACAAGCTCCTGTGGTTCGGCTTGTGCCTGGGCTTCCGACTGGGCATGGGCGGCGGCCTGGCGGTCAGCCTCTGCGGCGATGCGGTCTTTCTCGTCTTCTGCCAGCTTGGTCAGGTCAACTTGGGTGGCGTCCTTGCCCGTGTCCAGCAGGTACTGGATCTGCATGAGGTTGCCACGGCGAATCTTGTCGTCGTCTGGCCACGGGAACCAGCGGCGGTTGCTCTCGTTGAGCTTCTTGAGCCATTCGGCCTCCTCGGCGGTTACCACCTTCTCGTCGCTCTCTAGCGCAGGCTCGTCAGACGCAGAGAGCTGGGCGGGGGCATCCTCGGATGGGAACGGGCGCGGAACGTGCTCACGGTAGGTCGGGGGCACGGTGTGGTGGGCAATGTTTTTTGCGTAGCGGAGCAGCTCGTCGAAAGGCACGGGGCGCGTGTCTGCAAGGAAGCTTGTGGCCGGGGTTGCGAAGAGGTCGCGTCGCAGGTCGGCGAGGGCAGCGACCGACGAGGCGAGCTGGTCGTCGAGCGCATCGGCTTCGGCGCGCAGGGCCTGGATGCGGGCGTTGTTGTGCTGGTGTTGGATGACTGCGGGCGTCAGCTGCTGCACACGCATTGGACGTGTAGAGGGGACGCACGCTGGTCGAGCCCGCGGCTGAGCTCCTCGTCGGCGCCCAGCAGCTGCAGGGCAGCCTGCGGGGACGGGTTGAAGGCGGCAATGGACTCGACGAGCGCGCCCAGGGCCGTCTCGACGCGCTGGAACTGGGCCTGCAGGACGGCGTCCATTGGCGAGGGCAGGGG
>Ga0247757_10001537_pt1 | contig 14797 bp, 7 predicted proteins | sample UWRJL126311R4_FD_180929 | JGI IMG/M metagenome (GOLD analysis project Ga0247757, IMG submission 180929) | Plant litter microbial communities from Arlington Agricultural Research Station in Wisconsin, United States - UWRJ-L126-311R-4 | ecosystem: Environmental > Terrestrial > Plant litter >... | reverse complement strand
CAAGAGTAAACCCGAGACGGGGATCAGCGATGCTGGTTATGGTTTGTTATTGAAGGGAGATGGCAAGGGCAATTTTACCGGCATCAAAGAACAGCAAAGCGGTTTTTTTGTGCAGGGTGCTGCAAGGGATATGTTACCGGTGAAAACAAAAGGCCGGCAGTTGTATGTTGTGGCATTGAATAATGAATCAATAAAAATATTTCAATAGAGCATGGAAAAGATTGCGTTGAAAAACGTGTTGGGTGTGTTGGCCCTGGTTATAGGAGTATGGAGCTGTTCGCCTGGACCAAAAGACGAGTACAGCCGCCTGGTAAAACAGGAACTGGCAACAAAGAAACGCAAGGATAGTTTGTTCCTTGGTATCAGTTTTGGCATGACCAGCAAGGAATTTTTTGGTTATTGCTGGGAATTGAATAAGAAAGGGATATTGACAGATGGATCCAACAACACGATGGTACTCTATAAAATGGACAGCGCCTTAAAATATCCTGCCAGCATGAACTTCTACCCGGATTTTCATGAGAACAAGATATTTCACATGCGCGTAACTTTCCAGTACAATGCCTGGGCGCCATGGAATAAAGCGCAGTTTTCGGATACTTTGTTGCCGGATGTATTGCGGTTATACAGGCAGTGGTATCCAGGAGGCAATCCTTTTATCGAAATCAAGGATAGCACCAAAGGCACTATCTATGTAAAAGTAGATGGCAATCGGCGTATCCTTTTGGGTAAGCAGGATGATATGGTTGTTAGAGCAGATTATACAGACCTGCTTATCGAAAAAAAATTGCAGTGACTAAAACATACAAGTTAACGATATGAATATCGGTTCAACCATAGCTGAAACCTTTCGCGGCAGATCATCCGGGCATTTCGCATGCCTGTTATTGATTGCGTTATTTTTTGCCGGCTGCCGGCAGGACGCGAAAAAGAACGACAACCTGTTATTCCAGCAGTTACCTGCTGATTCAACACATATTCTTTTTGCCAACCAACTGACGTATGATGACCAATTCAACATCTTCACCTATCGCAATTATTACAATGGAGGTGGTGTGGCGCTTGGTGATATCAACAACGATGGGCTGATCGATGTTTTCTTTACCGCCAATATGCTCCCCAATAAATTGTACCTGAATAAAGGCAATTTCCAGTTTGAAGATATTACAGAGAAATCGGGTATTCTCAAGAAAGCAAAATGGTCTACCGGTGTAAGCATGGCAGATGTTAACGGTGACGGCTTCCTCGATATCTATGTATGTAATAGCGGTGATATCAAAGGAGATAATAAACAGAATGAATTATACATCAATAACGGCAACCTTACATTCACCGAAAAAGCAGCAGAATACGGGATAGCAGATAAAGGTTATTCTACCCATGCCGCTTTCTTTGACTATGACCATGACGGCGACCTGGATATGTTCCTCCTTAACAATTCATTCCGCGCTATCGGCAGTTTTAACCTGCAGAAAAATGAGCGCAATGTGCGTGACTCGTTGGGTGGACATAAATTTTTCCGTAATGATGGCGGGCATTTCACAGATGTAAGTGAGAAGGCAGGCATCTATGGCAGCGTGATCGGTTTTGGGCTGGGTGTTACAGTAGGCGATGTAAACCGGGACGGATGGCAGGATATCTATGTATCCAATGATTTCTTTGAACGCGACTATCTCTACATTAATAAACATGATGGCACATTCGAAGAAACACTGGAAAACCAGATGTATAGCATCAGCAATGCATCAATGGGTTCAGACATGGCGGACATCAATAACGATGGCTATCCTGATATTTTTGTAACAGAGATGTTGCCTGAACAGGAAGCCAGGATCAAAGTGAATACAACTTTTGAAAACTGGGATAAATACCAGCTCGATCTGCGCTACGATTATTTTCACCAGTTCACCCGTAATACGCTCCAGCTCAACAATGGTAACAATACATTCAGTGAGATTGCAAGATTGGCAGGCGTAGCTGCAACAGACTGGAGTTGGGGTGCACTGATCACCGACCTGGACAATGATGGCAACAAAGATATCTTCATCGCCAACGGTATTTATAAAGACCTCACCAACGAAGACTATATCCAATACATCTCAGACCGGGAAGTGATGAAAGTATTGATGGAGGGCAAAAACAAAAAAGGGTACAAAGAACTGATCGACCTGATGCCATCGCAACCATTATCAAACTATGCATATTCCAATAATGGAGACCTGACATTTACCAATAGGGCAAAAGAATGGGGTCTTGATGCGCCGGGCTTCTCCAATGGTTCGGCCTATGCCGACCTTGACAATGACGGCGACCTTGACCTGGTAGTAAACAATGTAAACATGCCTGCATTTGTATACCGCAACCAAAGCCGGCAGCTGCATCCTGAGAACAGTTATTTGAAAGTGACACCTGTAGGAGAAGGCAATAATAAATTCGGTATCGGCGCCAGGGTAACTGTTTACTACAATGGCCGGATATCATACCAGGAAGAGATGCCGATGCGTGGTTTTGAGTCAACGGTAGATAACCGCCTGAACTTTGGATTGGGTAAAACCAGTAAGATAGATTCTGTAAAAGTGGAATGGTCAGATGGCAAACAGCAGGTATTAAAGAATGTCCAACCAAACACAAGCATCACAGTCAAACAAACGGATGCAGCACTGAGCAGGGAAAAACCCAAAGCCATCGCTCCCACATTATTTACCAAAGCCACCGATAATTACGGTATCGACTTCACCCATAAGGAAAATGATTTTGTAGACTTTGATCGTGATAAACTGATCTTCAATATGCTGTCTACGGAAGGTCCGAGAATGAGCAAGGGAGATGTAAATGGGGATGGACTGGAAGACTTCTATGTCTGCGGAGCAAAGGATCAGCCCGGTGCACTGTACGTTCAAAGCGCCAATGGTCGTTTCCAGCGAAGCAATACGGCATTATGGGAAAAGGACAAAGGCAGTGAAGACACAGACTGTATCTTCTTTGATGCCGACGGCGATGGAGACCAGGACCTGTTTGTATGCAGTGGCGGCAATGAATTCTCAGTGAACTCAACAGAACTGATCAGCCGTTTATACATCAATGATGGCAAAGGCAACTTCAGCAGGTCGCCACAGCTGTTGCCATCGGCACAGATCTTTGAAAGTGCTTCTTGCGTAACAGCGGCAGACTATGACGGAGACGGAGACCAGGACCTGTTTGTAGGTGTCAGATTAAAACCCTTTATGTACGGGTATCCGTGCAAAGGCTATATCCTGCAGAATGATGGCAGGGGACAGTTCAAAGATGTGACTGCACAAACAGCACCTGCATTGCAGACAGCAGGGATGATCACGGATGCAAAATGGTTCGACTACGATAAAGATGGCAAAGCAGACCTGGTAGTAACGGGCGAGTATATGCCGATCAGGATCTTCCATAACCAGGGAGGTGGCAAGCTGGAGGAGACAACAGAAGCAGCAGGCTTAAAGAACAGCGAAGGCTGGTGGACAAGACTATTGGTAACCGATGTTGACAATGATGGCTACCCGGATCTGGTAGCGGGCAATCATGGACTGAATACGCGTTTCAAATGCAGTGTGGACAAGCCGGTGAGTATGTATGTGAGTGATTTTGATGAGAATGGAAGTGTAGAGCAGATCATCACCTGCTACAATGGCGACAAAGCCTATCCGATGGCTTTGAGACATGATTTGGTAGGGGTGCTTCCCTATCTGAAGAAAAAATACCTGAAATACGAAAGTTACAAAGAGCAGACGATCGAAGACATCTTCAAACCGGAACAATTGAAGAAGGCGACAAAACTGGAAGCGCGTGAGATGCGCAGCAGTGTGCTGATGAATACAAAGAATGGCAAGTTCTCAATGAAACCATTACCAACGGAGGCGCAGTTCACGGTATTGTATGGAATGACGGCGGGAGATTATGATGGGGATGGCAAACTGGACCTGCTGGTGGCGGGCAACCTGTACCAGAGTAAACCCGAGACGGGGATCAGCGATGCTGGTTATGGTTTGTTATTGAAGGGAGATGGCAAGGGCAATTTTACCGGCATCAAAGAACAGCAAAGCGGCGTATTGGTGAAAGGAGCGGTGCGCAATATTCTGCAGGTAAAAGCAGGAGGTAAACAGTTGACGGTATTTGCGCTGAATAATGCAGCGCCTGTTTTATTCAACACAAAGAAATAACCATACTAATAATTAAACCAGATAGCCATGCCTAACGATTCGCTCCACATCAACAACAAAGCTGTTGCAGGCAATACATTCGATGCCATCGTAGTTGGTTCGGGTATCAGTGGCGGCTGGGCGGCAAAAGAACTAACGGAAAAAGGATTGAAAGTGCTGATGCTGGAACGCGGGAGAGACTATCAGCATGTTAAAGACTATACTACAGCGGCAAACAACCCATGGGATTTTCAACACCGTGGCCGTGCGCCGATGCAATACAAAAAAGACAACCCGGTGATCTCGCGCGATTGGGCCATGTATGGCACCGCAGCACAGGAGCCATTGATGGATGCCTGGGTAAATGAAAAGGAGAGTCCCTATGTGCAGGAGAAACCATTCGCCTGGTGGCGTAGTTATCGCTTGGGCGGACGCTCGCTTCTATGGGGAAGACAAAGCTATCGATTAAGCGATTTTGATTTTGAAGCCAATGCCAAAGAAGGTATCGGTGTAGACTGGCCCATACGTTACAAGGACCTGGCTCCATGGTATGATCATGTAGAAAAATTTGCAGGCATCAGCGGATCAAAAGAAGGGTTGCCTCATTTGCCCGACGGACAATTTCTTCCACCGATGGACCTCACGTGTGTTGAGAAAGACATGGCCGCCAGGATCAAAGAATATTACAAGAACCAACGGCACATGATCATTGGTCGTGTTGCCAATCTCACAGAGGCAATTCCTGGTCGCACCCAATGCCAGTTCCGTAACCGCTGCTGGGAAGGCTGTCCTTTCGGCGGCTATTTCAGCACGCAGTCTTCTACTTTGCCTGCTGCAATGGCAACAAAGAATCTTACTGTTCGCCCATGGAGTATTGTGACAAAAATTCTGTACGATAAAGACAGCAGGAAAGCAACCGGCGTAGAAGTACTGGATAGTGAAACAAACAAAACCTATACCTACCAAGCCAAAATTATTTTCCTGAATGCTTCTGCATTGAACAGTGCCTGGGTATTGATGAACTCTGCAACCGATATCTGGCCTGATGGGCTGGGCAGCAGCAGTGGCGAACTGGGTCACAACATCATGGACCATCATTATATGCTGGGCGCTCAAGGCACCGTGGAAGGCCACGAAGACAAATATTATTATGGCAGAAGAGCGAATGGATTTTACATCACCCGCTTTGCCAACCTGTATGGCGATAAAAGGGATTTTCTCCGCGGTTATGGCTACCAGGGAAGTGCAGGAAGGGAAGGTTGGAGCCGCGATGTGGCCGAACTGTCTATCGGCGCCGATTTCAAAGAAGCATTGACAGAGCCTGGAAGCTGGAGCGTTGGCGCTACCGGGTTTGGTGAAATATTACCTTATCATGATAATAAGATCACCCTCCACAAAACCATGAAGGATAAATGGGGACTTCCTATACTGGTAATGGATGCAGAACTGAAGGAGAATGAACTGAAAATGCGCAAAGACATCATAAAAGAACTGGTAGCTATGTTCGAGATGTCGGGCGTGAAAAATATCACTACCTGGGACAAAGATTACAATATCGGTCAGGGTATACATGAAATGGGAACGGCGCGTATGGGCCATGATCCTAAAACCTCGGTGTTGAATGGGTATAACCAGGTTTGGGATGCGCAGAATGTGTTTGTGACTGATGGCGCAGCTATGACATCAAGTGCCTGTCAGAACCCATCACTTACCTATATGGCATTGACCGCAAGGGCCGCAGATCATGCAGTGACTGAATTAAAAAAAGGAAATATCTGATCATTATTCTATAACCATCATTCCATATTTATGAAACAACAGCTTTTAATTGCAGTGATATTAACAGGCTCCTGCCTTGCCACCAACGCACAAACAAAACCGGAGGAAACAGAAGTATGGTCGCCGGTTCCCAAAAAAGTAACAGCCGCCAAACAAAACGGGCTGCCTCCTTCTGATGCGGTGATCCTTTTTGATGGCACGAATCTTAATGAATGGGTAGCGGAAAAAAATCCAGCATCCGATAAGAAATGGAACCTGCATGACCAGGTAATGACTGTTGATAAGAAAGTAGGTGACCTGCAAACGAAAAGAACCTTTATGGATTTTCAATTGCATATCGAATACCAGATCCCGGCAAATATTACCGGCACCAACCAGGGCCGTGGCAACAGCGGTATTTTTTTAGCCGCACTTCCTTTTGGAGCAGGTGGCTATGAACTGCAGGTATTGGATAACTACGAAAATAAAACCTATGTGAACGGTCAGGCTGGTAGTATGTACAAACAATCCCCACCACTTGTAAATGCCTGCAAAGCACCTGGCGAATGGCAGACCTATGATGTGATCTGGACTGCACCACGTTTCAAAGAAGATGGATCATTGCTGTCGCCAGCGCGGGTAACTGCATTTCATAACGGTGTGCTGGTGCAAAACAATACAGTACTGAAGGGTGATACACCTTATATCGGCCAACCCGCTTATAAGGCCCACGGAGCATCGCCTATTAAACTGCAGGCGCATGGCGATCCGAGTGAGCCGATCAGCTACCGTAATATCTGGCTGCGCGAATTGAATAATTAATGCATTGTTTCCGATCATCATATTTGATACTGGCTGTCTGCCTGTTTAGCGCCTGCGTGTCCGGGACCAAAAAAACGGATGCGCTTTTCAGCGCATTGCAGGCAGAACAGACGGGTATTCGTTTCGAAAATACCGTTCATGATACCGATAGTCTCAATATTCTCGACTATCTCTATTATTACAATGGTGGTGGTGTTGCCATAGGAGACATCAACAACGATGGACTTCCCGATATCTATTTTATCTCCAACCAGGGAAACAACAAACTCTACCTGAACAAAGGAGGTTTAAAATTTGAAGACATTACCGCTTCGGCCGGTGTACAAGGTTCCGGCAACTGGAAAACCGGTGTTACGCTGGCTGATGTAAATGGCGATGGATGGCTGGATATCTATGTATCGGAGGTGGGCAATTATAAAAACCTGCGCGGAAGAAATGAGTTGTTCATCAATAATGCATCTGCCGGTAAGCCAGGATTTACGGAACAGGCCGAGAGATATGGACTTGCTGTCACAGGTTTCAACACACAGGCTGCTTTCTTTGATTATGACCACGATGGCGACCTGGATATGTTCCTGGTGAATCATTCGGTACATTCCAATAAAAGCTATGGCGATTCTTCCATGCGTCAACAGACAGATGCTGCAAGCGGAGATAAATTATTTCGCAATGATCTTACTGCCACCGGCAGAGAATTTACAGAGGTAACCAAACAAGCCGGTATATACAGCAGTGTGATCGGCTATGGATTGAATGTGGCAGTAGCAGATATTAATAACGATGGATGGGATGATATTTATGTAAGCAATGATTTTCACGAGAACGATTATTATTACCTGAATGATCGCAACGGTCATTTCACCGAGATCAATCGCGAAGCATTTGGTCATGAGAGCCGGTTTTCGATGGGCAGCGCGATAGAAGACATGAACAATGATGGCTGGCTTGATATCATCACACTGGATATGTTGCCGTCAGATGAAAAAATACTCAAATCCAGCGCGGGAGATGATCCACTGGATATCTACAATTTTAAATTTGATTTCGGTTATTATCACCAGTATGCGCGCAATTGTTTGCAATTGAATATGGGTGATGGTCGTAAATTCCTCGACATTGCTTTTTACGCAGGGATATCGGCCACAGACTGGAGCTGGTCTCCTTTAGCAGCAGACTTTGACAATGACGGGATCAAGGATCTTTTTATCACCAACGGCATACTCCGCCGTCCCAATGATCTTGACTATGTAAAATATTTTTCCAGTCGTAACCTGAACGATACCTCCCGTGCATCCGATCTGCAGGCCATCAATAAAATGCCGGAAGGAAAATGCAGCAATTATATGTTTCGTGGCAGTAGTTCATTGCAGTTCACAGATGAAACAAAAAACTGGGGGCTTGATCATCCCGGTTTTTCAAATGGTGCAGCGTATGCCGATCTTGACAATGACGGCGATCTTGATATCGTCATCAATAATATCAATGCATCGGCAGCTGTTTATCGCAATAATTCCAAACAACAGGCCATCAATCATTTTATTGATATTTCACTAAAAGGAAATGATCAGAACCTTTTTGGTATTGGCGCAAAAGTATTGATACAGACGAATGCTGGTGAGCAGTATGGATATGCGCAGCCTACCAAAGGGTTTGAAAGCGCTTCTCTCCAATATATTCATTTTGGAACAGGCGTGGATTCATTAATTGATGCTATCCGCATTGAATGGCCCGACGGTCGTACACAAACACTGAAGAATATCAAAGCCGGTCAGCGGCTACAGGTAAATTATAACAATGCGGTGATGCAGCCATCAATAGCGGCGGCAATAGCAACACCACTGTTTACCGATATCAGTAAAAACATCGCATCTCCAGTTCGTCACCTGGAAAATTCTTTTAATGATTTCAACCTGCAGGCATTTATCCCACACATGGTTTCTACCCAGGGGCCAAAACTCGCCGTAACAGATATTGATGGTGACGGGTTGGAAGATTTTTTCATCTGCGGAGCAAAAGACCAACCGGGTGTTTTGTATAAGCAAACCAGGGAAGGCAGATTTGTAGCAACACAACAACCCTCTTTCATTAACGATAAAGCAGCCGAAGATGTAAACGCAGTTTTCTTCGACGCAGACGGCGATGGCGACAAAGACCTGTATGTTGTAAGTGGCGGTAACGAGATTGGCGGTAATTCAGCGTTGCTGTTAGATCGCCTGTACCTGAATGATGGAAAAGGAAATTTCAGCAGGTCCACATATTTGCCCACATTCTATGGAAACAAATCCGTAGCAGTTGCGGCCGATATAGATCATGACGGCGATATGGATCTGTTTGTAGGAGGACGCGTGGTGGCAGGCGCTTACGGGCTGATGCCTGATTCCTGGTTATTGATCAATGATGGCAAAGGTCGTTTCAGTATTGCAGATGAACAAACAGCTCCCGGTTTACGGAATGTGGGGATGGTAACAGACGCTGTATGGACCGACACTGATAAAGACGGCTGGGTTGATCTTGTGATTGCGGGCGAATGGATGCCGGTTACCATATACAAAAACGTTAAAGGCAAATTGATCGATAATACAGCTGCTGACGGATTGCAAAACACCAGGGGATGGTGGACCTGTTTAAAACTCGCAGATATCAATAACGATGGTATCGAAGATTTACTTGCGGGTAACTGGGGCGAAAATTCCAAACTGCATGCAAGTGAGCAGTATCCGCTGCAATTGTATGTGGGAGATTTTGATCATAATGGCATTACTGACCAGTTATTGTCGATAGAAAAACAAGGAAAATATTATCCTTTTCTTGGAAAAGAAGATTTTGAGAAGCAAATACCAGCCATCGTACGGAAGAAGTATGCCGATTATTCCGGTTTTGCCGGGCAAACCATGGAACAGGTTTTCGGCGATCAATTGAAGCAGGCAAAACAACTCTCTGCATCGACCTTATCATCCGCCGGTTTGATTGGTGACGGAAAAGGAAAATACAGGTTGCAGAAACTGCCGATGCAATTACAGTGGTCGCCAGTATTCGCTTTCTGCACAGCAGATTTCAATAATGATCAAAAGCAGGACCTGGTAAGTGGTGGAAATTTTTACGGTGTGCTGCCTTATGAGGGCCGTTATGATGCCGGATATGGTAATGTACTGCTTGGTACAGCCAATGGTTGGCGATCGTTGGCCCAAAAAGCATCGGGCATGATGTTGCACGGAGAGATCCGGGATATAAAAAATATCCGGTTGGCTGATGGTAGCAACTGCCTGTTGGTAGCAAGAAATAACGATACCATGATATTCCTGCGCTGGTAGGTAAAAATCAGAGAGTCATATCAATAAAACACGTATCTTCTATAATAATCATCTTATGCCTGGATTGCGGACGATAGCCTGCCTGTTTGTTGTAAGCATGTTTCCTCTGATGGGACTTGCGCAAAACAATTTCAAAATACAGGGTAAAGTGGTAGACTTCGATACCAAACAGCCACTGGCCAACGCAAGCATCATTGTAAGGCAAACAAAAACCGGCGCGGTTACAAACGATAGCGGCTATTTCAGTTTTCCTTTTAATAGTTTTTCCTGTACCATCCAGGTGTCGCTGTTGGGGTACGGTAAAGCCTCGCGCGACATCAACCTGCAGCAGGATCCCGACCCGGTATTGATCTTATTAAAGAGAAGGGCAAACGAAGAACTGGATGAAGTGGTTGTTCGGTCAGGTACTGCGATAGATAAAACAAAGACCATTGAAATGGGCGTGGTACGGCTCAACCCCGAGCAGATCAACAAAACACCACTGGTTTTTGGCGAAGCAGATATTCTTAAGGCATTAATGCTGCAGCCTGGTATCACCAATAGCGGCGAAGGCGGCGGTGGTTATAATGTGCGCGGTGGTACCACCGATCAGAATCTTACTTTACTCGACGGAGCTCCATTGTTCAGTACATCACATTTGCTGGGATTTTATACAGCGGTTAGTCCTGATGCGGTACAGGATGTTAACCTGTACAAAGGCAATATGCCCGCAACCTATGGTGGACGGCTTTCATCGCTGCTCAACATGCGTATCAAGAATGGCAGTCCCGACCGCATGCGCTACACAGGCGGCATTGGACCGATGAGTGCCCGGTTTTTTATGGATGGACCATTGGTAAAAAATAAACTGACCTTTACCGGAGGCGCACGCGTTGCTTATCCCGATTTTATCCTCAATCAACTGGAAGGAGATTATGGCAACAGCCGCGCATTTTTCTATGATGCGATATTAAAAGCGGAGTACAGTTTCAATCCCACTAACAGGTTAGCGATAACCGGCTATCGCAGCTATGACAAATTCCGTTTTGATACTTCAACGGGTTATACCTGGCAAACCGATCTGGTGTCGCTGAATTACGTGTCGGATATCAATTCAAAACTTTCCCTGAAACTGAATGCCAACGGTAGCTGGTTCCATTCAACCATACAGGGGATGGATAAATATTATGAATACGAACTGAAGTCTTCCATCGCGCAGCAGCAGATCAAACCTGTTGTTGTTTATACACTTAATGACAAGCACACAATGGAAGCTGGATTGGACTTTGTATTTTACCAGGTATCGCCCGGTACGCGCAAACGCGCATCGGATTCGGCGAGTATCACGCCGCTTTCGATTGAAAAAGAAAAAGGACGGGAAATGGCCGTTTATGTCAGCGACAGGATAACTATTTCCGAAAAGCTGTCGGTGGAACTGGGGTTGCGTTATGCGGGATATGATTATCTCGGTCCCAAAACGGTGTATGGATACAAACCAGGTTTACCATTATCGCGAGAGACAGTACTCGACAGTACCACTTATAGCAGTGGACAATCCATCAAACATTATGGCGGACTCGAACCGCGTGTGGCGGTGAAGATTGGTATTGAAGATGCGCTGGCAGTAAAACTAAGTTATAACCGTGCGCAGCAATTTGTGCAATTGGTTTCGAATACTACTTCGATTTCCCCGGTTGATTTCTGGAAATTGAGCGATGGGTATATACAATCAGCCTATGGCGACCAGTTCTCTGCTGGTATATTCAAGAACTTTCCAAAAGATTACGAAGCATCTGTTGAATTGTACTATAAATCCAGCAATAACGTATTGCAATACAAGGATGGCGCAACACTACTGCTGAATCCTTATATCGAAAGTGCGTTACTTAATGCGAAAGGCCGGGCATATGGCGCTGAATTCAGTTTGGCGAAAATGCAGGGGAAGTTTACCTGGCAGTTCAATTACACCTATTCGCGTTCGGAAGTGCAGGTGCAGAGCAAGTTTCCGAGTGAGATCGTCAATGGCGGACAATATTATCCTTCCGACATCGACCGGCCACATAACCTCAGCCTGTTAGGTAAAGTAAAACTGGGAAGAGGATGGACATTCAGCAGCAATTTTGTGTTCACTTCCGGCAGACCTGCAACTTATCCAGATGGGAATTATGTGTACAACGGCGGATTGGTAAATAACTATTCAAGAAGGAATGAAGACAGGTTGCCTGCGTACCACCGGTTGGATATCGCATTTTCGTATGTTTCGAAAAGGTATCTGGAACAGCGCAGGTACAGTCTGTGGAATTTTTCTTTTTACAATATTTATATGCACCAGAATGCATATTCCATTTATTTCAAACGGGATGATACCAGGTTGTTTGCGTACCGCTTATCGGTAATGGGTACGCTGATCCCTTCGGTATCATGGAACTATCATTTTTAATCATATGCGACTGCTGAAACAAATATCGATCATTGTTGCGCTGGGTTGTATAAGCCAGTCCTGCATAAAAAAAGTTGATGTGGAAACACGTAACGTGGCGCCCATACTCGTGGTAGAAGGCGCTGTTACAACTGATACTGTTCCATATACCGTTAAACTTACTTATTCCGGCCCGCTGGGCTCAAGTGAAAATATTCCTGATCAGTACCTTGAGAAGAACGCAACCGTGACTATTTCAGATGATCTCGGCAACAATACCACGCTTGTGTATCGCGACCAGGGCGTATACGAAACAACCGATCCTGCTTATATCGGCAAAGCAGGAAGAACTTACCAGGTAACGGTGTTGCTGAAAAACGGGAAGAAGTATGTGTCCATCCCCGAAAAAATAAAAGCACCGGTGCCGGTTACACAGGTGAGTACGCAGTTTGTTTACAAATTCAATTTTGATTTTCCTACCTATCTGAATATTTATGCTGATGCAAAAGACCCTGGACAGGAAGAGAATTATTATCGCTGGACTTTTATCAATTGGGTGCTGCGACAAACAAAAGGTGTTTCTTGTGGATTTGGTTGTATCATGTACGAGTACTGTTACCAGAAATATGTAGATAAAGAAGTGAGGTTGTTGTCTGATGCGGCCATCAATGGAAATGATATTAAGAACCAGTTGGTAGGACGATGTTATATCTATTCTTACGGAAACCCATTGATCGATATCGCGCAGCAATCGCTTTCGCGGGAAGCCTACCAGTTCTGGAGGGCTTACCAGGATCAGCAGTCACGCACCGGAAGTATACTGGACCCGCTGCCGGCATCGATCAAAGGCAATGTGCGCAATGCGGCCGACAGCACAGACTATGCGCTGGGCTATTTTTCAGCCTATTCCATCGCCCATAAAAAAGCGATCTTATTGCCGATGAGTATTACGCCATACCTGTTGGAGATAAGTGCCAGACAATTTATTCCCGACCAAAGCGTAGCCTGTTTCAGTTATTTTCCCAATACACTCGCTTATACTTATACTCCCGGGATGTTATACAAACTGCCTCCGGGTTGGGAGAATGCGGAGCAGATAAAAGTTTCCTGGTGATCACGGATTGATATGATTGGTAAACGGATTAATGTGATTTTTTAAATAGTCAATATGAAAAAGATCATTTTGTTCATTTTAGGATGCACTGTAATGTCTTTTGCAGTTGCGCAGGGGAAGCCTGATCCGTGGAAACTGCGTGCTGAAAACATTGATGCCTCGAACTATTACGGAATTACCGTGGCCAATGGGATGGTGGGTATCGTTTCATCGCCGGAGCCTTTTAAAGTGAAAGATGTAGTGCTGGCTGGTGTGTACGATCTCTATGGGCGCGGCCGTGTAAGCAATTTCCTCCGCAGTTTTAACCTGCTAAATATGCAGATGGATATTGATGGAAGAAGGGTAGCTGCGGCACAAACATCCAATTTCCGGCAGGAACTGGATATGCAGCATGCAAGTTTTACTACTTCCTTTGATTATGCAGACAAGGCCACAATATCCTATACTTACTACGCTTTGCGTCAACTGCCTTTTACGGTGTTGATGGACGTGCGTATCACCGCCAAAAAAGACATCAGTATCACCAGCGCGAGTGTGATGGAAGCGCCGGATGCATTAAAAGAGGTACAGAACTATTACAACGAGATCGACCGGCCACATGTGGTTATCAGTTTGCTTACCTCTACTGCAAAGAGTCCCACAGGTAAATTGCAGATGTGCGCCTCCAACACTTTTTTGTTCAGTGAGCCACATGGACAGGAACCGCGTGTGATCCATGAGATGTGGGATAACAATATGCACCTGATGAAATTCGGCCGCAAAATGAAAGCTGGTGAAAGCTATCAATTTTCCATTGCCGGTACCTCCATTACTTCTGCGCATCATGATGATCCATTGAATGAGGCCGAGCGAATGACATTGTTTGCAAAACTGGAGGGCCGCGACCGGTTGATTGATTTTCATAACAAGGCCTGGGATAAATTATGGACCAGCGATATCAAAATTGAAGGGGATGATCAGTCGCAGCAGGATATACACAGCATGCTCTATCATTTGTATTCATTTGTGAGAGAGGGTACCGACTTGAGTCCATCCCCGATGGGATTGAGCGGTCTGGGATACAACGGTCATGTATTCTGGGATACGGAGTTATGGATGTATCCCTCGATCCTTGTACTGCATCCGGAAATGGCAAAGAGCCTGGTGGAATACCGTTACCGCAGACTTGATGCTGCAAAGAAAAACGCATTCAATCATGGCTACAAAGGCGCCATGTTCCCCTGGGAGA
>Ga0247757_10001536_pt1 | contig 14801 bp, 15 predicted proteins | sample UWRJL126311R4_FD_180929 | JGI IMG/M metagenome (GOLD analysis project Ga0247757, IMG submission 180929) | Plant litter microbial communities from Arlington Agricultural Research Station in Wisconsin, United States - UWRJ-L126-311R-4 | ecosystem: Environmental > Terrestrial > Plant litter >... | reverse complement strand
GCTATGACAAACGATCCACCCAGACTGTATTGGAGTCGGTATGCACTAGCTATGATGTCCAGGGAATAGGATGCTTCTAAAAAGAAGATGTTGTATTCTTAGGACTTTTTATGAAAACTTGATTATAATTTTTAAATATTTGAAACCATTACTAGCCTTAGCCCATTGCGTAGCTATACTATTGTGGTATTTTGGTAACACAAGGTGCGACTCACACGTTGTGCAGATCTATTCCCTAGCCCTAGATAATTGGCTGATTTTGTTTGCGCTGGGCTAGCTATGTTTCCTAGTAAGCAAAGAAAAGTCCTTAGTATCCCGGTATATCAGTCAATATCCGCCTCGTGCATGCAGTGGACAGGTCCATGCTGATGGGTGTCGGACTCATAGTAGTTAACAGCCATGCAAAGATATTGAGCTGGGAAGAAAGATGAACGTCTAACTTGATATTTTCAAGTAATAACGACTCATGTCCCTCAAAAGTCGCGATGGATTTAGGGAACTGCAACGTCTCGGAAGCGAAAAATATAACAACCAATAATATAATTTCCTACGTCAACGGCGTCTATGCCAAGACCAGGCCCAATATGTTTGTTTGGATGTCTCAACACGCCTTTTGTGCAACGAAGCCATCTTCCTTGACAGGATACGTGGAGGTCTCACAGTTACCGTTTGGAAGGAAACGTGACTTATCCGTGTCACTTGATGCCGGCGCATCCAGACGCCAGGCTCTATTTGCATCTGCCAAGGATTGCCAACCTCTGCCGAGGGTTGACCCGCCCAAGGACAAGCCCGCAGTCTGGCCCGACACATCATCTCCTCTCCAGTGATCAGCAATCATCGTGCCATCCGCCGACTCCGCCCAGCCTTTGCGCCCAGGCACCCACGCGTGAAGGTTATTTCCGCTGCAGAACGGTTACGCGCCGCTGCAACGATGCATTTGTGCTCCTCTGTGGTGCTGAGCGCGCAGGTCGAGGGCCACCGGATGGGTGTTGTAGTGGGAAGAGTCGTGCTGTGTTACGCATGGGGAAAGATATAGATGGGGCTGCGGAGCCTGCTGATGGTGCATTTCGAGAAACTGATGCATAGCATGGCATTCTTGAGCGGCGTAGTAGAGGAGCCACAAACCTGCGCCAAGCATCTTGTCTTCTTAGCTCAAGAGACACATAAGTAACGCAAAGCCTGATCGCTCTCGTGGAAGTTTGTTCGGCCCTCTTCTCGCTTTCGCCCCCTCGAATGCATCCGAGACTTGTTGAGGGGGAAAAACAGTATTGAGCAGTGAATGACGAAGCACATTGAAAAGACAGCATGCCTGCTCAAACGGCATCATTCGATGTCGGATCATTAGAGATACTGAAAAGGGAGCACCCTAGGCACTATGGTATGTCTGATACCAATATTTCCTCATTTAGTCCTACGGTTGACTGACATATCTAGGCTTCAACCCTTACATCTGTGATCCCAATATCCCCGCCGCCATTGTTGGTGCACTTATCACCATTCTCCTGTCGTCAATCTTAGTCTACCAATATATTCGCTACCGCTCATGGTTCTTCTGGGCGGCCCTGGTCGGCATCCTCATGTCCACCATTGGTTACGTTTCGCGCCTGGCCTCAGCTCTCGATGAAGACAAAACGATTCCGTTTCTCATCGCTTTCCTTATGATCCTCTTGGCCCCGAGTTTCTTGGCTGCTGCCTGCTATACAGCCTTTAGCCGCGTAGTTTGGTTTTCATGTCCCACCCATGCCCTCAACTTCAAAACCCTGTGGTGCTTCCCACGTTGGATAACGCCCACGTTCGTCATTTTCGACCTCTTCAGCTTCGTCATTCAACTCGCCGGTGCAAGCACGATATCGCGTGCGTACGACCATGATGCGTCGCCCCAGCGCAGCATCGAGGCTGCCGAGAGGCGTGCCACGGCCGGCCGTGTGATCCTCATCCTTGGTCTAATTCTCCAGCTCTCCTGCTACATGGCTTTTGCGATCATCTCCATGCGCTACTTCATAATCAGCCTGCATTGGAAGAGCGAGGACCTGGGCGACTGGCACATGTTCCGCCGCCTAAGCTACCTGATCAACATCGCTGCGGGCCTGATCACGGTGCGGGCCATCTACCGCACGCTGGAGATTCCCCACGACAAGACGTCTGGCCTGAAGTACTTGCAGAAGAACGAATGGTGCTTTTGGTGTTTCGATGCGGTACCTGTGGCCTTGGTCTTGGTGGTCATGGCTGTGTGGCACCCGGGGCGATATTTGCCAAGGAGTTATACGGGGTGGGTGTTGAACAAGACGAAGGCGATGCAGGAGAAGGATCAGCTGCGTCCCGTGAGCATGGCGCACGAAGAGCATGTGAAGCAATACACACCTCAGGATTTCGAGCGCAGCGGCGGGGTGGGAATCAGGGTATGAAGGATGAGGGGATTTTACCGGGACTTTCGGTTTATGATACCATGATACCTTTGCATTGGTGGCGTTTTGTACACTTGTTAACTGGCTTGCAATGTTTCGCGCACGGTTTTTATGTTCTTGTTCAAAGACCTTTTCGTGCGCTCCAAAGTGATATCACAATCTGATACTTCAGGGACTGGCATTATAGGCAAATATTTTTGGAATTCAAAGTCTGTATGCACACATTCCCTCATCTCCAAAAGCTATATACATAAGCGAAGGGAGTTGCAAGCATCGACAATAGACAGAAAGTTCTAGGTACCCGAATCGAATGTCTACCTGCAAGTCTACATGGTCTTCATCTCATCGCAAGCGTTTACGAGGGCTGCTTGAAGGTGGAGCCAATGGGGCCGAACTTGATGTTGGAGTAGATGACGGTGGAGTCGGGGGAGTTGGCCTCGACGTCCTCGGGCTTGCCAGAGTCGGTGGAGCAAGTACCACGGCCAATACCGGGGGTGGACGGGTCCTTGTCGGTGGGGTAGGTGGAGTCGAGCCACAACATGGAGACCGCATGGTCATCCCAAAGGGACATGACAAGGACGTGTCCGTTTGCAAGGGACTTAGCCATGCCGGCGAGACCACCACGGTCCTGGAAGCCAGTCTTGTCGCCGAAGACGGACTTCTGAGCCTTGCAGAAATCGTCGGTGATGGAGTTACCGGTGATGCCCTCGTGGGTGGAGTCGGTGTTCTTGTACACCTGGCCGTTCTGAATGTAGAATCGCTTGATCTCGCTGAGGGTGGAGCCAGAGCCGATGAATTGGGTGACGACAGTCATCTTCTTGGTCGTGTCGAGGGTCTTGCCGGGGCCGTAGAAGTCAGTAACACCCATGCGATAGCTCTGTTGATATGTTAGTAACCAAATGCGTTTGAAGAGAATTCTTACTTACGTTGAAATCGCAGCCGTCCTTGTCGCAGATGGAGCTGTAGCGGTCATCGCCATCACCGCAGTCAGTGCCCTCGCAAGCAGTAAGACCGTTCTTGCTGCAAGGGTGAGGAGTGTAGGCGGTGGAGATCGAGTTGGCTTCCCAGATATCCATCTCTGGGCAGCAAGCGCCATATTTGCCGGATCCGGCGTTGACATCGTTGGGGTTGGGTGTCCATCCGTCAGAGTTGGCAGCACCGTTGATCCACTTGACGTCGTGTGGGCACTGAGCATCGCAGTATCCTACGCAAATGTAAGTGCCTGAACAGAGAGGCAGATGTCCTTTGACCTACCAGTTCCGAATTTGGCACCAGCCTTGTTGTTACCCTTGTTAATTCCACCGTCTAGTGGCATTTCAACGGTGTACAGAGCACCATTCAGACCGCAAGGTAGCTTGGAGACATCGACATCAAAGGTAAATTCGTTTCCAATCAGCTTGAAAACCTGATATTTGGTATCGGACTCCATAAGGTAGGTACGGGAGCCGATGTTGGTAGAGTACTGGCCCTTGGTGACAAACTTGAGGGTAAGGGCATTGCCGCTGGTGCTGATACCATAGGTACCAGAGTAGTCGGCACCGTCGATAGCGCAGTTCTTCGCACAGGCAGAGCCGGTCCCGCAAGTCGTCGCGTTCCATTCATTTCCTGTGTAGCAGTTGGTGTATCCGCTAGTGACGTGGGCCCATCGCCAGTTGGCGTCAAGAGTGATGGAACCAGACTTGGTGGTGCAGCTCGTCCCGCCCGTACCAGTGCATGTCTGCCAGCTCAGCTTTGGGTGTGTCTCGCTCTGGCTGGAGTGTTAGTAAAGCGTTCCTCTGGGTTGCCAGCTTAGTGTTGGGTTTGCGATGCAATGTGAATGCCCACATTACACGCCCATATCAAACTGTGGAAGTTCTTACAGTAGACGTGCCGGCCTGTTGGGCGCTGGCAGCTCCAAACAGGGAGAGAGATGCGAGAGCGAGGGTCTTGTACTGCATTGTGACTGTTGAGCGAGGTAGTCGTAGGATGCTGAAGCCTTCAGAGAGCCATGGGATTCCCCTTTTATATACACTTCACTCTGCCACCCCCGGACGGCATGTGGGCGTTGGGACAGCCTTCAAAGCCGAAAAAACCCCTTCCGTAGAGATTGACGAATCATCGTTAATCCTTCCACGATATACGGCTCGTCGGTCCTTCAAGAGGCGGATGGAGTAACAATCTAATGAAGACTAGATGAGATTCTTTCAGCGGGGAGACTCTGGGGTAGTTGCGGGGATCTGTGCGGGACCCCAACAGCCTATCCTTGCTTCTAGAAAACTCCGCGCGTGTGACGACCTTCGAAGAACAACGTAGATTGCTTCGAATGCACTCTGGCTAAAGTGCGTAAATGATCGACATGATCGTCCTTGTTCCAAGCTGACACTTTGGCGCGTAGGTCGCTCAGCTAAAAGCCAATAATGGTAGTACGATGCATGGACCGAAAGGAAACAAGCTCATAGTTTTCAACTTCATTTGCTTGTTGGAACTCTCTGTAGACTTCTTGATGAACCTGGGTGTTTCCTGACGTGGCTGTGTCTGAGCTGCTTGTAAGAGCCCGGCATGCGCATATTTTCCTTGGTGTCGACAAAGTTTGGTACGGGTCCAGGGTCAACCGTTCCAACCCATGGCTGATGTTTCAAAACCCGGCTTGCTTATATTATTGACACCACTCTGATGTGCGCGACAATATGAAAGAAGTTACCAAGAAGCGCTCCTGGCAGGGTAGACGTGTTGAAGCAGGCAATGATATTCAACCTGATCGATCCCAAACACAGGGAAGTGAGCGGGTATGATAGTATCCAATACAACTTCTGGTAGGACAACATAAATTTGATCTGAAGAAATCCTTGGCTGCTTTTGGCGGTTGAGATGTAAGTGCTCCCTACCTATGGTTATAGTCTGCTAGATTGTCCTAATTAGTAGTACTAAAGCCCCAGTTTCTTTGCTCCCCACAAGGTGCCCTGGGTACATTGTCGCCATTGTTTTCATGGTGAATTGGACTGGGCGGAGGTACTTTACATTCAGAAACTGCCGCCCATGTCACACTAATGGTCACGTTGATAATATGGATTACAACTTATGCTTCAGACTTGGTGCAGATAACGGGGCATCCGGAGCAGACGGGACGTACTTCCTAAGTACCGCACCTGTGCATGCGATCAGTTCCCAGGAGACCCACTCAGCAGGTGCCGCCCGAACCATGGGGAATCGAACATGCATGAAACTTTTCCATGCGCAGGGGCGCGATAAACGGGCTGATAAGCTTATGCAACGGAGCAACGGGTCAGCGAAACCTCTGCGGTGGCCTCGACATCTCTGAGTGTAATCTAGCACCCCGACGCTGAGGGCTCGCTGAGTTCGTTGGATCCATACTCCTCACAAAGGGCGCTGCAGCCAAGGGGGCTTCGACGACGTGATCGTCGTCCGTTATCGCCATTGAGGAAGGAGATGTCGTTGTGCTGTTGGGTCCAGGGCCATTTCAGCCTAATGGAAGAACAAGTGCCCACGACGCAATCTAAAACCTGGCGCCGAGCGTGAGCCGCACACCAAACCCCAGGCGAGGGGCACGCGTTAATTGAGAAATCCGGGATTCTACAAGTGTTTTGCCCTGTCAAGATGGGTTGCTAGCGAATAGCATCGTCGGCAACCCATCTTGACATGGGTACGCTTCCAAGAGCCGCAATCTCAGTGTAACCACCTAGGATGCTTGGAAACTGGCGTGCGGTAAACAGCGTGGCCGGGCCGATACTCAAGGGGAACATATGAGTGACTCGAGACTTCCGCATCCAAAGAAGTTATGTGCACCCGTAATCAAGTGCCTGACGCCGAGGCAAATAGATAGGTGTTGTTACCAGACACTCCATGCACGAAAGGGGCCAGTTAGATAGTAGAGTCGTACGACGTCTATTCTGCTATGCACGTTGCGCTGGGCCCTTTCACAACAATATACGTATATCGCGCTGTGAGCATAGTGTGACGCAAGCCTTCCATGTAACTTACTTGCGATGTGAGCCAACCATCTCGCCTGCGGAGCATAACACTCTAATCTATTTTGTCGCCACGATAAGCCCCGTGCGGGATGATGGTTGGAGGTGTGGAATGTGCAAAGTACAAAGTGCAAAGCGTGGCGGCGATGACAGTTGCGCCACTTTACGTCGTGTTAAACCATGCTCTGGGAATTTCATGCTTCAAAGGCTAATCCCCTTGAAAATGGACGGGGACTTTGGTTGCGAGATAGATGCGATGCAGATTCGCCAAGACGTTTGTTAGGAAAGGGGTGTGCGGTGCTTCCTCCCTCCAGGCTTCGATTTACAAGAATTAGGCGCAGGCGCATCGTCCCGCCTCCGGCAGCACACGTCTTTGGCATGCAAGGTTTCACTACGAGCTATTAATCATTAGTTCGTCAGGCCTCCGAGGACCGATAATGCATAGCATAGATGTATATGGAGAGCTAGAATTCATGTGACCTCCCTGCGCAATGCACGTAGTATCTCATTTGCATACATGGACTTTGATTTGAGGTACAATTCGGACTCAGCCACTAGCTGTGGTCTAATGCCCATGTCCATCATCATCTCCGCCACCTCTTTCTTCCGGGTCTAGCTTGATCATGGTATCGATACGCATGATGGCTACACACGCCTCAACAGCGCTCTTCAATTGCTTGACTTTGCTCATGCTAGGTTCAAGCACACCTGCTTTTAGTGTGTCATGCACTTTACCGTTGACAAGATCCAAACCATAGTTCTTGTAGTTCTTCGATCGTGCAAGCTGCTTTGCGTTTTCCGGTGTCGTGGGGTCGGACGGCGTGCGTTGCGAAAGAGCATGACGGGATCGGAGGTTCGCCACCAGCTCAGTCGAGTCTTTAGCCGCATTTATTGCAAGGGTCTTGGGGATGGCGAGCAGCGAGGTGGCGAACGCGGCAATGGCAAGCTGTTCTCGAGAACCCTGAGATAGGTCAGTCACACAACTCAGGAAAGGAGTCCAAAGCACATGAAGAGAGGGCTTGCTTACAACTGACGTTGCCCATTCTTCCAGGTATATGTGTAACGCAGTCTCTACTGCACCACCACCTGGCACCACACGGCCACTCTCAAGCGTTCGTTTTACCGCAGAGAGTGCATCATGGACAGAACGCTCCATCTCGTCCAGAGCATAGTCGTTCGCTCCACGTAGGATAATGGATGCAGAGGAATGGGCCTTGGTTCCCTTCACCAAGATGCATTCGTCATCGGAGATTCGCTCCTGAACGACTTCTTCCGCAAAACCCAAATTTGCCGCCTCGAACTTCTCATCACCATTCAGATCTGACAGAGTGCTTACCAGAGTGGCACCCGTCGCCTTTGCTATCCTTCGCAGGTCCTCCTTCTTGCATCTCCGAACAGCCATGGCACCCTTCTCTACAAAATATTTCAAGCACATGTCATCGATGCCCTTTGTCGTAAGGACAACATTAGCACCTGCTTTCAAGATCATTTCTATCCGCTCAATGACTATTCCCGACTCCCGCTCGCGAATCTTCTCAAGCTGTTCAGGGTCGTCAATTGTAATGTGCACTCCCAGTTTCATACGCTCTTTCTGTAGGTTGATGTCCAGACACGCAATTTTGGCATCAGTGATGCGAGTCTTCATAGCTTGCGAGGCTACGGTACAGTTGAGTGCATAACCCTTGACTAGTATAGACTCGGTGACACCCTTTCCATGAGCTTTGAGAATATTCACAGCTTTGACGGGGTATTTGATCTCGTTCTTGTTGTTGGTGCTTTTAACGGACTGCATGGCGTCGACGACCATATTGGCAAAGAAGTCTGAATCGGATCCGATGATTTTGCTGGACATGGATGTTTTCGCAATGCTGATTAACGACTCCCGCCCTAAGCTATCCACCTTGGTGCTGATATTTTCGTTCATGTACTTTACAGCCTCTCTCAGCGCCAGTCTATAGCCGGTGATGATTGTGGTGGGGTGTATTTTGTTCTTCATGAGCTCGTTTGCGCGCTTCAGCAGCTCTGCAGCGATGATAACGACCGATGTGGTGCCATCTCCGACTTCCTTATCCTGCTGCTGGGCTAAATCCACGAGAATCTTGCCGGCGGGGTGTTCAATGTCCAGCAAACTCAGGATAGTGGCACCGTCGTTGGTAACTGTCACATCACCAATATCGTCCACCATCATTTTGTCCAGACCTGAGGGTCCGAACGACGATTTGACCACATTGGCGATTGCCTGGGTCGCAAGTACATTTTGGTCGCGTATGTCCTGGCCGCTGATCTTCTGTCCGCCGAGAACTGTAGACTGTTAGTTATGGCTCTGGTTTTGGAGCTTCAAGGACTCACACAAAGTTCCGGCATTACGTGCTTGCTCAAATATTCCAGCCATGGTGGTGTGTCTGAGCTGTTATGCCTGTCTACTGCCCTCTTGCTGCCTCTGGACGCGAGACCAAAACTATTGCGCGGCGGCGGATCAACTTTCGACCGGGGCAGGCAAGATCCCTGTCGCCAATGACTCGGAGCAGCCCCTCCATATTTTGGGCGCAGGCGCGACACGGAGGCGCAAGTTTGTAACTGTGAACTGTGACTGTACGAACCATCGCCTGTTGCGTCCAGCTCTCCTCGTAAGCTATACGAGTACGCGCAGCCCTCAGCCCTTTCTCGTGCCGCTCGCTGACTCACATTTTGTCCCTTAGAATTGCAGGTATGCCTATATTTTGCGGTTTTCGTTCCCCGCTACCCCGCTACACTTCCAAACGCGACTTTATTCCCAAAGCGTGTCCAGTTGCTAGCTACAACTACCGCCCCATCACTCTCTCCCATATACCACATTGGTACACAATCTATATACTAGTTAAACACTAACATCAGGTGCATCCAAAGTTTTTACCTTGACCCACAAACCTCGACATGGCCGACGCTGCGGACGGGAAGATGAGGGACCTCTCCGTTTCGGAGGTGAAGAAAAGCAAAAAGGAAGGTGCCCCTAAGATGGCGGCTAAGAAGCCTCAACAGACAAAGAAGAAGGTTCGTATGATACATTTCTCCCTGTAATCATGCAAGACCACATGTTTACTCGTCGACAGATTGAGGGTGCCGCGCTGATTGGCATCGATGTCGCGAAAGAGGACGATCTTGCAGAGTGGTACCAGCAAGTCATCACTAAGGGACAGATGATATCATACTATGATGTATGTTTCTCGTAGACTTTAGTCCACTGATAGGTACTGATACCAATCAGGTCGCTGGTTGCTATATCCTTGAGCCTTCCAGTTACGCTATCTGGGAGAACATCAAGGCTTGGTTCGACGCAAAGATCAAGGTAAGATCCTGGTAAAGCTCTGCTTCTACTCATCTGACAAGCTCCCAGACCCTCAAAGTCCGCAATGCCTATTTCCCTATCTTCATCAGCTCAGACAACCTGGAGCGTGAGAAGGAACACTTGGAGGGTTTCGCCGCTGAAGTTGCTTGGGTTACCAAAGGCGGAAAGTCTGACCTTGAGAAGCCTGTCGCCGTTCGACCTACCAGTGAAACTGCCATGTACCCGCATTTTGCACGCAAGATCCAGTCCCATCGTGATCTGCCTCTCAAGTTGAATCAGTGGAATAACGTTGTCCGATGGGAGTTCAAGCATCCGATGCCCTTTATCCGATCACGAGAATTCCTTTGGCAAGAAGGTCATACCGCCCATCTGACGCAAAAGGAGGCTGAGGTGGAAGTTCTTCAGATTCTTGACTGGTACGCCGACGTGTACCAAGAGCTCCTTGCTGTTCCTGTCGTGAAGGGAACCAAGACTGTGAACGAAAAGTTCCCCGGTGCCGACTTTACCACTACAATCGAGGGTTTCATTCCTGCGACTGGAAGGGGCATTCAAGCTGCCACATCCCATTGCCTTGGACAGCACTTCTCCAAGATGTTCAATATCACCGTTGAAGATCCTACCACTAAGGAAGCTGGAAAGTCGGAGCATATTCACGTGTGGCAGAACTCGTGGGGTTTGACTACACGTTCTATTGGAGTCATGATCCTTACCCACGGTGACAACCGTGGTCTGGTTATCCCTCCGCGTGTGGCCGAGATCCAAGTCATCATCATCCCTGCGGGTGTCACCGCCAAGTAAGTACTTCCCACTGTTCTAATTCCATAGACTAATCTGTGAAGGACAACTCCCGAGGCCAAGGAGGAGCTTTATAAGAAAGTCGACGGTATCAAGGACGACTTGATTTCTGTCGGTGTTCGTGTAGAGACTGATCTTCGAGAGGGTTATTCTCCAGGTTTCAAGTTTAATGACTGGGAGATGAAGGGTATTCCGCTGCGAATTGAATTTGGCCCTAAGGATGCCGAGAAGGGCCAGGTGACCACGTCTCGCCGTGACATTGATGACAAAGATCAGGCACGAGGTATTACCAAGATTCCGGACCTCAAGCAAGCCATCCCTGAACTGCTAGAGCAGATTCAAAAAGATATGCTTGCAAAGGCAACAAAGGCGTACGACGAGCACCGTGTTCAGCTCACCAATTGGGATGACTTTGTTCCTACCCTCAATGGAAAGAATGTTATCCTCGTTCCTCATTGCGAGGGTGAGAAATGTGAGGAGGAAGTCAAGGACAAGAGTGCTAAGAAAGCACTAGGCGACGGTGTTTCCGAGGACAAACAAGCTCCCAGTATGGGTGCAAAGAGCTTGTGTATTCCTTTCGAGCAGCCCGAAGGAATCAAGGAGGGTGAGACGAAGTGCATCAACCCTGACTGTAAGAACTTTGCCAAGAAGTGGGTACTTTTTGGTCGCAGCTATTAGGTGGCTTGGAAAAGGTTCGAAAAGGATTCTATGCGAATGTGGGGTGGAAAATGGTATCGAAGGAGTTTGGAATGTATTTTCTAGCGTTCATATCAGGTCTCGAACGATTGGGGAATGATAGGTGGTCTTGATAGTCGAGCAAGGTGTTCTAAGTTATTTGGGTGCTGAATGTTTCGGGGTTGGTGAGTGTGGGCCGAGTATTTTCCCTCATATGAGCAGCGTTGAATAGTTTAGGTCGGCCAAGTGAAGTCAGGGAACGGCTGCCTGATTGTCATTTGGTTCATTCACTCACTGCCACGTGCCTACCCGAGATTACTCACACTGTGCTTTGGAATTTGATCCTCTCCATATTGCACCACGCACTTTAAAACTACACTTAACTATACTTGCACCAGGAACTACTTCAACTCGACTTACAAAATTGTGGATTTGGCTACGAGAGAGGATGTGTCACAAACTTCACCAAGTGTACCACTGTGGCCATTACAAAGAGGTCTGCATAACACGCTGCGATTATGCAATCAAGAACGAGCATCATCCAGCGTCGCCTCATCCCATGCAACTCGGCGTTTCACAGCAGCTCCAGGACGTTGGACTTACACGCAAGGGATCAGGAGCGTCGATAGCTGCAGAACTCGTGCCCACAGGCAGAAGCAGCGCCAACAGCTTTTCCACAGATCGAGATACAGTAGCCTCCCAGCAGCAGTATGCATCTTCAACGGCGGAACATCCGGCAGACTCACTACGACTCACCCTCTCCCTCTCTCGCGGCCAGTTGACAGGACAACTGCAGCCGTCGTCTCTGCGCCACTCCTGCTCACACTCCTCCCACGCATCTGCAACATCGCCGGCTTACCCTTCGAGTTCTCCGTCCACTTCTGAAAATTCGTCCTCTCTTGCGTCTCCCAGCTCTCCACCGATCGTCGACATAGATCAGCCCGAGCAGATACCCAAGTTTTGCATCTACATCTTCGCCCGCTTCCTCCCACCGAGCAAACATCCGTGTTTCGATTGCTACATGCGCCCTAAATATGCGCAGCTAAGGAACCGTTGGATGCAAGCGTATATGGATGGACACCCGTTATTGAAGGAGGAAGATGTCTTTGAACAAAGCGGAATCGGCTGGGTAAGGAGGGCTCAGGGATTAAGTGAGAGTGAGAAAGAGAGACTGACAGAGAGAGAGAAAGAGTCAAAGGGTAGAGGCGAATGAAGGCTGCACTGGTTACGAGGAGAATGACAGGGGAGTGTGGAAATGTCGATTAAGGCATGCTGCCGACAGTGAGGAGGCACGAAATGCTTCTAGTGCTAGAAGTGCCATCGGAGATTGACTGAGAATGACTGGCAGACATGTACGTTTGGCGGGGTTTCTGAGCATGGAAATTAGGAATTCCGGTAGTCCTTCTAGACGAACGTAGGTTGTTCTTACAAAGCTCTAGGCACTCCATGCTATAGGTTCCATTGGAGGGTCTTATATTTATGTACTGTGTTACAGCATTCATGTTAGTGGACTCTATATCCAAACTGAGCCCACATTTCTAGGCATGTTTAGTCGTTAAGCCGTCTCTACGTAGAACATGTCCTGCATTTCATAGCCGACCCGTGTTTTGACTCAGCTGGTGTCCATGTCATCATCGTCACTATTCTTCTTGTCTACAGTCCTCTTCACACCCTCTACGAATGCTTTTACAGCATCTCCGCCACCAAGCGGCATGCCTCCACCCTTCATATAACCACCATTTTCGACATCGATATTGAGTGCCTGACTCACGTTTGGCAATCCGCCGTCTCTAAGTGCCTGAGTCAAGCTGCCCAAACTTTGCCGCATCTGTGGACTTGTGACGACTCTCTTCAGAACATCTCGCTTCTGTTCTTGATCAAGACCTTGCATGGCTATTTTGGCTATTTCGGAGTTGGGGTCAATATCGGCGGCATCCTCGACTTCTTGTTCGATAAGAAAGAGAGTAGGAGGAAGATGGGAGCAGAGTGCATCAATAAATGAGTCCGGTGCTTTGTCGATAACTGGAACGGTTGTGTTTGGGCTGAGCAGATCAAGTAGGGTAGTAAATGGGTCTTGAGAGCTTGAAGCGCCAGAGTTATTTCCTGATTTGAGCGAGTTCAAGAAGTTTTGAACAATGGTGGAAGCGTCGTTCGATCCCGATGCTGCACTGAAAACTTATCAGCACGGCCTTTTTATGCAAGGTTAAAATCAGAGGTGAGAATGGATCGAGCAGTCGTCGTGGCAGGCGAGCCCATGCAGGACATTTCATGGTCATTTTCTAGTGTTACAACTGAGCTGATCTCAGACAGTTTCTGCGAACATATTTGTGCCCAAAACGCCCTGCAATGATGGAGAAGGCTATTTTAGACGCTGCTAGTCGTGCTAATGCCGACCACATCTAGCCATTAGAGTCTGCCGCGCCACGACGCCGATCCAAAGAAATGTGTGTTACCTACGCTCGACCGCCGTCAGCACCCCCTTCTCGAGACTCTTCGCCTTCTTCCCGAATATCTCCTCCCGTGGCACCAGCACCAGCGCCTCCTGTGCTACCGTGTCGGTTCCGGTTGTAAGAGTGGTCTGTACCTTCCACGTCCTCCATCGTCTCGTCGTCGTCATTCGGGCCCTGGCTTGCTGCGACTGCGAGCTCGGTTTGAACGTCAACTTCCTCTCCATTAAGTAGTCGGTCAACAATCTGGCCGACTGCTAGATCTCGGGGACTGAACCAGCTTGGGTCTCCGCGAGGATGTTGTGATTTGGATTGTAGCCAGAAGAGGTAACGTTGTGAGCTAGAGCTGAACTTGAGTACGAAGATACGGCCGTCGGTGGGTGAGCGGACGTTTTCCGACTCAGCAGCCGTCTCGCTGCCTGTGTAGGGAACGAATGAGCCATCGCCGGGGATCATGATAAGATCGAAATCGCTGTCATCGTCGGAGTTACCCCGTGGTCTCCAGCAGAAATGTACAAATTCTAAAGCAGTCAGCATAGAACTAATACAACTAGAATGTTCAACGAACCATCATCTCCTTGGTATAACCAGACATATCCCGGTGTCGGCTGCGGCTTGACCTTTATGTTAGGCACGCTACCCTAGTCAAGTTTAGTATTTAAAGGTACCGCAAGTATCTGAATGCTTACAGAGAGCTCGCACTGGCCGGCTTTGAAGGTAATCAGCGTTTGGGACATAGTTGCGGGAAGGTAGCGGGGGTGTCTTGCGGAGAGGCGAAGCTGCGTGCTGTGATGCACCAGTCGAGAGCTGCCTGCCTTGGCCTGAGCTACTGTAGGGCTGACTAACCGTGGTTGGGCACGGGCGTGGAGAAACCATTCCCCCGGGTCTTGGCGCGCACACTCGAATTGCCATAGCCGACGTTGCGTATCAACACCTCCAGGGCTTCAACTCGACGACAACACAATTCGGCATGGCGGACAAACCTACGACCAAGAAGTTTGCCAAGGGCGAGCGGTCGATACCGCACCACTCCCAGAAGGCGAGCAAGTACTACCCGGCTGAGGACGTTGCCGTGCCCAAGAAGGTACGTTACCGGCGACAGCGAGAAGAGCACAGGATAGAGAAGAGATGTTGGACGCGCATACGAGATACAAGCCTATCACATTCCCACACAGCAGCTACAACTGCT
>Ga0247757_10001534_pt1 | contig 14820 bp, 19 predicted proteins | sample UWRJL126311R4_FD_180929 | JGI IMG/M metagenome (GOLD analysis project Ga0247757, IMG submission 180929) | Plant litter microbial communities from Arlington Agricultural Research Station in Wisconsin, United States - UWRJ-L126-311R-4 | ecosystem: Environmental > Terrestrial > Plant litter >... | reverse complement strand
ATCGATAGCTATAAGAGCAGCCTTAATTGGCTCCATATTGACTATAGTAGGTGGTGCTGAAGGCTGACGCGTTTTGGTGTTGGGCGCGCATTGACCCTCGGCGCGCATTGACCCATGACTTACGGTAAGTCGCGACTTCGAGGCCGGGCCACACGAATAAAATCACACCCAACCATGTCTTCGCAGATTGTGGTTGAAGAGAATAGTATGGACAGGTTAGTTTGTAACTCGCCCTTCCTGTCTTATTGGACCTGGATGTTATTCTCAAGGATCGTCTCAAAGAGGCTACGGTGGCACCCAAAAAAGATTCTCCTGAGCCTTTGCAAGGATCAGTTCCTTGATGCTGTGCAAGCCGCTAACTTCGCTTAGATCTAAACAACGCTGCCCCCGGATCTCCAGCCTGTAAAAACCATGCTTGGAGCTCGTCCAAACGTTCTGTGGCTGGTTGAAATTGCGGCGTCAAACCAAATCTGGCGCATGTGCGGCATCCTGCGCGCCGACACTATATGGCAAATTTGACATTTCCATCTCATTTTAAATCCCAGATGGCCCAGAGTTCTCGCGTGTCAGGCTGTTGTTGCCGCCTCCTGTGCAGGGTCAAGTAGATCTCGAGTCACCGGTATGCAGCTCGGCCTAGCAATTGTTGCCGCTGCATTGCTGGCTCCCTTGGCCAGCGCATCTCCTCAGCATAATGCTCGAGGGCGCGACGTGTGCAAGGAAGCTGTAAGGCAGAGTGATCGTCGCCATGCGCCATTCTAATCCTTTACTAGGTCTCTCGCGGTCCTGTTCCCGCCCCACCACATATCACCCCCACAGTTGCTGCCAAATCAGACTGCGCATCATTTTTGAGGAAGACAGTGTCTCCATGTTCAGTGTATGAGCTGGTAGAAATCCATCTCAACTATTAACTGATGGCAATAGAACGCAAACAACCACGAGAACTGCAGTTCAAACAGCCAAACCAGTAACGAAGATCACTTCACAGACAGTCACTATAACACCTACTACCACGGGTGTTATTTTTAATACCTTCAATCTGACTTTGGTGTCCACCCAAGTACAAACGGAATCGCAGACGTTGGAGCTTTCTTCAACGACCACGCAATTGACTACTAAGACTGTGACTTCGATATCGACCATCTTTGAGACTGTGAGCGTCACGAGCACATATTCCACCGAGGTGGTAATCTCTACACAGGTCACCACATCTACTCTCGACTTATGGGATAAGCGGAACACTCCTCCTACTGGCCTTCCGGCCCTCACTCGCCCTGTCGTGGCAGAGTTAGACGCCAGAGAAAACAATGCAGGGTGCAAGGCATCCACTTCTAGCGCAAAGAACATCCCAACATATGCATCCCCATGCCGTGGGCCGAAGGAGTATTCATCCGCTTGTCGCGGTATTGGTGTTGCGGAGCAGACCACTACTTTGAGCGCCCCAACAATTTGGAGGAGCGTGACCGTAACTAATGTGTTCACCCCGACAATTACCGAAACATCTACCGCGACTGTTCAGAAAACCACTACTATACTGGTAAGTTTACGGCCTCCGAGTATCTTCACATCAGTGCCCGCGCCTCGTGCTATGACCTCCTTACCCTGCGTCGCTAACCAAGCCAGGTGACTAAACCCATCACCAATCTCTACACCACTATTGCCACAACTGCCCTAACCCGGACTGTGACATCTACCACGGTTATTACGGTTACGTCGACTATTACGTCTGTTATTTCTGCGACGGCAGTTGTTACTACTACAGAAATTGATTCTGTAGTCGCGACCTCTACACAGGCCCAAACATCCGTCGTAACTTATACCCCTGAGCCACAATGCACCACCGGCTTTGTGCTCAGGGCTCCAGGCCCGGCTCCAGGGCGCTACATCCGGTCGGCTTCCTCGTCTTCAAGCTCTCTCATCGGCTTCACAAATGACTTTCCCGGCGCAACAGTTTTCAATGTTGACTCGAAGGGTCACATCTTCGTAGTGTTATCTGGTCTCCGGATGAACGTCAACAACCTATCCCTGTTCAGTATCTACCTCGACTCAGAGAACGACATCTCAAGTGGAGGTTATTTGCCCTTGACGTGCTCGACCGCAAGTGGGAATCTGCGGTGTTCCGCAAGCAATGGAAACAATGGGTTCTATTACTGTCCGGCGTCAGGTTCGAAAGACTTGCTGTTTGGTAGCGAGGCAGGTGCAGCTCGCTATGGGTGTTCCGCCAGTGACAAGCTAGTACCGCTCGTTGTTTGTTAAGGCGGAAGTTTAAATTGGGCTCCTGCAAGAGTACGTCGCACCAAAAGACCTAGTGTAAGCCAGCATGCCTAGAAGCATTGTAGTGGTCTTAACTAATAGTTAATGTTAATTGGCTGCGGTAATCATTCGCATGTTGTTCAGAATTGGGGACTTGTTGGGATATACCGACAGCACGTCTAAGAATGGACCAGAACGCACCTACTTTATGTGTTGTGTGAGCCATACGCGCACCAAGGATTCTTACCACGACATGACACTGGATATCGATCAGGGAGGGATGCTATGGTCATTAAATGCACTCCGGTGTGTCTAGGTACGTAAAGGGAGCAGGGATGCGTTTACAATCGCAAGCAGCGCCATTTGAGGCATAGGCGTCGCAGCCTAACAGCAGAGGAAACGCCGACAGCGGTCTACTGTAATTCGCAAGAAACTTGCCAATCTGGGCAATCAACTGGTCACCATAGGCGAGCCGCTAGGGTATCGTTGTCAGCCGCAGCGGTGCAACCGGTGACCGCGGGCGCCGGAGAACACGAACTGCGCTGAACGATGTCTAGCCTCAGGCCGCGTCAACTCGACGACACTCTCTTCCACCTCGCAACCAGACCAAGCGCTGACGAGGCCTGACCAATTACACAGCTTGGCGCGTCGCTGCAGACCGCCATGGCATTGTGGTCGCGAATTACGTCCGTAACACGGCGCGGCCTCGTTCCCCCCCCCGACTTGCGGTGCGCAGCGCCACATCTTCGCTCCGCCCCAATCCTGATATGAACCCACAGCGCATCCGCATCCAATCGGCCTTCTCGCGCTGCGCCGTGGTTGCGACGTTTGCGAGGGACAGCCCTCGTGAATTCAAGCCGCAGAACCCTGCCTTACCGCGTGGGCTCTCTACATGGCCCCACGAGAGCGTCGCTATCGTGCCTGCTTTCGGCATGATTTTCGCGCCGACTCCCAAGGCTGTTAGTGATAAGAATAGGATTAGTATGGGGCGAGGTGTAACTATGTGGATGTTTAGATATAAGGCTTGTGTATCCTCGTGAGAAATAGCCGCCATCACAGCTTCACATCAGCCTTCCTCTCATAGCAAGAGTATCTAAAGTCCTTCCGATCGCTAATTGTATTCTTTTACATCATTTTCAAGCTCACTATTACCATACAATCACAATGTCCGAACGTCTTCAGGCCCCTGAGTGGTGTACAGAAGTCGGCCCTGAATGTCCCGTAGAAGCAACGCTATACGGCTACGCCCCCAATCTTGCCTGGAATGCCTTCTTCGCCGGCTTCTTCGGCCTCTGCTGCATACTCAACCTCGCTGCAGGCATCAAATGGAAAACATGGAGCTACATGGTATGAATCCGTTTGCACACAAGCTCTATCTCGTCCTAACCCACTATAGGTTGCCCTCTCCCTTGGCTGTGTCTGCGAATGCGTCGGTTACATCGGCCGCGTAATGATGCACAACAACGCATACGACAGTGTTGGCTTCCAGCTGCAAATCTGTCTCCTAATCATCGCGCCCGCGTTCGTCTCCGCAGGCATCTACCTTACCCTCAAACACTTCGTCCTCACCTTCGGCGAATCCTGGTCTCGTCTCCGCCCAGCCTGGTACACATACCTCTTCATCACGGGAGATCTGATCTCTCTCATCCTGCAAGGTGCCGGCGGTGGTCTCGCTGCGACCGCCGACAGCGGGTCTAGCACGCAGGATCTCGGCACCAATCTCATGATCGCTGGTGTCATCTTCCAGGTCGTCACGCTTTCCATCTTCGGATACCTCCTCGCCGAATACACGCTCAGGACGTACCGTCGCCGCGATAAGTTGTCCGTGGCAGCGAGCGACTTACTCAGCAGCTGGAAGTTCCGCTTGTTCGCTGCCGCCATCATCTTCGCGTTCCTGGGCATCTTTACTCGTTGCGTGTACCGCATCCCTGAGCTGACTGGCGGATGGGGTAACGAGCTCATGCGAAACGAGCCTGAGTTCATCGCGCTTGAGGGTGTGATGATCACACTGTCCGTGTTTTTGCTCACCGCATTCCACCCGGGGTATTGCTTCCCTGTGGTGGGGAATAAGGAGGAAATGTCGAAGTATGCGTCCGTCATGAAGATGGATGAAGAGGCGAGGGATTCGATGGAGATGGTGGCTCAGCCTTATGAGCCACACCGGACTGGGTAGAAGGTGGTTATGGAGAGAAAATTTGGGGGCTTAGCGGGCCGATGGATTCAAGATATCCCAACCTTTTCGGGTTTTTTTTTTCTTTTGTTTTGTTGATTGATTTATGCAAGAGCGACGGAAGCATGGCGTTTTGACATTTACATTAAGGGTTAGAGGGGATGCGATACGATATACTGTGCATCTAGGCGTAGCGCAACAACATCCGCAGCTTTTATTTTTTCTGTATCTATATTTCTAGAGCTTCGAAGTCTACGTCATGATTATAAAGCAGACGATTTGCCTGAAAATTGCTAATTACAATCCTCTCCATATTCGTGACGGTCACCCTCAGGAAGGACCCTCCAAGCTCAAGATAGGCCTCCTCGCTTAAGCTACCTCCTTCCGTTCTGGGATAGTTTGCTGATAAATCGGTAGATTATGTACGAGCATCTGCGAAATAGTACTTGCGTAATTTTGAATTGAACCAATCATACATACAGTCTTATAACTGTAGGCACGTATATACTGACCCTGCACGTTACGGCCCCCCATCTTGTTCAACGACCTCGGTTCCCCGTGGGTACAAAAAGAACCATGGACAACACTATCAAGCACATAACGGCCGTACCTCTGAAAACTACGCCGTTAATATTGCTCCACAATGGGTCCCTTTCACTGTCCCTTCGTATCGTTCGCAATCTCTTTACTCGCCCCCTTGACAGTAGCTGTATCCCTTCCAGCACCGTCCGGTCCTTATGGCGTAGGATTCACGCAGCATGTTTTCAAACACACTACACCGAATGACCCCACGCCCGGATCTGGTACCATCCTCCTAACATCAATCTATTACCCCACGGTTTCCACCCCATCACCCAACACCAGTGTGCCATACTTCGATCCCACCAGCGCAGCTATCTGGGGAGAAGTCTTCAACATCAGGCCTTCGGACCTCCTTTCCCTTGAGACAGTCCTACAATGGCAAGCACCCATCCTCCCCCCTTCCGAAGCAAAGCACGTGCGCCACTGGCCCACCCTCGTCTTCGGCCCCGGTGGCGGCATGAACGCCTTCATGTACACATCCCTCCTCTCGGACCTCGCGTCGCAGGGCTACACCGTCCTCGCGCTCGACCACCCAGGCGAGGCGCCCTACCTCCCTCTCCCCTACAACGCCTCCGGCGTCGTGGGCTGGAGCATCTACATGCCGTACAACGACAGCCTGATCCAGCAAATCTACGAATACCGTCTCAGCGACATGCTCTTCCTGCTCTCCGACGATGGCTTCCCGTCGCTGGTCGAGCAGTTCGGCGCGTACTTCAACACGCGCGCGTACGGCGCCTTCGGGCACAGTGCCGGCGCAGCGCAGGCGACGGGCGCGATGGACCGCCTTTCGAGCATCGTCGCGGGGCTGAATATCGATGGTGGGTTGTTTGGGGACAGTGTGAATGCCTCGCTACATGGCCGTCCGTATTTCATGACGATGAATCCGGATCATTTCGCCCAGGACACCACCTGGTCTGGTTTTGTCGCTAGGTATGCAGAGGAGACGGCTAAGACGGGTAAGGGGTGGCTTGACTGGATGACGGTCGAGGGCACGGTGCATTTGGCGTTCAGCGATATTTCGCTATGGGTGGAGCTGCTACCTAAAGGGAATGGAACGGATCTGATAAATTTGGGAGATGTGAAGGGGAGCAGGATGGACGGTTTGTTGAGGACATATGTGGGAGCTTTTTGGGAGTGGGTTAGAGGTGGAGCGTATGACGATGTGTTAGACGGGGAGGTGGAAGCGTGGCCTGAGGTTGTGTTTAATGAGACGGTTAGAGCCAATGGATATACGACGCACGACAAGTAAAAAAACCATGCAACGGCATGGTTTCACTAGCGATCAAGTTGTCCGTATCATAGACCAAGCTGATCTGTCACTTATTTACAGGCCTCGTTGGCCAACACAGCCCCGAAGGAAAATGAACAAGGGACCGTTTCAAGGTAGTTAACGGGTCGATACTGTATACCATGCTCTTGCCATAATTAGTTAGTTCGGAGCTTACCGAGCATCAAATCATAAGCCCATATCTAACTCGCAAGCCTTACCATTCGTAGTGTAAGTTGCGAGGTCAATACTATAGAATGGAGGTGCAGGGCCAACCCCTGAAATACAACTATTAGATTTTCTTTTCTAAATGACACCTAGAACTCTAGTGCACTACAGATGCGTCATGTTACATTGTCGTCATAGAGTCTTAAATATAGAAGCGATGTTGTTGTTCCTTGTTGAAACTACATCACAAAGGATGCACGACGTGATAAAGAATTATTCTTTGTACGCACAGACAAAGGCTAAACAGCCGATCGCAATGTAGAATTTCTTTACTTGTTGCCACTACCTGCATAATTCGTTCACATTTTAAGACAAAATGTCCGGACCTGAGTCGCGCTCATAAACATGACGGTATTCCAAGAGCATACAGCCAACAGAAGGAGATCGTCAACGTGCGTTGTGAAGTCCAGTATGTACATCGAAAAAGACTCCAAGACCACCGATCTGGAAGATTTCCCTATCGTCGAAGAGCCTCACGATCGTTCCCATCCACACTACCCCAACGAACCTCCCCCTGCATACATCGAGGAGCCTATCGCCAGTCTTCGTCGTCGCTTGACACAAAAGGTCATCAAGACCAGACGTTTCACCCCCCATATTTGCGCTGGAATAACCCTCGTTTTGTTCATTATTCTTGCCCTCGCTGTTGCGATTCCCTTAGCACGGAGACAGCAAGCGCCACCCCCAGAATCCATCTCAATTTCCATAAGTTCAGTACCAACGATGGCAATTACTACAACTACCGCCCCAATTTCATCGCCAGCAATCAATAGTGCTAGCAAGACAATAGCTACTAACAAACCTACATGCGATCCATCGAAGCATGACTGTCCGGATAGAAATCTAGAGAGTGGAACTGGCCAGATGATGGGAATCAAGCCGAAAGAGACATCCAATCCAAGCTGAGGTAGAATGTACAGACTCATCAGTTCTCCGGTTGACTACACATTGACTCATGAGCATCACAACGCTCCAATCCCTTCACGTAGTGCACATGTCACTGCACAATGATGTGACCACATTTGATACAAATATCACATTTCCATTAACCGCACCTCGCGGTCTATACCCGACGTTTTACAGTCATCAGGAAATAAAAAAAAGCTTAAGAAAAAAGATGCTACCAGTTACAAGGTTCGCCTCAAATAACCCGTTTCGCAACCCAGCTCCACCCTCTCCCACTGCTCCTATTGTCCCAGATTATCGCGACCCCGCCCACCCACAAGCCCCTAACGGTGATCTTGAAGTCCAATCCGCTAGTACTTCTCGTAAATGGACGCGAAGTAGCATCGTAAATGCCGTATTAATAGCCCTGGTTTGCATACTGGCGGTCGTGGCCGCTATTGTGCTCGGGTGGGTTCTTTCCAAACGCATCGGAAAACATGGAAAACCGGTCACAGCAGGCAACAGCACGGCGGTGCAATCGTATACAACGACAGTGAATACGACAGTGCAGGAAACGAACGTGCATCTGGTGACAGGAACATCGTGGATAACATCGATACCGACGTCCACCTTATTCACATCAACGCCAACGCCAACGCCAACGCCAACGCCGTCATCCACCACTGCAATGTCGACGGTACCGTTCGATGCACCTGTGAGACCTACTTCCGGTACTCTGTCCTCAAGTCCCGCGCCAACTTCATCAGTGACATCGCCTCCGTTTGAGGATGACAGTAATAACAAAGGAACTGGGTGTCTGCAGGTCGGGTCATTTGGAGGGAAGAGCGAATGCGAAGATCACTGCAGTCCTGAGCCAGGAAAGAAGAAGTCCTGCGAAGCAAGAATTGGGCGGTGGATCTGCCTGAGGTGTGATACGTAGATCATCAAATCTCTCATCTGTAGCTATGGATTCATAGGGATGTGCTACATCTAGGACCGCAGCCTACTTCCGAGTCAGAATTTTTTTAACCCCTTTCTTGTATGGAATAGTATGAGAGTTAGGCTGGGGTGGTAGTATCAGCGTATCCAGTGTTAATGCCTTAAATATAACTTTATTAAATAAGTGTGAGAACCAAAAGATATTCGGACACTAATTTTACAGAGAGGTATTCTATGTACGCTGCGAAAATAAGTAAACATAAGTCTTCAACATCCTTCACTACAGGTCGAGAAACACCCCACGCCGAGAAATCTGAGGGGCACTTCAACTTTGCACCCCACCCTCACTAAGAGCGTCATGAAGGTGTTTGCTGCTTGCAGATTTGCCTTTTGCTGAACTTTGACTGCTGTATGTCAACCTTACCTAGCTATAGGTGACTATGTAATCAGTCGCACCCTGATTCAAGCTGGGCTTGGCGCTCCAGAGCCCCAGAAGGCCATATTAGACTTTATATGGTCGCGGTTGACCCAAGAAGCGCAGCCCCCCAGCAGCTATTGGAACTAGGGGTGCAAGTGATAAAGACGAGAAAAAGGTACTCAGAGACGAATACCGAGATATACCTACTGGTATAGGTAACCAAGTATTAATATATAGAAGTTAGGGCTAGTATAATGAGGCTGAAGAGCAATGGAGACGCTTGAAAAGTATTTGGAGACGAGCGTATAGAGATACTAATTAGCATAGGCAACCTTACGGTAATATTTTGGAATCAGGGACGGTAGAAGGAAGCTGAAGAGCTAGATGCGCAAGTGATACGAGAAACGAGCACCCAGGCACATTGACCAGTATAGATAATCTGACGTCGAAGTATAAGAGTGAGGGCAGTGTAAGGAGGCTGAAGAGCTAGATGTGCGAGTTATTGTTGTGGGAATTGTACTTAAACTAGATATAAAGAATTGATAGCTTCCTTCTACAAGACGGAGATAGAAAGATATACTGAAAATGGAATTGTAAGCTGGATCGTAACGTGATCTGCATAATTTTCCGCCCCAATTTAATATAGCTTGCGAATCAACCACGTATTAATGTGCGGCTTGGCGGGAGGAACATATAGGATGCCAATCAAATGAGCGCTAATGATTGATTGTGTAACGCCGAGCTAATAAAAACACAGTAGTCACTGCTTTTCCAAGACACCAAGCCTCCGAAATGAAATATAAGCCCTGCTTTTATTGATTTTTTACTCACCGTGCACGGCATCCTCCAGCTCCTGCCGATACATCTTTCAAATTTAGAGTAAAAAATCATGCCACATCCACCAAGAGATTCTCAAAGGGTTCTTTTAGAGGCTAAGAGTTATCCAGGCCGCTCATTAGCAATTATAGGTACAGCATTCTTCTAGTAAATGTGGTATTACTAAACCTTTGCAATTTTAGATCACACGAAAAAAAGACAACAAACGAAAATCGTACACTACCCTAACCTTCATGATATGTTCTCTTCTCGTCGGAATTCTTTTTGCTATTGGGCATCACTTCTACTATACAAGGCTTAATAATACGGCTGTTGGTTCTATAGCAAGGCAACAATGGCCTATAAGGTAAATTATACCTATTTTCGTTCTAAAGTAGTTACAGTATCACTAAATTTGCGAGATTTGGGACTGCGTTTGCGTTTCTTGTCCAGGTGTGTCTTGCATACGCAACTGGAATAGCCTATATTCAAACCCTTTGGCGACAGTGCCGACAGCGCGCCATCGAAATTGAATCTATCGATGCTGCATTTGCTGTTAGTCAAAATGTTTTCATGCTCTTTAAATCACCATTTGTCATCGATTTCCCAATTGGGTCAGCAATTATGGTGGTGTTTTGGTGCGTCTCGTAAAATTCCCTGCATTTGGATCCAAACTTATATGACTATGCAGGTGCATACCACTTTCATCCTTGGTCACTCCAGCAACTTTAGGGGTAGCATCAAAGCCAAATACCACATCACACACTCTCTTAGTAAACCACCCATCCATCTCATATCCTGAATCGGATTTGAGGGTACGGGATATGTATGACAGTCCCAGGCTAACGAGGTTGCAATCAGTCCTAGCCAGTACAGGCGAGATGCTGAGACTTGGCGCTCCAAGAGGGCTACAGAACGCGACATACACTATAAACATTACGGTTCCCCTCATTCGCTGCCAGCCAAGTAGCGATTATGTACGCGAACAAATTATCGCTGCTGCTTATGGTGAAGTCCTTCACGAATATTACTTTGATTTTTGGTACGATATTTTTGGTGATCCTGATTTACCTATGAATCGATCATACAGCCCGAGTATAAATTCATCAATTTCTAAGTTATTGGCTAAGAATTTTACATTCCATCCTGAGAATCTAACGCTTGATTATAATAACGATTCTTCAGCTGAAGTTTACGTTGGCCTTTACACCAAGTGGAACAATGATGCCCTTGCATATTGGTCAGATTTCTTTTGGTTTGCTATCACTAATCCGTCCAACGGTAGCATCTTCACCCCCGTGAAGCCGAACTCTTTCAATACCAGCTACTATAGCTGCGGATTACGAAATGCATCAGTGGCTACCCATGTCAGTTTTCTGAACAATTTACAGACCCTGCAAGCCAAGGATATTCAATATTTCGAATTTCCGGGAATGAATGGGAATGGTTCAAGTCGCTCTGATGATGTGGAGTATGTCATGTCAAAGTATAGGAAACATATGGAGCCGATATTCAAAATAATAGAGAGCAGTGTACACCGTCATCAAAAGTCCGGTCAGTACACGAACACGAACATTGAAAATACTATTTTCGGCACAGCTAGCGATTTTACGAAAATGGAGACAGAATGGATGCGGATTCCAGGGGGTGGCTTCAAGAACATTGAATTTACTCCTCAAAACAAAACCTTAGCAACTCTGATCGAAGATTTCTCATTGAACAAGTCGTGGGCTTTAATGGCCATAGACGAACTCAAGTGAGTCGCGAAAAACTACAACAAACGGATTATTTCTAAGAAAAGTCTAGCTACCAAAAGCCTGTACAGGTGAATCAAACACTATGGATTAATAAGTACGCCTACGATCCTCGAAATCTGCTCATTGCTTACGGGTGATTACAAACCCCAATGGCTCTGCGTATATCGCTAACCTCCCACAGCTGCTCCATATTCGCAACACTCATCACCGTCATAACCGGCATCTATACTATCCATTCCCAGGCCTTCGTGCACGACAACAACTTCTCGTCCATCAGCCGCACGATGCAAGGCCCAGATATTGCAGCTCTATTTACTGCGAAATCAGGATTGAATGCCGCTGCGCATAAGAAAAAGATTGCAGCAACAGTAGTGAAATTAATCGAAACCAGGGAACGTAATGAAGAACAGTTCCACGTGACAGGGGAAAGACACTTTCTCACGTAGACAAGATGAATAGCGAGGTGAAGATCTACAAAGTAGCGGTTTCGATTTTGATTCCCAAAATTTTAATTTTATTACTCCATAGGTGTCGTGAAGCCAGATATTAGGGTGGCGCTGACCTTATTCAAGTTATAAGTTTTGAGAATGGAAGGGATAGATGGATAGATAGAAAAGGCTGAGATATGAAGTTAAGAAGGGAGTTTTTAGAAAGTCGCTTCTCAGTTAGGACTATCAGCAGATGAAACATGTGTATTGACAGCTCAATGCTCTTACATGCAAAGTTGTGTAGCTAGTGCCATCGGCATTATCAGTAGGCAGAGAACCGCGACATAATTGCTTCCTTAACACCCTCAAGATCTCCATTTCCGGTCAGGTGGTAGACACTATTTTCTGCAAATTCCTGGGTAGTTATGAAGACTCTGTTAGAAGTGAGATCTGGCTCCGAATATATAGGACTATTATTACGTCTTTAGCTAAATCAAACGACTTCGCTACTTAGTGACATTGCGCATCGACTTGAAGTATTGAGGTAGATGATTTATCGACCCTGACAACGGCTCTTGACGTGATGCGGGATTTAAATCGTGTTTGTAGCGGGCATGGCACGGCTGTGAATGTGGGAAAGCGGGTAGCGCAGATCCATCAGCGAAGGCGTAATCACTGTAGACATGCGAGGTTAATGTCCCAAAGGGAATAAAGACAGGCACATTGCAGTATTGTAAGGAACTGAATGCAGCGTTCGTGGCGTCTGCGTCGCAGTCGTCAAGGAGCAACGAGCGATGGGGCTAAACTTCCCGATTAAGAAAGGTCGAGTTACCTCATGTTGCCTTGTGATTCACATGGTACTTGCTCTTCGCCAATAACAACGATAAGTAATCACTTCTCTTGACAACCCTCTAATAGATGTAGTCGGCCGTTCTCTCTACTATCGGTAGTAAATCTCGTATATTGTTTAGCTGTGCTATATACCTGGACCTCAATCGCGCCACCGAAGGCAAATAACTGTTGTCTAGTCCCTGAGGTCCAGGGTACATTAAGCTATAGGAAAATGCCATTCTCAATAAAATCTTTTAAACTAATCTATATGCAATGGAATGATACTCAGAGCATGGCAACACAATAGTAAAATACGCTCAGCAACTGGTAGGTTCAAGGCCGGCACAAGCGGGGCATTGAGTATCACCCACTAATAGACACCGCAGTCAACCTTTGTCTGAGGAGACAAGGCTGAGGAGATGACGCCCTCGACGCACACTCCCCTCCGTCCACACTCTGCTTCTGCCGCTTCTTCTTTCTATGTCGTCATTGTTCAGGCAGCAGAATGGCCTCTAGCAACGGACAACCCCCCTTCTTTGTGACGACTGATACGTCGCGTGGATATGCCCTGTTGCGAACCTCGAGCTGCTGCCTGCGTGGCCTTCTTTAACAATCAATCGCTTCAGGATGGTGCAGAGCGTCTTTACTAATCTGGATTTAGTATGCTTCCAATCAGCCTATCATGTGCGAATTTTTCATTAAGAACGGTGTAGAAGTTGATGAAATAACGTCTTATTATACGTATTCTATCTTCACTTTTATCTAGCATACTTGTATTGCGTTGTGTTTAGTCTGGCTGTAGTAACTCTTATTAGGCTTGATTCCCCGCTAGTAACATTAAGGTATGGTAATGACTCGGATACAAAACGTAATGATGACGACAAGTATCTGCAAAGACTTACGGAATGTAAAAGTCTTTTGTTGGAAGCTGGTGCAGATCCTACGTTACCAACTAACACAGGATTCACTCTATTCGAGTTGGCTGTGCACTCTGGTGTTATTGTAAGTACAAGTTCTATTAATCCTGTGATAGAAAGCTTACTGCATAGGAATCTCTTAAAATGATATTATATTTTAGTTTTCCATTTATTAATCTAGAAGACGAGATCCATATGGTTTCTATAGTACTATTCCACTCATATCACACCCCAACAAACTCCCCAGCGTATAGTGGGACGAAAAGAGGCTTCCGAAATGGAAGAGCTTCTTCTAAAAACTAGTCTTAAACAAACATACTATCCTTTAACATACCCTCAAAGAACAGACTTACTATAAGTATGTTGTTAAAGATGACATCTTCTCAACTTAGTGTACCCAGGAGTTCCGAGATAAGATAGAAATTTGTCCTCAGTGGCGCGATGGAGGTACAGGTACATAGCATAGTCAAATAATATATGAGATTTGCTACCGTTATTAGGGAGAATAGCTAACCTATAACTGCTGGAGGTTTGTCAAGAAGGCGATATATGTTACTGTGGGTGAAAGAGGAGAAGGCGATATAGTTTAGAGCCTTTTATATGGTACCATGCCGAGCCTAGTGTGGGTGGTTGCATTCAGGGCTAAGGAGGGCGTGAATAATACGAGTGCCGAGGCGAGAACTGGTCAGTTGCCCATGTGTCGTGTGAGGACTTTTACGCCGAGGTTATTGCTAGAGGTATGGGGGAAGGAGAGAATGATGAGGGAGATTGAGGCGACGAAGGCGATGTTTGCAATGTTCGAGCAAGGTTCTGCGTTGGTTGTGACATGGTCTGTAGCATATTAATGCTTTCCTGACCTTCGCCCGTGTGGAAACTTTCCGCAGTACTACTAGATTTTCTTTCTTCCACTCTACCCCCACTCTTATCTATTGTATTCAACATCTGCCAACCGTGCTGCGTCCGCTTCAGCTTGATCCAAGTCTCCTTCGCCTCCTTCTTAACCCTTTCCTCCGATGCAGGCGTATCATCTGAGCTAATCATAGACAGTAAGGGCAATGGACTCGATTTCCACATTGGTGTATATCTAGTTGTGATGATGGTTGAAACGAAGAAGATCACGATCGTTATCCAGAGAACAGTGGGTAAGATGAGCCACCGAAAATCGACCAGAACAACGGTTTGGCGATTCGTATATGTGCCGTAAACTTTCTCTGATAAGGGGGCATCGATTCGAAACCTAGCATCAGTCAGCAGAGTTCTATAGTGAGAGGATTGAACTTAGGGACAAGATGAGGCATACTTGTTCGTAAGACTGAAGGCAACTCCCTCGAG
>Ga0247757_10001533_pt1 | contig 14851 bp, 9 predicted proteins | sample UWRJL126311R4_FD_180929 | JGI IMG/M metagenome (GOLD analysis project Ga0247757, IMG submission 180929) | Plant litter microbial communities from Arlington Agricultural Research Station in Wisconsin, United States - UWRJ-L126-311R-4 | ecosystem: Environmental > Terrestrial > Plant litter >... | reverse complement strand
TGTGCTGCCGGAAAGTCCCGCGCCCGGAAAGTCAGCGCGGCGCCGCGCGCGCCGGTAGGTTGTTCTGCACTATGGCGGAACCTGGTCGGGGGTTCCGCCATAGTGTTTTCCGAGACAGGGGTGTTTTTCGAGACAGGGGTGTTTTTCGGGGGAAGTGAACCGCGATGGCCTGCATCTACTACACCGCCTCGAGCCTGGACGGCTTCGTCGCCGATGAGCATGCGAGCCTGGAGTGGCTGCTGTCCCGCGATTTCGCGGCCGACGGACCGTTCTCGATCGACGAGTTCCTGGAATCGGTGGGCGCCCTGGTGATGGGCGCGGACACCTACGAGTGGCTGCTGACCCACCAGCCGGGCGAGTGGATGTACAGCCAGCCGACCTGGGTGATCACCCACCGCCCGCAGATCGTCGCCGCAGGCCACCCCGTGCACACGTTCGCCGGTGCGGTCACCGACCTCTACCCGACGCTGGCCGCCGCCGCGGGCGACCGCCACGTCTGGGTCATGGGCGGTGGGCAGGTGGCTCGCCAGTTCGTCGACGCCGGCCTGGTCGACGAGATGATCGTCAGCTACGCGCCGTGCACGCTGGGTGCCGGGTCGCGCGTGCTGCCTGCGCGCTCGGAATGGGTGCTGGTCGACACCGCCCGCAACGCCGATTTCGTCTGCGCACACTGGCGCAAAGCCTGACGCGCGTGGCCCGGCGGCATAGTCTGACCCACCATGAGTCACTACCGCAGCAACGTCCGCGACATCGAGTTCAACCTGTTCGAGGCGCTGGCGCTGGACAAGGTGCTGGCCGCGGGCGACTTCGACGATCTCGACGGTGAGTCCGTCCGGCAGATGCTGCACGAGGCCGCCAAGCTGGCCGAAGGCCCGCTCGCCGAGGCCTTCGCCGAGACCGACCGTCATCCTCCGGTGTTCGATCCGGCCACGCACGTCGTCAGCATCCCCGAGCCCTTCAAGAAGACCTTCCGGGCGTGGCGCGACGGCGAGTGGTCGCGCGTCGGCATGGTGTCCGACATCGGCGGGGTCCCGGTGCCGTCGATGGTGGAGTGGGCCGTCAACGAGTTCGCCCTGGGCGCCCAGCCTGCGGTGTTCCTCTACTCGGCCGGCCCGAAGATGGCCGACATCCTGTATGCGATCGGCAACGACGAGCAACGCCATTGGGCGTCGTTGATGATCGAGCGCGACTGGGGCGCCACCATGGTGCTCACCGAACCCGATGCCGGTTCCGACGTCGGCGCCGGTCGCACCAAGGCGGTGCAGCAGCCTGACGGCACCTGGCACATCGACGGCGTCAAACGGTTCATCACCAACGGCGACGGCGACGACCTGTTCGAGAACATCATGCACGTGACGCTGGCCCGCCCCGAGGGTGCCGGACCCGGCACCAAGGGCCTGAGCCTGTTCATCGTGCCGAAGTTCCACTTCGACCCGCAGACCGGCGAACTCGGTGAGCGCAACGGCGTCTACGTCACGGGCCTCGAGCACAAGATGGGCCTCAAGGCGTCGGCGACGTGCGAGGTGACGTTCGGTCAGCACGGCACGCCCGCGGTCGGCTGGCTGGTCAACGACACCCACAACGGCATCGCGCAGATGTTCAAGGTCATCGAGTACGCGCGAATGATGGTGGGCACCAAGGCGATCGCGACGTTGTCGACCGGCTACCTCAACGCTCTCGAATACGCCAAGACCCGGGTGCAGGGCGCGGACATGACCCAGATGGCCGACAAGGCGGCGCCGCGGGTGACGATCATCCACCACCCCGACGTGCGCCGGGCGCTGCTCACCCAGAAGGCCTACGCCGAGGGTTTGCGCGCGCTGTACCTCTACACCGCCGCACATCAGGATCCCTCGGTCGCCGCGGTGGTGTCGGGCGCCGACGCCGGCATGGCCGACCGGGTGAACGATCTGCTGCTGCCCGTGGTGAAGGGGGTGGGCTCCGAACGCGCCTACCAGTGCCTGACGGAGTCGCTGCAGACCCTGGGCGGTTCGGGCTTCCTGCAGGACTATCCGATCGAGCAGTACATCCGCGACGCCAAGATCGACTCGCTGTACGAGGGCACCACCGCGATCCAGGCGCAGGACTTCTTCTTCCGCAAGATCGCCCGCGACCAGGGCGGCGCACTGCTGCACGTGGTCTCGCAGATCCGGGCGTTCCTCGACGACGGCGCGGCCCGGCCGGAGCTGGCCGACGCCCGGGCGTTGCTGGAGACCGCGGTCGCCGACGTGCAGGCGATGGTCGCGGCGATGACGAAGTACCTGATCGACTCCCAGCAGAACCCGCGTGAGCTGTATCGGGTGGGTCTGGAGTCGGTGTCGATGCTGCTCGGTGTGGGCGACCTACTGCTGGGCTGGCTGCTGCTGCACCACGCGGAGATCGCGTTGACCGCGCTCGACGGCGAGGTCAGCGATCGCGACCGCGCGTTCTACACCGGCAAGGTGGCCACCGCGCAGTTCTTCGCCAGGAACATGCTGCCGGGGCTGACCGCGCGGCGGGCCATCCTCGAGGCGGTGGACCTCTCCGTCATGGACGTGCCCGAATCCGCCTTCTAGGGCCCTTTTTCCCGCTCGCCGGGGAAAATCTGGGCACTCAGGACGGGGTGTAGCCGAACGGCAGCAGGATCGACTTCGGCTCGCAGTAGGCCGCGATGCCCTCGGTGCCGTTCTCGCGGCCGATACCGGAGTTCTTGTACCCGCCGAACGGGGCGCCCGGGTCGAACGCGTACATGTTGACCGCGTACGTCCCGGTCCGGATGCGGCGGGCGATCCGCAGCGCACGGTCGTGGTCGGTGGTGTACACCGACCCGGCCAGCCCGTACACCGAATCGTTGGCGATGCGCACCGCGTCGTCCTCGTCGGTGTAGGGGATCACCGCGAGCACCGGCCCGAAGATCTCCTCCTGGGCGATCGTCATCGCGTTGTCGACGTCGGCGAACACCGTCGGCTGCACGTACCAGCCGCTGTCCAGGTTCTCGGGGCGCCCGCCGCCGACGACCACCCGAGCGCCTTCCTCGACACCCTTCTTGATGTAGCCCTCCACGCGTTCGCGCTGCTTCTCGCTGATCAGCGGGCCGATCATCGCGGCGGCGTCGGTCGGCAACCCGGGCAGCATGCCCGACACCGCTGCCGCAAGCTTTTCAACGACCTCGTCGTAGCGCGACCGCGGCGCCAGGATGCGGGTCTGCCCCACGCAGGCCTGCCCGGAGTTCATCAGACCGGAGAACACCAGCATCGGCAGCGTGGAGTCCAGGTCGGCGTCCTCGAGGATGATCGCCGCCGACTTCCCGCCGAGCTCGAGCGTGCACGGCTTGAGCTTCTCGGCGGCGATCTTGGCGATCTCCCTGCCGACCGCCGACGACCCGGTGAACGTGAACTTGTCCAGTTCCGGGTTGGCGGTCAGCGCGCGCCCGGTCTCCGGGCCACCGGGCACGATCGACAGCACGCCCTCGGGCAGCCCGGCCTCGGCGAACGCCTCGGCCATCGCGAACACCGACAGCGGGGTCTCGGCGGCCGGCTTCAGGACGATCGTGCAGCCGGCCAGCAGCGCCGGACCGAGCTTGTTGGCGGCCAGGAAGAACGGCACGTTCCACGCGGTCACCGCGCCGACGACACCGACGGGCTCGCGCACCACCAGCGTCTGGCCGTAGATGCCGTCGCGGATCTCCTGCCAGGTGAACTTGTCGGCCGCGCCCGCGAAGTACTGGAACGCCGACATCGCGGCGCCGTACTGCATCATGTCGACGATCGTCGGCGGCTGACCGGTCTCGGCGGCCAGCAGGAACTTCAGCTCGTCGGCCCGTTCCTCGAGGATCTTCACCGCGCGGGCCAGCACCTCGCCGCGCTCGGCCGGTGACATCTGCGGCCACGGCCCCTCGTCGAATGCCCTGCGGGCGGCCGCGCAGGCGGCGTCGACGTCGGCGGCGCTCGCCAGCGGAACCCGGCCGACCAGCTCACCGGTGGCGGGGGAGTGCACCTCGATGACGTCCGAGGTGGCGGGCTCGACCCACTTGCCGCCGATGAACAGCTTGTCCCACTGAGTCTTGAAGGCCGTGCCTTGAGTCATGTACGTCACAGTACCTACGAATCCACGTAAGTAGAACCTGTTGCAGTTCCCGGGTTCAGGACGGCCGCAGCACGAGCACCAGGTTGCTCACCGTGAACTCCCGCAACCCCGGCACCGTCGTCAGGCCCCACGCCCATCGAGGGTGGTAGCGGGGGAATGCGGCGACCAGCGCGCCGGTCCCGGCGGCCCAGCGCAGCCCGTCACGCGCGTGCACCGCGAACAACGACGAGCCGTAGTCGTTCTTCGGCCGACGGCCGTGCCTGCGGGCGTAGCGGTCGGCGGCGCGGCGGCCACCCAGGTAGTGCGTCAACCCCATCTCGTGGCCGCCGAACGGTCCCAACCACACCGTGTAGGACAGGATCGCCAGCCCGCCCGGCCGGGTGACACGCAGCATCTCCTCCCCGAGCCGCCACGGCTGCGCGACGTGCTCGGCGACGTTGGACGACAGACAGATGTCGACGCTGCCGTCGGGGAACGGCAGCGCCAGGCCGGACGCGCGGACGAAGGACCCGGCCCGCCTGTGCGTGCGGGGTGCCGCGGCGTGCATCTCGCTCGGGTCGGGTTCGACGCCGATGTAGTGCAGCCCCGCGTCGGTGAACGCCGATGCGAAGTACCCGGGGCCGCCGCCCACGTCGAGCAGCGTGCGCCCACCGGGGTCGGTGCCCGTCGCTCCGGTCCACAGGTCGCCGACCAGCGCGACGGTGTCGGCGGCCAGTGCGCCGTAGAACCGGTCGGGGTCGCGCTGCTCGAAGCGGAACGCCGACAGCAGCCGCACCGACCGCGCCAGCGTCGCCCGCCTGGCGAACAGATCGGTAGCGACCACGCGGCCACCCTAAGGCCAGCCGTTACGCTGAGTCCGATGTCCGTGCCCGTCCGTGCTCGCTCCTCGCGCCCGCAGGTGACCTCCGTGTTGCTGCTGTGCTGGCGTGACACCGGGCACCCGCAGGGCGGCGGTAGCGAGGCGTATCTGCAGCGCATCGGCGCCCAACTCGCGCAGTCCGGCATGCGGGTGACGCTGCGCACCGCGCGCTACCCCGGGTCGGCGCGGCGCGAGGTCGCCGACGGCGTGCAGATCCAGCGCCGCGGCGGGCCGTACTCGGTGTACGTGCGGGCTGGCCTGGCGATGGTGGCGGCCCGGCTCGGGCTGGGGCCGCTGCGGCACGCGCGGCCCGACATCGTCGTCGACACCCAGAACGGGCTGCCCTTCCTGGCGCGCCTGGCCTACGGACGCCGGGTGGTGGTGCTGGTGCACCATTGCCACCGCGAACAGTGGCCGGTCGCCGGGCCGGTGAAGAGCCGAATCGGGTGGTTCGTCGAATCCCGGTTGTCGCCGCGGTTGCACCGGCGCAACCAGTACGTGACGGTGTCGTTGCCGTCGGCACGTGACCTGACCGAACTGGGGGTGCGCCCCGACCACGTCGCCGTCGTCCGCAACGGGGTCGACGCCGCGCCGCCGGCCACCCACGACGTGCCCAGGTCGACGACGCCCCGCGTGGTCGTGCTGTCCCGGCTGGTGCCGCACAAGCAGATCGAGGACGCGCTGGCGGCCGTCGCCCGGCTGCGCCCCCTGATCCCGGACCTGCACCTGGACATCGTGGGCGGCGGGTGGTGGGCGCAGCGACTGGTCGACCATGCCGCCGAGCTCGGCATCTCCGAGGCCGTCACGTTCCACGGACACATCGGCGACGTGCTCAAACATGAAGTGCTGCAACGTGGTTGGGTGAACCTGCTGCCGTCCCGCAAGGAGGGGTGGGGGCTGGCGGTGATCGAGGCGGCCCAGCACGCGGTGCCCACCATCGGGTACCGGTCTTCCGGCGGGCTGTCCGATTCGGTCGTCGACGGTGTGACCGGGGTGCTGGTGGACGATCTCGACGACCTCGTCGACGGTCTGCACCGCCTGCTGACGGACCACGTGCTGCGCGAGCAGCTCGGCGTCAAGGCGCAGGTGCGCAGCGCCGAATTCTCCTGGGAGCAGAGCGCGGACGCGATGCGGGCCGTGCTCGACGTCGTGCGGGCCGGCCGGCGGATCGGCGGCGTGGTGTGAGCACCGGGATCGTCTGCGCTGCATGTGCCTCAGTGGCCCACTCGCGAGCGACAGTGTCGGTGGAAGCCTAGACCGCCTCACCAATCACCGAAAGTGTCGCTGACAGTGGGCAACCTGCACACTAGGTCGCGATCCCGGACGCGCCGCGCTGAGAACGCCTGCGCCGCATGGGCTTCAGTTGCCCACTTGCGAGCGACAGTGTCGGCGGAAACGTAGACCGCCTCACCAACCACCGACAGTGTCGCTGACGGTGGGCAACCTGCACACTAGGTCGCGATCCCGGACGCGCCGCGCTGAGAACGCCTGCGCCGCAACACCATCAGCGCGGCCCCGATACCCAGCTGTGCCAGCCAGACCGCGTGCGCGGCCAGCACCAGCGCCCGGTGCGGTGCCGGCGTTGCGTTCCCGCCGACCCGGTAGACGCTGAGGTCGTCGCTCCGAAACGCCACGGGCAGTGCGAGATCCGGCCCGGCGCCCTCGACCACCACCCAGCCGACGCCTGCGGCCGCCAACCGTTCGCGGTCCGCGCCGGCGCGCAGCAGATCCTGCACCGCGCGGGCCCGGGTGCCCTCACCGGGCACCGTGCGTCCGCCGATGGACAGGTCACCGGTGGTGAGCACCTCGGCGCGCAGCCACCGGGGCAGCGGGTCGAGCACCGGCGCGGGCCCGGCCCACGGGAAGCGGCGCATGCTGTCGACCGGCAGCACCGCGACCGGCGCGGGGTCGGCGTCGATGATCGTGGCGGCCTCTTGCCAGGCTGCCGGGTAGCGCACCGGGTGCATCCGGCCGCCGACCCCCCACGCCAGATCGGGCAGCGTCGCGATGAGCGCGGCACAGCACACCGCCGCGGTGGCCAGTGCGGGCACCCGGGGCCGCAGCGCGGGCACGGCCGCCGCCCCGGCGAGCGCGTAGGCGGGCATCGCCAGCGCCACCCACTTCTGCCCGTCCCGCACCACGCCGAGGCCGGGCACTGCATCGACCACCGCGGTCACCACCGCCAGGCCCGGTCCGGTGGCCATCAGCGCGGGCACCACCACCGCGGCCACCGCGAGCACCAGCAGGGGCGGTGCGATGCGGCGGCGGATCAGCACCGGCACGCCGACGGCCACCACCGCGAGCAGCACCAGCGTGGACACCACGGCGAACAGCGTTGTGCGCGAGGCAGGTACCGCTTCGGCATTCCAGATGCCTGCCAGCCCCGCGAGGCTGCCCAGGGTGCCGAGACCGGGTTCGGCGCGCGCGGCGAACGCGTCGACGGCGGCGCCCTGATCCACCGCCGATCGCCAGCCGCCTGCCACGGCCGACGCCACCAGCCAGGGCAGCGCCGCGCCGACCGCGGCGGCCAGGCTCACCACCGCGCAGACGAGGCGGGACCGGACCGCGCCGGGGGCCACCGAACACGCCAGCGCGGTCGTCGCCGCCAGCATCAGGCCGGTCGGCGTCAACCCGGCGACCGCGGTCCAGAACAGCACCGCCCCGACCCCGGCCGTCCCGGATCGCAGCCCCAGCACCGCGGCGGCCAGCCAGGGCAGCGCGCCGTAACCGACCAGCAGGCTCCAGTGCCCCTGCAGCAGGCGCTCGGCCACGTACGGATTCCAGATCGCGACGGTCACCGCCACGCACTGGCCCGCGACACCCGCATCGGGCAGCAGCGTCGCCACCAACCGCGCCGCACCCCAGCCCGCCAGCCAGATGCCCGCGATCAGCAGTGCTGTGACCACCACGCCGCCGTCGACCACGCTCGACAGCAGCGCCACCGCGACATCCTGCGGCAGCGCGCGGGGCGCGGCCTGGGTGAGCCCCAGCGCGGCATCGGTGAGGTAGGACCGCGGCGTCGACACCGCGTCGCGCAGCAGCAGATAACCGGGCCCCAGCAGCGGCGCGGTCACCGCCAGCGTCAGCACCAGGGCGTAGACCGGTGCCGCCAGCGGACGAAGACGGCCGATCAGACCGGTCGGTCCGGTGGCAGATCCGACGGGCGCTGCGCAGGCAACTTCTCGGTCTTGGCCTCCGCGCCGGGCACCGGCTCACCCTCGTCACCGCGGCCGGCGAAGAACCGGTTGCTGGTGTCGTCGAGGCCGGGATCGATCAACATCGACTCCGCCCGCAGGCTGAACGACCCCAGCAGTGCACCGCCGAGCAGGGCGACGATGCCGAGCGCGGTGAACGTGATCGGCAGGATGCGGCCCCACAGCGCCACCCGGTCCCGCTCGTCGAACGCGACCGCGACCTGGGACTCCACCGACTCGTCGTTGGTGGTCACCGTGTAGTCGGCGAAGGTCACCTCGGGTTTGAGCGCCTCGCGGGCGTAATAGTGGTAGCCGCGGTCGGTCTCCTTGACGATGGTGCCCGACACCGGGTCCACCCAGAAGGATCGCTGCGCTGCGTAGTAGCGCGTCATCGTGATCGACTCGTCGGGGTCACCGGCCTCGATGCCCCACAGCCTCGCCGGGGCGGTCACCTGGCTGTCGGCGTCGTCGGCGTAGAGCGAGGCGTACTTGACGGGCTCGACCAGCTTGCCGTCGTTGTCGAAGCCGACGTTCTGGGTGAACTTGTAGGCGGTGAGACCGTTGACGTCTTCCTCGCCGTCGTAGTTGGCGTCGTAGGCCTTCTGCGCGATCGGGTCGAACATCGGATACGTCTTCTTCTGCGTCTCGAAGGGGAAGCGGTAGGTCAGCCCCTCGTGCGGCAGCGCGATGTTCGTCGGCGGGTTCTGGTCCTCGATGGACCGCGGCGTCTGCACGGCACCGCCGGGATTGCTCTCGGTGGACACCGCCTCGGCGGTCTTGCGGTCCAGCGTCACCGTGTCGACCATCGCGAGCAGCAGGCCCTTGTCGCCCTGCTGGTCGGAGCGCCGCACCGAGTCGCCGACCTGGAGGGTGACCACCTCGGCGTTCGACGGTGCCTCGACGCTGATCTGCTGCTGCTTGACGATCGGCACGTCCTTGTTGACGACGAACCGCTGCGTGTTCAGCGACGCCGGGTCGAAGGCGTCACCGGTGCCGTCGCTGACCACGGTCGAGTCGATGTCGAGGGGGACCTTGGAGATCTTGCCCTTCGTATAGGTGGTCAGCAGCAGGGCGGCGATGAGCAGGGCAGCGCCGAGTCCCATGAGTCCGCACGCGGCAAACCTCAGCGCAACTGCGCGGTTCAATACCGTGTCTCCCTTCGCGCGCGGCAAAACCCGTTCGACCCTAACAGCACAAGCTAAGGCCCATCGCCGCGCGCGGTGGCCCGGCCGATGTGCACCACAACTACCCGTTTTCGGCCGTGTCGGACAACTGGCGCAGACTGGGGACCGTGACCGAGCGCGCCGCGAACGCCGACCGCGGATTCCTTCCCGCGGTGGAAGGTCTGCGCGCCTGCGCCGCCATCGGCGTCGTCATCACCCACGTCGCGTTCCAGACCGGGCACACCACCGGGGTGACGGGCCGGCTGCTGGGCCGCTTCGATCTGGCGGTCGCGGTGTTCTTCGCGCTGTCGGGGTTCCTGCTGTGGCGGGGGCACGCGGCGGCCGCGCGCGGACTGCGGGCGCGCCCGGCCACGGCGCACTACCTGCGGTCGCGCCTGGTTCGGATCATGCCGGGTTACCTCGTGGCGGTCGTGGTGATCCTGACGCTGCTGCCCGACGCCGAACCGGACGCGACGGTGTGGCTGTCGAATCTCACGCTGACCCAGATCTACGTGCCGCTGACGCTGACCGCCGGCCTGACCCAGATGTGGAGCCTGTCGGTGGAGGTGGCGTTCTACCTCGCGCTGCCGTTCCTCGCGCTGTTCGCCCGCCGGGTTCCGGTGCGGGCCAGGGTCCCCCTGATCCTCGCGGTGGCGGTGGCCAGTCTGTTCTGGGTGCGCATCCCGTTCGACCCGGCGTCGGGGCACAACCTGTGGAACTGGCCGCCTGCGTTCTTCTCCTGGTTCGCCGCGGGCATGGTGCTCGCCGAGCTGACCGTCGCGCCAGAGGGCGCGGCGCACCGGTTCGCGCGCCGGCGGTTGCCGATGGCCGCGGTGGCGGTGACGGCCTTCCTGATCGCGGCCTCACCGCTGGCCGGCCGGGAGGGCCTGCAGTTCGGCACGATCGGCCAGGTCACCGTCAAGACCGCGATGGGCGCGGTGGTCGCCGGTGCGCTGCTGGCGCCGCTGGTGCTCGACAGGCCCGGCACCAGGCATCGGCTGCTGGGGCATCCGACGATGGTGACGCTCGGCCGCTGGTCCTACGGCTTGTTCGTGTGGCACCTCGCCGCACTGGCGATGGTGTTCCCGCTGCTGGGCGAGTTCGCGTTCAACGGGCACTTCGTTCCGGTGCTGCTGCTGACGCTGGCGTTCGGCCTCGCGATCGCCGCGGTCAGTTACGCGCTGGTGGAGTCCCCGTGCCGCAACGCGTTGCGCCGCTGGGAGCGCCGCTCCGATCCGACGCCGCTGGACAGCTCCGTCGACGACACCACAGAACCCGCCGTCGCCCGCTGAACCGCGGAGACCGCGACGGCGAGCAGCGACACCAGCGCCAGCGCCTGCACCCAGGGGGCGTGCCCCAGGTAGCCGTCCACCGAACGCCACGGATGCCGGCTCAGCACCGCCCCCGCGAGGACGAGGCCGCCCGCCGCGGCGGTGACCGTGCCGGCCTGCCACAGTGCTTCGCGGTGCCGTAGCAGGTGGCGTGCGGTGCACATGAGGACGGCGAGCACCGCGCCGACGGGCCCGGCGATCACCACCGCGGCCACCGTGATCACGCAGGCGAGCACGACGGGGTGCGGTGCCCACGTCGTCGCGGGCGCAGCGGGCGGACGGCGGCGGCGGGCGGGCAGGAAGGCCAGCAGCATCAGCAGCGGGAGCAGCGCCAGCCCGCCGATCAACCCCGCCCGGTAGGTGGAGTTCGCGCCGAAGTCCAGCGTCACGGTGCCGCCCGTGCCCGCGGGCAGCACCCAGCCCTGCTGCCAGCCGTTGACGGTCACCGGCGTCAGCGCCGTCCCCTCGCGGTCGCGGGCGGTCCATCCGGGGTTGATGCTCTCGGGCACGACGAGGATGCGCTGCGCGTTCGACGCGGCGACGTCGACGCTGCGGTGGGCGTTGTCCCACCGGGTGGGGTCAAGGACGGTGGGCGTGGCCGTCGACACGTCACCGGCGAGCGGGGTGTCCAGGGTGACCCCGTCGACGATCAGAGCGGGCCCCGGGCTGATCAGTAGCTCCTGCTGGCCGGCGGGCAGCAGGATCGGCTCGCTGCGGCAGGGCCGCACCGGGATCGGCTTGTTGTCCAGCAGATCCCCGACGGTGGTGCGCACGGACGTCGGGATGAACTGCCCGGCGACGCCGATGATCGGGCCGCGGCCGCACTCCAGGGTGACGGTACGCTTTCGATTCGTGTCGGCGTCGGCCGCGTCGATCGGGACGCCGCGCGGATCGAGGGCCACCACCTCGGCCAGCCCGGGTGGCTTGAGCTGATCGAAACCCAGTGCGGTGCGGTCGATCAGGTCGTCCCAGTCGAGTAGCGAGATGGTGATGGTGTCGGTCAGCCGGGGCTTGAGTCGCAGCGTCTCGGTGCCGTCGGTGAGGCGACGTACCTGCGGGCCGTCGCCCAGGTCGATGGCGATCAGTTTCGGGTGGGCGGGCAGGGTGGACCGGCTCGGCGTCACGCGCAGGGACGAAACCACATGAGGCGAAGGCAGTTTCACGGTCAGGGTCGCCGGAGTGCGGCCCTGCACCGAGCGCTGCGGCGCCGTCCACGCCGTCGCGGGATCGCCGTCGGTCGCGGCATAGGCCGAACCGAGCACGTCGATCAGGTCGGAATCCCCTCGCGCACGGGTGGTCCCCGGTGCGGCGATGAGGTCGGCGAGGTTGGGTCCCTGGCGGGCGCGCACCCACACCGTCGGGGTCACCGGCGTCGGGCTCGGCACGGTGATGGTGCGGCTGAGGTTGACCGGCTCCTCCGAGGCCAGGGCCATCGCGGCGGCGCAGCGGACGCCGGTGGGGCTGTTCGCGCATCCCGGTCGACCGAGCAGCTCACTGCCCAGATCCCACTGCGCCACAGCAGAATTCGGCGGCGGTCCGGGGACGTCCACGGTGTGCCGCAGGTTCACCGGATGGGCGAAGCCGCTGGCGTCGTACTGGGTGATCGACAGATCGGTGATCCCGAACTGCACGCCGGGTGATCCGTCGTCGGTGGCGACGGCGGTGATGCGCACCCACGGCGTCTCGCCGTAGGGTAGCGCGATGGTGACGGGCTTGCCGGGCTGGTCGAACCGCACCGTGGCGGTGCCGGTGGCGGTGGAGACCTCCAGGCGGCGGATCTGCGCCCCCAGGGCGGTGGCGCTGGGCGTGATGGTCAGCGTGGCGTTGGTGATCGGGTGGTCGAAATCCACCTGCAGCCACTGGCCGACCGCGCTCTGCAGCGAGTTCGACACCCAGCTGGTCGACGAGTCGCCGTCGATGGCGGCGGGAGGCCCTGTCGCGGGCGAAACATTGGGCAGCGCAGTGGAATCCGCCGCCGAACTGGAGACGCTGACGCGGCCGCCGTTCCACGCGCCGGTCACCGGCGCGGCGTCCCTGGACGGGTAGTCGGGCACCCGGTTGAAGGTGTGGCGGGTGTCGCCGGCGGCGCGCACGGCCGAGCTGTGGTCGTCGACGCGGCCGTAGTCGGTCTCCCGGGCCATCGGGGTGTCGGTGACGGTGACCAGCGGCGCGGGCAGGCCCGCCCGCTGCGCGTCCTGGGTGAGCAGCGCGGGCCCCAGCGGGGGGCGGCCCGTCAGCCGCCTGCGCTCGTCGAGACGCAGCAGCGATTCCGGTGCCCCGTCCACCCGCGGCATCGCGTTCGTGTCGACGACGTACGGCGACATGGCTTTCGGCGCGCCGTCGACGCGGTAGATCTCGACGGCCGGGTAGCGCGGCCGCAGCCCGCTGTCGGTGATGAAGCCCGACAGGGTGCCCGGCCCCACCGGCGCGCCGAACTCGGCGACCTTCGACAACCCCGCGGAGCCGTCGATCGCGCGGTGCACCAGGATCGGGCGTGCCGACCGGCTCGACTCGGGGTCCAGATCGTTGCGCACCACCACATACGAAATACCTTGCCGCGCAAGGGTGTCGGCGAGCCCTGCGGACGGCCGGCCGGCGGCGAACAACCGCTGCACCGAGTCGAGGGCCCTGATGGTCTCCGGCGGCGTCAGCGGGATGGAGTCGCGCACGCCCCAGGGGCTGTCCCCGAGCACCTGCAACGGTTCGTCGTGGCTGTTGCCCCACACCTGTGTCGCGAACGGTGCCCCCGGCGCCACCAGCACCCGGCCGCCGGTGTCGTGGGTGTCCAGCCACGCCGCGGTGTCGTGCCAGTACTGCGGGATCGCGTCGAAGGCCCCGGAGGGGGCGAGCCTGCCCGTCCACGCCAACGACGTCGAGGCGATCAGCGCGGCCAGCACCACGATGCCCACCGCGACGCGCCGATCGGATTCGGGATGCGCGAAGGCCTGCCGCCACACCGGGCGGGGCACGCTTCCGGGCAGCGGGATGCGCCCCAGCAGGTGTGCCAGCCCGAGCGCGAGCGGCAGCCGCAGCAGCGGTTCGAGTTTGTGCAGGTTGCGCAGCGGGGTGCCATCGGCGTCCAGGAACGCCTGCACGTGCGCGGCGATCGGCGAGCCGAGGCCGCCGGAGTAGCCCGCGGCCAGCAGCACCACCCCGACCAGCAGCATGGTCACCAGCCGGCCCCTGGCGGGCATGGTGGGCAGCGCCAACCCGGCCAGACCGCCCGCCGCGACCAGGGTGGTGGCCAGCACCGCGGCCGATCCGGTGACCAGCGACGCGCCTGCGGTGGCGGTCGGCGCTACGTAGGGGGTCCAGGCGCCGGTGCCGCGCAGCATCTCGGTCAGCGACATCCACTGGGTGGTGACGCCGGAGGACTCGATGAAGTCCAGGAACGGCGGGCTGATGCGGCCCAGCTGCAGCAGCGCCACGACCCACCAGGCGACCGCCAACGCCACACACGGCAGCCACCACGCCACGAACCGCCGCCACGCCGGACCGGGCCGGTGGCAGGCCAGCCACACCACCGCGCACAGGCACGCCGTCAGCGTCGCCACCGCGTTGACCGCGCCCATCAGCGCGATGGCCAGCGCCGAGCGCGCCGCCAGCGTCCGTACCCGACCATCACCGCGCAACGCCAGGATCACCGGCAGCAGCACCCACGGCGCCAGCATCATCGGCAGCGTCTCCGACGAGATCGCCCCGATGGTCGTCAACACCCGCGGTGACAACGTGAATGCGAGGGCGCCGAGCACCCGCGACGTCGTCGTCCCGATGTTCAGCGCCTCGGCGACCCGCAGCATCCCCCAGAACCCGGCGACCAGCAGCAGCGCCCACCACAGCCGCTGCGTCACCCAGCCGGGCAGTCCGAGCAGGTCACCGGCCAGGAAGAAGGTGCCGTGCGGGAAGAGGTAGCCGTACGCCTGGTTCTGGGCCTGGCCGAACGGGAGTTCGCTGTTCCACAGCGTGAACGCGCGGGTGAGGAACCGCGCGGGATTGGCGGTGAGATCGAGCTTGGTGTCTGGGGAGATCTGGCCCGGGGACTGGGCGAACGTCAGGACCAGCGCCGCCGCGGCGGCCACCCACAACCAGCGCCGCGACAGCGGCCGGGTCAGCTCAGCTACGGTCGCCGTACTCGACCCTGTTGAGCACCGACGACGCCGGATCCCCGGCCTGCAGCGGCGGCCTGCTGTCCTGCTGCACCATCAGCGTCACCCCGAACACGGCTGCTGCGCCCAACAG
>Ga0247757_10001532_pt1 | contig 14853 bp, 10 predicted proteins | sample UWRJL126311R4_FD_180929 | JGI IMG/M metagenome (GOLD analysis project Ga0247757, IMG submission 180929) | Plant litter microbial communities from Arlington Agricultural Research Station in Wisconsin, United States - UWRJ-L126-311R-4 | ecosystem: Environmental > Terrestrial > Plant litter >... | reverse complement strand
TGACGGCCCATACGGGTTCAGCAATCATTGGTTATGAACATTGACCCCGCGTTATACCAACACAAAGAGCACGGGCAGTGACGCTTTGGTGTAGTCTCACACGGTGAAGGGAAAAAAAAAAAAAAAGACTAAAACAGACATTGGGTTTGGAAATTGATGTGTAAGCAAACACAGAAGTGCAGGTGCTTAACCAAATGGAGCCCATGTCGCACTGTCGGTGAAATAGGATATGCTATCCAAGCACGGATGCTTGTTTCTAATCTCCTTGAAGATTCCTATTCAGATGAACGGAACAACAATTTCTAATAGACTATTGAGATTACCCGAACTTCTCAGCACATTAACCCTTATGCATAGTGCTGCATGTTTTGCCAGCATACTGATGTTGGATTCTGCTTGGAAAAGAAACAAACGACCCCATTGTTGGATAGGTCAAAGCCAATGTACCAGGCAAGGGGCTAATTTTCGCTGTAATAAGGCTTCGAACGTTGTCATGTACCTTTACGACGGCCGATGTCTCTGTGCACAGCAACATCAACATCAGATTGCAAAGCGCAGTAAGAATTAACTGTAATATTTCCGAAATGTAGACCAGCAAGAGCCACGGTTAGGATAAAGTCGCAAAGATTTCACCACCTTTCCCCCAATCATGCCTGCTCGGCATTGGGAGCGTGGCAGAAATTCATAGTCAACGGTATGGGTGCGCTATATAACTGTCTTGGTGGCAGGTATATGTGAGAGGAGTAGGGGTAGCAGTCCTTGGTCGATGGCACTGGTACACTATTTTAACCGCCTAGTACCTAGACCAGGCGGGAGAAAGTAGGGAGTGGATATCCACGATGAGTGACATGGATGCCACAAATAAGAGGTCCTTGGTCCACAGTCACTACTTTAACAGCCCGCGGCAACTGTGCTAGGCGAGGTTAAGTAGGAGGTGGATATCCACGGGGGTGGTATCAGTGCCCAAATGGGACTTTCGTGAGATACCGCGAAGGAAGAGAAGAGAGGGGAAATTTTTTGGTCGATAGTCTCCGGACGACAATCTTATTTATATATGGCTGATGGGGCCAAGCTTCAAACTCCTTGGGCTTACAGGTGTAGAGCCTATTCTTCTGATTGGCTAGGCCGGTATGCGGCCTGGAGGGCTTGGTCTTAGCCAGCTGAGCGAAGGGCGTTTCCGACGAGGCTATCGTTGCATCCGGGAGGGTTTCACGGCTTGAAATGTTGGGCTCACATCGTCCTGGATGCGTGGCCATCAGGCCCAAGCTGGCCTTCGCAGTGTGTTATTTCCTGAGAGAGCGCTGCTGCGTGGCATCCCTGCTGCATATGTGATATGGTGCGGTGTGACCTTGCCACATGCGCCATGATGAAAACGAAGTGTATCTCAAACGCCACCAGCCAGGGGTATTGTAGGTATATGGGAGATGCAGTCCGGAGCCAGCCAATAGGTCCAAGGTAAGCCGATGTCGAACGCCAAGAAATAGGAGGAAATCGATAGTAAACGAAATCCACTAGGCAAGGGACGGCAGGAGAGTGCAGGAGGTGGTGCGACGCGAGGCAGACATGTAAGAAGGCGTTGGAATGCTATGACCACATCGGCGGCTTTGCAGAGAGTGTTAAAATGTACTCTCCTAAGCAGTTGCTAGAACAATCATGAGAGTGGGTTCTGAGACAATCATCTTTTTCCCTTTCTAGCTCTGGGAACATTCAGAAGATATTGTAGGGGCGGAAGGACGCGAGTTTAGACCAGTTAATTCTAAGTTATTGGCTACATTATAAAAAACACCTTCTGATACTTTCGAATTCCCCAATGCGAGCGAGAAGCGATTCCCTCTAACTCGTTGGCTTATATATGAAGTTATGTTGACATCAGAATAGCAAAGCATTGGTGACCTGTGGATGCTAATAGAAGATGACGACGACAACGCATTCCGCGTGTTTAAACACGCATTCCCTGAACTATTCATTATATTCGACGCCTCTGTTTGAGGGTGTCAATATGTACTTAAGAGTAGTTGAGCAAACCTACCTCAGGAAGTTGTGTCTCTAACTCGAATGGCTCTTGCTGATGGATGTTTCTTTGGTACCGGCGTCTCATTTTGACACAGTGGACAAACAAGGTGATGGATCCCAATATTACAGCAAGAGCTGCAAGTATTGTCTGTAGTAGCCCAAAAAGAAATGCAGACTCGTTTTGAGCCTCGCTGATCTGGAGATCCGAGTTATTCATTGGCAATGGGTAGCGCAAGGCTATTTCTTGAATATTGGTAATATCTGGAAGCAATGGAAGAGCAATGTGCGCTATCCAGAACTTATACACCAAGTTTCGATATATCTGCAAATGGCTGTTCACTGCATCGGGACCTTATCTGGATCGGGTTTAGCTCCAGATAGCTCCACTGCCTCATTCCTCCACACCGGTATCGGACCGTAAGCATCAGGCGGTTCCAACGGTTCCAAGATGCAGGGTTAAAATGAAAGTTCGATTAACAGATCGAGATGCCGACTTCGGTGGTTAAACACATAATAACAGGGCATGTGGAAGAAGTCAACTAAGAACCATAAAGATCACTTCTACGTTATACGTGAATGCTCGTTTCGTCTTCACACAGAATCTTGATTGGCGTGGGACAGAGCTCGCTTACCTATCTAGAACAAGGCTAGTGGATTCAGAACGGCGCTTTACCTCGTAAACCTCGTATACATCATCCATTCCTCTACACGCTCCAAACGGACTATGTACAGTGCTCTACTATCTCAACGCCTATCCATCCGACAACAGCCCCATCGAAATACCCTCACCTATACAACAACCCCTCCACCACCTCCCCAATCGCCAACGAGCTCGTCAACCCGGGACTCTCGATGCCCAGCAAATTGACGAACCCCTGGAACCCCTCCTCCCTCTTGACGTAAAAATCCTGGAATCCCTTCCCGCCAGCCGTCGCGCTCGCCTTCCCCAGCTTCGGCCTGATGCCCACGTAATCCAGCCCGACGGCGCTGCGATCTACACCGGGCAAATACGCCTGTATGTCGTCGAGCGCGGCATGGAGATTCTTCTGGTTGGGCGTGTAGTCGGAAGGGTCGTCGGTCCACTCGACGTCGGGCCCGAAGCGGATGCGGCCAGACAGGTCGAGCGTGAGGTGCGTGCCTAGGCCGCCGTGGCCGGGGACAGGAGCGGGGTAGACGAGAGTGCTGGGTTTTGGTGATGAGGCCGAGTAGCTGAAGTAGCTGCCTTTCGCGTAAAAGGGTTTGAGGTGCCGGTCTGGGGGGAGGATCATGTTGGAGATGGAGATGGCGGCGAGGCCGGCGGCGTTGATGAGTGTTTCGGCAGTGATGGTAGCTTCTTCGCCTGAGGGGCTCGCGGTGCTGATTTCCCAGCCATTGCGGCCCGAGTCGAGGGGCGTGATGCGGGTTACGGAGCTGTTGAAGGCGCAGATGCCTCCTTTGTCTTCGAAGTCGCCTTCTAGGTATTGCATCAGGGAGTGGCTGTCTACGATGCCTGTTGTGGGGGACTCGAGGACTCCGGCTTCGGCACGGACGTCTGGCTCGCGACGAGCAGCTTCGTCTTTTGAAATGAATTGGACAGGAACATTGATCGAGCGGGCAAAATCGTGGATTTGGCGCAGCGCATCGAGCTGTGTTTGGTCCTGTGCTACGATCCACTTTCCGGTATTTCGATGGGGAATTGAGTGCTTTTTGCAAAGCTCATACATCATTTCTTTCCCTCGGACGCACAGCTTCGTCTTCAGCGAGTCTGCACCGTAGTATATCCCCGCATGAATGACCTGTTATCTTTGATCAGCATCATCAACTGAGATTCAAATATCCCTTAGGATCAGGAGATTTTCCTTACTTCTGAATTTCGACTACTCGTCTCCGTTCCTACACTTCCATGTCTCTCAATTAGCACGCTCGACACCCCTTCCCTGCTTTGTAATTTCCTTGCGACCGCCAATCCTATGACCCCTCCACCAACTATCGCATGCGTGAAGTCTGCATTCCTTCTTACACTCGTCGAAAAAGTTCTCGAATGTCGCGTACATGTGTGCGTAAACGCTCTTATCGATACCATGACTGTGTAACGAGCGGATAAGAAAGAGGCCGAAGCGGGACAAGACTGAAAAAAGTATATAGTAGCGCGCTAAGTCTTTCCGGGTTGTATGTTGCTTCTGTATAAAAATTAGCGCATATGATGCTGACTCTGATGTTGTTGGTTGCTTTTGTTCCGGGCATGTTGATTGATGACGTTCAGTGAAGTCACGTGGTTAAGTTACCGAAAAGGCATGGTACATAGGGCTCTACTCCTATTGGGACGACAACTTCCAAGGAAAATAAGACTGAGAGGTCAACGAGATTATGACATTCACTACAGCGTGATGAGAAACAGTCTGGATAAACATTTGATATGTGGAATCGTAATTTCTTTGTAGAGACTACTTCTAAACATTAAGCTTCTGTATACACTTCTGCGCACTATATACCTTGCGTGATGCACATACTACCCACTCGTAGCAGGTTCCACCCCTCATAAAATGGAAGATAGATGATGATCCAGTCGTGGTACGTAGAAAGTCCGCCGCTCATGCAAAACCGCCTCCTCTATATGCATGAAAGTCAGGGAGCGTGACGAAGAGGCTTGCGAGTAAAACGCCTGTACTCTATGCAAAATGATTGATGATGTTGTAATGTCGAAATACAGAAAAAGCCACCGAAAGGGAAATGATTCTTCAACGCCATTGAAAATGAGCAAAGCTTTTGAATGCAAGAAGGATATTGAGACGGAACGCTACGTCTTGGGTCGCAGAAACGAAATCATACTGGTGCTTATTTGCCGCTTCCAGGAGGGTTCTTGGTCAGCCTCCTTCGTCGCTTTTTCTCGGAGTCGTTCGACTCGCTTCGTTGGTGGCTGGCAGAAGTGGGGCCTTCGGCAGGAGCAGATAAGGGTGCGGGTGAGACATCGCGGATCAAACTGCGTTGCTGCTGCTGCTGCTGCTGCTGCTGTAACTCAATACCAAGATCCTCACCAGGTGCTGTACGGACAAAACTAGCACGGGCGAGCGGGCTGCGTCCCATCCTTTGGTTAGCCGAGAACGAGCCTGAGGAGTCTCGCGAATGCTGTTGGTTGTATGCTGCCTTAGGAATCTCTAATCCATTTTGACCATACTCAGTGGCAAGAGGCGAGTTGGTAGCCGGCGCATATTGGCTGTGAACGTTCTGGTCGCTGTTACCCCTAGAATGAGGGGGCCTTTGAGGAACCTTTCCGTATCCCATATGCAAAGACTCATCAAGTGATTCAACCGATTCGTGGTAGGGAGACTTGCTAGCCCCAGCACCAGACTCGTATGGAGAGCTGTTCTGGCGATTATCGGTTTCGAAATAGGCCCCTCCTGCAGGCTTCTGGTTCGCTTGTGTCTTGTGGTAGAGACGAGCATCCTCTGGATCCATGAAACTTTCAACGCGGCGCGGAAGATAGACGGAGTTGTTAGCGGAAGTGCCAGAGACGAACGAGTCCATGGAAGAGCGAGGATGCAGTGGCACGTTGGGGACGTTCGGGTTCCTAGGGAGCATGTTTGGAAGTGTAAGACCAGAGTCGTTTCCTTGTTGATACCAGCCGTTTGCAAGTCTCTCTGCGGGGGCGAAGCGACCTTCGAGGTGATCAGATGGCTGGAGCGGAACAGCAGCGGGGCGCTTGTGTGCTTCTGCGGCGGCGACTTTGAATGTTTCAGGAACAATGTTGAGATCGTCGCCAGTCGCCTCGGCATGCTCGATGGCTTGTGCGGGGGTAGTGTTCGCATCAGCGGTTCCAGCGTCAGCACGAGGACCTCCCCATGTACGCTGGCCAGCTGTAAAGATGCCATAAACCATATAGCACCAATTGAAGAATGGATTGATAACGAACATGATGGGGTACAGCATGATCTTGTAGCGTCCGAGCTTGGCACCGAAGTAGAGCATCAGAAGCCAGTTGAGTCCAAGGGAGATGGCGATGAATCCGACGGGAAGGTTCTTAACCTTCTGAGATGTCGTAATCAAAGAAATAACCATAATGAAAAAGAGAAGCGCAGTGGTTCGAATCGTGTTCTGCATGAATCGGACAACGCAAAGAATTGGATAGCGCTTCCACAATCGAATATCCGTTAGCATACAAACTTCATTGGTGATGAAACCTAGGAACCATCGACGACGCTGCTTCAACAACGATCGATATGACTGCACGGCCTCGGTCTTGCAGAATGCTCCGGTGTTCATCTGGATCTGATACCGTTCTTGGGCGCCAATCATGAACAAATGGGTAAGCCAGCGGTCCTCGCCAAGATGGCATTTGCCGTAGTCGAAAAGGTCATCACATTGCTCAGCCTTGTCAGCAAAGTAGTACTTGGCCATTTTCCGGAAAGCAGAGAAACGAAGTATTGTCAAAGCACCAGGAAGACAGGTGACAGCACCGCATCCAGACTCGACGGAGCGCTCGAAAAGCTGTCCATGGATATATTCCATGTCCTGCAGAAGCGTGATGAGCGAGTTCTTTTCCGTGGTCGAGGTGATAACACCAGTCATGGCCAGCATGTTCTTCTTGCTTCCAGGCTTGAGTTCCATCTCGTACATGAAGTTTTGAATGCAAACTTTATCCAGGATACAATCGGAGTCGATAAACAACACGAAAAGGTTGTCGTTGCGCTTGAGATACTCGGTGTAGATCTTGTCGATAAGCTTGAAAGTCCTCTTCTGGCAGTGACGCTTACCACCGTGGGGGAAGCGAGAGACGGTGATACGGCAGCTACGGTAGGTCACGTCGATAGATTTCGGGTACGAGTCGAGGGTCAGCGGGACACCGAGCTTTTCTATGGTGTTGAGGTAAAGCTCGTCTTCCTGGTCACCGTCGAAGGAGAGGAAGATGTGCAAGCAAGAAGGAGGATAGTCGCAGTCGACCAACGAATCAACGGTTCGGAGAAGAATCTCTGGAATTTCCTTGTAGCAGGGCATAACAATGACGACCTTGGGCGCTGATGCCTCGTCCAAAACGGTCTTGATCCTCTTGGTGCGGCCAACGGAGTGAGTCACCAGTTGGTAGACGCAGAAAAGCCAGGGAATAGTAAGAAGTCCAGCAAACGACCAGAAGGCGAACCATTGCAGAATGCTGACCATTTCGGTGGGAAAGTACTTAGTCACTTGACCCGGTAGAGGCAGGGTGACGACCATGATGGGCAAAAAAATGGCACTGGGGAGAATTAGTGGTTGGCCTAGTCCAGCTGAAAGGTGACATACCGAAGAGCAGTAAACAGGACCATCATGATGACGGACAGGATGCGGATGCTGATGGTTTCGGCTTTTTGGAAACACTTGACTAGGCAGTAGAGGAAAGCTGCGACCCATAGAAACCACTCAAGCAGAGCAGCGAGCATGACACTTCCGACAATAGCCACATAGACAATCTGAGGAAGTCAGCATGGCACTCAAACAAAAAGGGCTGTTGACTTACGTCTTTAGTCGGCCATGGGTCCGAGATGGAGGGTACGCCATTTTCATCGGCAGCACGGGCAAAGATGCCCACCTGTTCCCACATGATGGCGGGTTAGGGTTGCGGGCAATGGCTTAAGAAAAAAAAGGACGACCAAGGCGGGGTAGGAGGGGTGGAGCGACCAGAGAGGTCCTGGATCCGACAGTGTTGGTGGTTGCTGCAGAGGTGGGCCTCACCAGATGCGAAGGTGCAGATATTATAGTTGTGGGCCCGGTGAGGATGTCGGGGGAGGCGAGGAGGCGAAATGCCGTGGCAGGGCAGCGGAGAGGTGGTCAAGTGATACAGGCACGCTCCAACGCGAAGGGTCGCACAAGACTAGAGAATGGGAGGCGCCTCGAAAAGTAGGAGAGAAACGGCTGAACAATAGGGTACGACAGGACAAGGTTTGGACAACGGTGCAGGTCTGGTCAGAGCGGCAAATGCACGAGAACTGGCAATGGTTCCGGATTAGGAAGCGAATGCAAACGAGCGAGCGTGTAGCGAAAAGCGAAGGTAAACCGCGGGCAGCCGTCGAGCGTTCAGGCGGTCATCTGGCAGCGAGCGAGGGGGAGAGCGACGCGAGGGAGAGCACCGGCTGCAGAGGCAGAGGGAGAGGGAGGAAACGAAACACCTTTGGGGACAGGAAAAAGAGCAGGCAGGGGAGGTTTGTAGGCATGGGGAGCGGAGCGCCGGGGCCGCCCAGGCCTGGCCCGAAGCGTGCTGGTGCTGCGCGATCGTCACAGGCTTTTCGGTACAGGCACAGGCGCTGCAGTCGATGCAACAGGGCCCGCCTTGCCTTCTTGCGCGCTGCGCTGGTTTATTTTCGGGCGGCGCGCCGCTGCGTTTCCACAGGCGCTGCGAGGGGGCGTGCGACGCCGACGATTGCGACACGCTCGGCTGCAGGCTATATTGACGGGGTGGCATGGGGGAGGGGAGGGGGTCTCTGCGTTACAACTCTACATGCACACAGTACGCCGCCCACGCCGTGAGGCAGTATGGGCCTGCTGCAGCGGCGTAGAGACATGCAAGCGGCGCAATCGTCGATGCAGGCGGCTGAGGGCTCCACGCATGGCACAGCGCTGCATCATACCGGGCGACAATAGCGGAGCAACGTGGGTAGGGCTAAGCATTGGAGTGCTGCGTGTTTCATTGCCAAGGCCCTCCGGCTTTTGCGACAATGGCCGCTGTTCACCGGACGCACTCGGAGTCTATGGCCGACAGTGCTGTGACGGCGCCTGTGACGATGTGACCACCCAGGCCGGCGCTGCAGCCTCGCCTGTCGGTGACTCGCCCCTCCTTTTCACTCTGCTTTCGCCTGGACTCCATATCGCCCCCCTTTCCCATGTGCTCGGCCTGGCCCACTCGCTTTGAGCCCATCTCCGTTCGTACGGTGCCTGACCACCCCTCGCTCCAGAGTTTCAGCGCTGCTCGTCCAGGCCATCGGTCGCAATCACCGTCGCAGTGCTGATCGCTCGCCTAAGAATAAAATACGAGAGCCGGCTGATCGGTAGCACCCAGACCCGACCATCAATGTCGTGCAGCCTGTTTTGTCTTGTCATCAACCTACGACTGCCCAAATGTTCCCATGGCACTGCGGTTCCTTTGGGGCTGGGGACGTTTCGCGTTTCAATATTGCCACGACTCGTGCCGGCTTGGCACGAGGCTGCATGGCCCTGATCTGACGCGAGCGGATGCTTTAGCGATGCCGTTTAGCATCTCACGTTTACTGAAAAGGTACTCCAAGTCCGCTTGCGGTTGGGAGATGGACTCCTACCAATACTGCACCTTGCTTCTGTCGAAAGGGGTTGTGTTGGTCTCAGACAAGCGACGGCCCCCTATCCTCCATTCCCTGCTTGGATACCTTATAGTACACAGTATAACGGCCTGATGGCATTTGAGCGTATCAAGTATACCAAGCCACATGGAGCAGGTCATCTACCGGCATTGATACCAATGGCAATCCCGTCACTCGTTCAGAAGAACTGACAGGAAGCTAACACATGACCCAAAGCAGCCCCGCCCTCACTCTCGGATTTCCTGGGCCGTTGTTGAAGCGCAACACCCAATCCATCGAGCCGCGGAGGATACCCCTCATGTAGATGTCTTGGATGGCGGCCATGCTCTCAGCAGGCGCGTGTAGAGGCGTGAACCGACGGGGGTCTCTTGTGGGAGAATGGAGAACTATTGGTGCGTCATGCATACGATCATGTCGTACACATATCGAGCTCGAGACGTTCTGAGCGTCTTGCATGCCCGAGCCGTCATCGTGAACCAAGCCCACCGCCGTCCTTTGCAGCCATGTATGATAAGGTAGACACGCCCTCCTGGTACTATAGGTGTCTCGAAGGTGGGCAAAATTCGATGATTGCCGCAGACAAGTGGAAAGGAGACGTGAGGTCATTCACAGCGGGCGCCCGCACGCGCACGGGCCTCTGATAGCGCACATCTGCAGGTACGTACGGTTGAACTCGCAAGCACGGTCAGGACCGCCCGCCGTTTGATGCCCACTACGACCACGACATCTCCCTGCACAACTTCGTCCGCTCTCTCGTGAGCCTGCGCAGCTGCAACAGTCAAATGCACGCACACGCCGCGCCTGACATACCCCGAAATCTCTTCCATGCTCGCGTATCCTAGCCGATTCGCCGTGCTATCATCGTCCGCCCCTCCACAGCTGCGGGTCCGCCTCCTCCGCCATGGAGAGGCAAAGAAAACGTACGTGACGGCCACCCCCAAAAAGACAACAAGCTGACCATGTGTAGGAGAGCTCCGTGAGCTCAACATCAAAGCCTGGAATGGCGAGCAAGGTATGACGCGCAGCTTGGCAATCTGTCCCTGGCTCACAAACTGTAGGCGTATTTCCCGTCCATGCCTCGCTCGACTCGTCCATGAAAAAGAACACGGCCTACATCAAGCGCCTGCGAACAGGCATGCAAGCATCGGCACAGTCACAATTTCTCCAAGACGTCCAAACCCTATCACTCCATAAATATCTCTCAGAAATTATATCCGCCTGCTACGAAGGACTCTGCAAGCTCAAGACCCCTGCAGAAATTGCTACCGGTGTCGAGGTCGTCAGCGCCCTCCATCAGCGATTTGGTCCTGCTGAGTTTACAGGATACCTGGGATGGTATATTGGTCGGGGATTAAGCACCCCAGACAAGTCTCACTTGAAAACTCTGGCACAAGATGTCCGTGAGAGGGAAGAGAAAGAGCGCCTCTCTCGCCAGCGGGTCCTGCTTCGCGTTGCCACGGAACTTTGGCTTGTGGGCGTGCTTAGAAGCTTGGACGATGTCTCTAGACCAGAAGAAGCAGGGAAGATCAAGGAAAGCGTTAAACTGGTTGAGGTTAGCAAGGCTCGCACGGCCGCCAACGGGAATACCGATACAGAGCCATTCCCTCTGGAAGTTTTGAAGGATATGCTCGGTCACGACCGCGAACACATCAATCTGCCGCTACTCGCCATTTTCGTGAAAGCCTTCTCGTGGGACATCTTGGGTGCAGCACCACCGGGTACAGAAAGCCGCAAAACGGTAAACGAGGATGGAAGCGTAACGGCCGACAAGAACGACGACAATTCGGCGACTGAAGACGACGATGTGGTCATCAAAGACCCTCCCATCATCTCACCCGAGCTTCAACAACGCTTCAAAAACATTCTTTCCCGATATTTCGAAGATGTCAAGGCCCATTTGCTCCGAGACCAGAAGCATCTTGTGAGCCAGGGGCGCAGGAATGCTGAGGCTTACGTCAAATCGGGTGAAGTGTTTGAGGATCGCCAGGCAAACTACGAGAAACAGATGAAGGCTCAGGAACGGCTCGCTGCTAATGCTCAGGTTCTGGCCGATGCCCTAGGTCTGGATATGCCCGACTTGAAGGAGAAGGACACATCTGCCAACGCCGGTGATGGATCCATAGGCCTCGTGAAAGCAGGAGAGTACCTACGCGGTCAGGGAGAAGGTCCTGGTATCTGGGAGGATGAAGAAGAGCGCCGCTTCTACGAGAACCTCATTGACCTTAAAGACCGCGTTCCTGGGATTCTACTGGAAGAGCCAAAGAAGAAGAAAGCAGACAACGACGACCAGGTTGGCAAGAAGGCTGAGGCCGACGAAAAGGAAAAGGTCGATGCTGCACCTGAGCCCAAGGCTTCGGAAGCAGACGACCAGTCAATGGCAATTGCGAACAAGTCTGTCGGCGCTCAAGTGGATGCCGTCCTTGCCCGCTTGCCTGAGCTGAACACCAAGGATGCTGTTGATCAGACTGCTATTGACTTCTGCTTCTTAAACTCTAAAGCGTCCCGTAACCGCCTTATCAAAGCAGTTCAGGAAATCCCAAAGGGCCGAAGCGATTTGCTGCCTTTGTACTCTCGACTTATCGCGACGTTGGGGAAACACATGCCAGACGTATCCCAGGGTCTCGTATCTTACCTTGATGAAGAGTTTCGGAGTCTACAGCGTCGCAAGTCCAAAGACTTTCTCGGTCAAGTCCGGACCCAGAACGTCCGCTATCTGGCCGAGTTGACCAAATTTGGCGTTGTGCCAGAACATGTCATCTTTCACTGTCTTAAAGTTAGCCTGGATGATTTTTCCAGGATGAACATCGAAATTATATGCAACTTGCTCGAGAACTGTGGTCGCTATCTGCTTCGTAATCCTGAAACATCACCCCGCATGGCGTCTTTCTTGGAAACCCTGCAACGGAAGAAGAGTGCTCAGGTACTAGGCCAGCAGGAACGTATGCTTATTGAGAATGCTATGTATTATGTCAATCCGCCAGAACGTGCAGCGATTGCTCAGAAAGAGAGAACTCCGATTGAAATCTTTCTCCGCAAACTCATGTACCAAGACCTGAGTCGCCGGTCGGTCGATAAGACCGTCAGGATGATCAGGAAAATGCATTGGGAAGAAGAGGATGTGGTCAATCTCCTCCACAAGATCTTCTCGAAGCCTGGAAAAATCAAGTACAGCAACGTTCACCTGTTGGCAATCATTCTCGGTACCATTCACCGTTACCATCAGAACTTTGCTATAGCTGTCATTGATGACCTCCTAGAGTCCATCACCTTCGGCTTGGAGTTGAACGACTTCAAATTCAACCAGCGTCGGATAGCTGAAGTCAAATACTTGGGCGAAATGTACATCTACCGACTGGTGGACTCACCGCTCGTTTTTGACACCCTATACAAGCTGCTGAACTATGGGTGGGAAGGCGGCTACGCTCGACCAGGTCAGGTCAATCCATTAGACATGCCTGATGACTACTTCCGCATCCGCTTGGTCTGCAACTTGCTTGAGACCTGCGGAATGTACTACGACAAGGGTGCAGCAAAGAAGAAATTGGATTTCTTCCTGTCGTACTTCCAATACTACCTTTGCTTGAAAGACAGCCTTCCGATGGACATTGATTTCATAGTTCAAGATGCCTTCAATCTAACAAGGCCTCAGTGGAAGCTCATCACAAATCTGGAAGAGGCTTCTCACGCATTCGCCGAAGCTGTAAAACAGAACTATCAATCGTCTGCGAGCGGCAAGCCTGCTGAACCTGAAGATGACGAATTGTCCGCTTCTGACGATGAAGATGGTCCGGACGATGAGGACTTGGTTGAGCCTGAAGGTGACGAAGAAAAGTCTTCTGGTGAAGATGCAGAGGTTTGTGGTGGAGATCTTTTCCTGCGGCTCATTATGCTAACCAAGTGATAAGGATACTGGAGACGATGAGCCAGTAAAACATAACTCGTCTGACGAGGAAGAGGAGCAGATCATCGTCACACGACCGGAAGACGAGCGTGATCCAGAAGCTGAAGCCGAGTTCGACCGCGAACTTGCGAAACTCATGTCGGAAAGCGTCGAATCTCGCAAATTTGAGCGCAAACCTGTTTTCGATGTTCCTCTACCAATGCGCCGTGCGCGTGAGCAAACCGTGGCGGTGGAAGAAAACAGTATCGAAGCTCCCGTACAGCCAATTCCTACTAACACGATGAAATTTTCCCTTCTCAGCAAACGTGGCAACAAGACCCAGACTCGTTCTATTGACCTTCCTTCAGATTCCACTTTCGCCGTTGCCATGCGCAGCAAACAAGAAGCCGAGAAAGAGGAGCAGCGAAGGATCAAGGATCTCGTACTACAATACGATATGCGGAAAGACGACGATGCAGAGGGTGATGCACCATTTCATTTCAGTCTTCAACCCAACCCCAATAGAATACATACTGAAACATCTCAAGGTCTAGAAAAGACTCACAATCCCTACGCACAGCCCCGCCTCGACAAGGCAGGCAACAATCGGAGCAACCAACGAGCTCGTAAGTTGCAGCTTAGTGACGTCAACTGGTATGGTAGTCCTGTGTCTTTCAAACAACCCTACTCATTCACGTTACAACCATCTGTCGCTGCAACGGCAGCTCCTTTGGTTTGGCCAGCCAAGGTCGTTCCAAAAGATAGCTGATACAGCGCTACGGATGGGTGGAACCTTTCCCTTTGTTTAGCACGTAGCAACATTTCGCGCGACCTAGCTAACTTTCGTGCCCGAATGGGCACACGACTCGGCAGGACATGATTTGTACCCCAAGATGCTATCGTTGGCATCAACCTTATGACTGGATCACCAACAAGTCCGCTGACTGTCATTTCAGCCAGGTCCGAGAGTATGCACGGCATGAAATGTGTTACCTGAGCTGCCAAGCGTTCTTCGACAGGCCGGCTTCCCTCTGTCCTGCGAACCATCCCAGGCTACTTTTCGCGTGACCTACGCTCCTCCAGGAGCCAGGTGTGCAGTCAGGAAACGGGGGAACTGTTTGCACTGCGCAGATGGCTAGAGCAAGATGTGCGTCAGAGGAGCAAAAAGGGACGCAAGTGTTAAGAAGCTACCACTCCCAGTATGGCGCTATTCTTGCTGGGAAAGGTCCCTTACTATTACCTGTAGCTATCTCGGGCTGATGGTCGATGATGTTCGTGTATTGTTTTACTGCGGTAAATTGATCACCTGTCTTCTTTTCCCATGGCCCCTGGATCGTTGCAGTGATTTGGAGAGTTGTTTTTATGACGCCGATTGACTTCGTGTACTGCTGTGAAATAGGTTGGATTGAGATGCTGCTCCCTTCCTAGAGTGGCGGAACTCTAGACCGCAAGACTGTGATGATACACCCTCCGCCTCCTCCTTCTCCCGAGGCGCCTCAACTTGAAGGCTGCAAGGATCCTGGCGTATGGATGCAGGACCACATAAAATCGTCCTTGTGGGAACCAAAAAACATCATAAATGCCTAGTTCTTGCAGAGACGCTACCAATATACGTTACAGCCGTTCTTTCCACCGAGGAAGAACTCTTGAAGATTTGCCGTTGAGGAAAGGCAAGGTTTT
>Ga0247757_10001530_pt1 | contig 14860 bp, 19 predicted proteins | sample UWRJL126311R4_FD_180929 | JGI IMG/M metagenome (GOLD analysis project Ga0247757, IMG submission 180929) | Plant litter microbial communities from Arlington Agricultural Research Station in Wisconsin, United States - UWRJ-L126-311R-4 | ecosystem: Environmental > Terrestrial > Plant litter >... | reverse complement strand
GTTGATCGGCCGCCTCAAAAAGCGACCATTGCGGCGCTAGTTTTGGATTGGGCATGGATCACGGCACCTAGAACAGGGCGGGCTGGGTCTGGAGCTGCGCCACGGCCCGCGATACGGAGCCGGAGCCTAGGAACAGGTCCACAACGGAGTCCCGTGGAGTGGCGCCTAGGGCATTCATTACCCACGTGGTCCAGGCGTCCGGCTTAGCTCCAGCGAATCCTCCACGCGGCGCCGGTACGTCCAGCACGTCCGCCATGTTCACGCCCTGGCGTCGGGCCCGACGGCCAGGCGGTATATAGATCACCACGGCCTCCCAGGAGCTGAGGACCCTAGCCCCGGACGGTGGAGCGTTCCGCGTATGCCACACCATCACGCGTATGTCCGTTGGGTACTCCAGATACACGCCCAGCGTGTCCGGAGCGCACGCTATCGCCCACCCATCGAACGAGGCTCTTAGGTACTCCAGGAGGTCACGGTGGGCCTGGGGCTCATCCCATCGGGCCGCGTCCGGGTGATAATCCGCGCCGCCGCCCCGGCCGGACCCGCGGCCACCGCCATACCATCGGACGGAGCGCCCCAGGTACGGCGGGTCCGCTATCGCCAGCTGCGCGCCGGGCATTAGGACCCGTCCTCATTGGGCTCTATAACCTCCAGCCGGTCCACCTCTCCGCAACGGGTACACAGGCGCCACGGGAGGCCGTCCCCTATCAGGTAGTCCCAGCGGTGGCCCAGGGCCTGGCACGCCAGCCACGCCCACGGGGCCGTCACCATTTCGCCTCCCGCGCTGCTGTTCCTTTCGTGGGGCGTGAGGACCTGGGGCGGCGCCTCATGGCCGCGCCTAGTTTGCCTCCCGCGCGACGGTTACATGGGCCGCGATGGGCGGGGCCGTAGGATCGCGCGTCACCGCCCAGGGCCAGGTCTACGAGGTGGCCCACGTCCCAGGGCATGTCCGCCGTCACCATTCGCCCGCAATGGATACAGGGCGCCGGGAGTGTCGCGGCCACGCGTTGGCGCGCTGCTTTGGCGTGGTTCGCCCACCGCGCGGCCTGGTGATGCTGGGACATTAACCCATAATGGCTTTTGCCCGTTTTGTTCGCAATTCCCTATCTGTACCTAAGTACCCAACTACCCACATTCCCGCGGAGCGGGGCCAGCCCTGATGGTCGGCATAGGAAACGGGTGGGAACGGCCCCCCCTACCCCCCCAGCGAATTTTTTGCTAGGTGGTTCGGAGAGACTGGACCCGGTTCCTATGCCAGCCCCGACGGCCTGGCTGAGGTTTCCGGTATGTCCTTAGGCCCCCAGGTATTGATTATTCCCTGGGCATCCATTCCTGGAGCCGTTGGCCCTATACCAACGCCTGGGACGTTACGCCCGCGGAGCGGATCGCGCAACGCGACACGCCGCCAGCTGCTGCTCTTGCGGAGACACGCCCAGCGTGTATTCTGTGTCCTGAAACGGTCGCTAACGGGGACTTGCCCTATACCTGGCCCCGCGTTTCATGGCATGGCGGATTGGCCCCACGGTGGAGCGGTTAGGCCCCCTCCCGTGGGGCTTTTTCGTGCCCACCACGCGCCGAATACACGCCCAGCGTGTACGGTGGACGTGTTCCGGTTCACCCGGACGTGAGAGGGCCCCGGCGCGCCGCCCCCCGACGCCATACCGGGGCCCTCTTGCATGCTGCTAGTGATCCACCTGGACCGGCTTAGCATGGGCGGCCTCATAGGCCACCTTTAGGGCCGGAGGTAGCGGCCCATAGGCGGGCAGGTCCGGCCAGCCATGAGTCAGGCCCCACGCGCGGATCACGCCACTTTTGCGGGTGCTGGGTCCAGGCCGGGACCCAGCTTTGTATTTGGACACCTGCCTAGACGCGTTAGCCCACGGCGCCAGGCCATGCTTAAACGCGTCCAGGTGCTCCCGCGATAGGTCTATCTCGTACGTGGTCCCGTCAAAGCTCCAGCGGACCGTCCGGAACGCGTCCGTACCGTCCAAATCGTCTATGAGGATCGTCTTTGTGGCCATGCTCTAATGCCCTCCTGGTTAGGTTCGTGGGCGTTCCTCCCACGTTGGCAGACTAGCCCTAGTACCTGAGGCGCCGAATACACGCTGAGCGTGTACCCTGGTCATACACGCCCAGCGTGTATTCACTAGCGACCGGAGACACACACATGGACCACACGGAGCCGCCATTATGCGGCGTTACACGCCCGCACACGCTGGGCTATCAGCATTGCATCCTGGCCAAGGATCACGCCACCAACCACCGCGCCCAGGACGGGCTCTCCTGGGCCGTTGGCGACCTAACGGGCCAGACATTCCGAGAGGAGCACACGCTTACCGTGTTTAACGCGGTGGACGTGCCCTACGAGATACAGGCCCAAGTCATGCGCCTATTGGGCCCATACGATCCCGACATATACGAACGGCCCGCCGACGCCCAGGGGCGCGCGCTATGAGCGGCGCGGAGGTCCACGAATACGGGCCAGGCGATTTCGTGGCCACGTGTAACGGCCAGCCGGTCCGCTCCGCGGACGGGCTGGCCGTCTTTTCTACCTGGGAGGAGGCCCAGGCCGCGGCCGACGCCCACAATGAGGCCCACCATGCCCAGGAGGAGTCATGAGCGGGCCCGCTTTTTACATGACGGGCCTAGCCGCGGTAGAGGACGCGGAGCCGCGCCTGATTTTCTCCACGGAGTCCCCAGCGTTGGCGGACCTGATCGCGGAGCATGCCCACGGGCCCATTGTGTGGAACGTGGACCCTAGCCCCATGCCGTTGTGTGTGTCCGTGGGCGTGGTGGAGGGCGGCGTGATCCTGGAGCTGCTGGACCGGGAGGGCCAACGGTTCATAGGACACGCGGGCCGCATGGGTTACGCCCTCCAGGGCGCCGTCCGCGGCGTGGTGGAGGCCGTCCGCGTGATCGTGGGCGAGGTGGGCCTAGCTGATTGGCTGGCCCTCCGTTTCCAGGACGCCCTCCTGAATGGTCCCGTACCCGTCCGGGCCGCGTCCGGGAATGTCGGCTGGGTGAACTATTTCCGCGCGAACGTGGCGCCGGAGGTGGACCGGACCCTGGCCGCGTTGGGCGCCGTGCGGGTCCTGCCATGAGCGGGTCCCCTATCTATGAGGCGGCCGCGGCCCAGGCGCGCGCGGCCCGCGCGGCCTACGCGGAGTATCTGGGCGTCCACATAGAGGACGCCACGGAGGCCACCCGCGGAAACCTGGTGAACCCGCGCGGAAAATCGCTAGGAATCGTTCCTGGACAACTTTTTACGGGTCCGGGCGTCACCATGAGGGCCCGCGCGTACTCCAGCGACCCTCTCCGCGAATTCTGGAGCGAAACGCCCCGCCTAACCCTCCCGCTCTTTGAGCGTCTTTGGCTCCCTACGCAAGCACCTGAATACACGGCGCGCGTGTATTTGTCGCGGGCGGAGTTCGCGGCCCGTATCGGCGTCCGCCCGGACTCCCTGGGCAGGTACGCCCTCCCGGAGCCGGACGCGTATATAGGTGATATCCGCGGGTGGCTCCCCTCCACGGTGGACGCGTGGCACGCGGGACGCCCGCGTAAGTAGGTGGGCCGTGACCGCGGCGGATATCGCGGTAGAGGCCGCCAGGATCACGGCCACGCCCGCGATAATCCGCGCGACGGTCACGGGAGGTCCGGTCCCGCCTCCAGCTGCTCCTCCGGCTGGGTGACGGTCCCGGACATTTCTATGGTGAGGGCGCCCAGGAGTGGCCTTACCTCTAGGTCCACATTCACCGTAAGGTCCGCCAGGGCCTCTTTCAGGTCCTCTTGGATTGCGAGGATCGCGTTTATCTGCTCCTCCATCCGGTCCAGCCTGGGTCCGGCGCCGTCCAGCTCTTTCGCGGTCCCCCACATACCCGACGCGAGATACCCCAGGATGGACTCCACGGATACCTCGTCAGCGTCCCATCCGGCCATATCTTTCATGGCATCGGAAATCGTGATTTTGTCTGACAGCTCCACCTCGTCACCTCCACTAGTTGATCCCCCAAAAACCCAATGCCAGGGTTCATCATTGGCGCGGCCCTCCTGGTTACTCCAGCCCTCCGCCTCCGCGGCGTCCGCGAACCGTTCCCAGCTGCTGGAGCCGTACCCGCCCAGGTTCTGGAAATCCACGGCCTTACCCCACCCGTGGTTAGACGTGCCCGGGACGGCCGTAGCATTCTTTCCCGGTTTGCGATACCAGGTATCGCCGTCCCACGTCCGGGCGTCCACCTTTCCCGGCGAATATTCACAGTAGGCCGTCTGATAATTGGTCGTGAACAGGTCCACCTGGTCCTGGTAGTCGCGGTACGCGTCCAGGCGGCCCTCCGTGCCCGTTGTGTCCGTGGCGTCCAGTAGCCGCTCATAGGACGCCGCGGCCGCGTCCGTGAGCTGGCCAGGCGTGGACAGATTGGTGAGGTCCGCGCTGGAGAGGTTTCCGTTACTGGCCACGTCCCTCCAGGGCCGCGACCCGCGCGGCCAACGCCTCCAGCTGCTGCTGCTGCTGCTGGACGATCGCCAGGAGGTAGACGGGTAGGACCGTCCCGTATCGGATAGCCTCCGGGCGGGCAGGTTTGCCCGGGATAGGTTCCCCTCTTTTGTCCCGTGGCACGTCCCAGGAAACCAGGTGAGGCACGTCCACCGCGTGCTCCGCTATCAGGCCCAGCTCCCGCGTTCCCGCTGGCTGGCCTTTGCGATGGTACGTGACCACCTCCAGGGCCAGGACCTCCGCCAGGCCCACCACGCCCAGGGCCTCTATCGCCTCCTTGTACCGCTTAGAGGACGTGTTGCGCATGAATTGATTACTGGAATTCATCCATACCTCATACCAGCCGGAGCCGGTCGCGTTCCGGGAGTACGCGGTGGAGGTGGGGCCGTTCGCCAGGGACGATCCTCCCGCGTTCCCGTCACAGTAGGATTTGTTCACCACGTGCTCCCCGGAGGTGGGCGTGGCGATAGAGGACCGGCCGCTAGCGTCCCGTTTCATAAGCGTGTAAGGCGTGGGCGCGCCCGCGGCGTCCGTGATATCCGCGGAGACATGTTTGTGGGTCGCGGCCGCCTTAGTCGCGTCGGCCGCGTTCCGGTTATCTATCTCCATCGCCACGTAGTCGCGGGTTAGGTTGATTTCGTCATATCCCATGCGCCGGTCCGCGTCCCCGGACACTACGGCCATTCCTTTAGCCGCTGCTAGGTCACCGTTCGCCATTACGCCACCACCTCCTCCAGCCAGGACTCACCCACGGGTGACTCCAGCCACGATTCACCAACCGCCAATTTGATCCATGCGCTCTTAGGGACCTCTATCGGGTCGCGGAGGCCCACGGCCATATCGCCGTCCGGGAACGTCCAGCGGACGGAGGAGGAGGCCGTTACTAGTTCCGTGGAGTCAGGCAGGAGCACGGCCGCGGACTGTGACGGGGCCGCCAGGAGATCCGCTACCGCGTCCACGTCCAGCTCATGGCCGCGGCGCATCATGCGGGCCGCAATGGCGGCCGCGGCGCCCGGGCCCGGGTACGGCGTGGAGCGCTCCTCCACTAAAACCTTGGTGCCCGTCCCGGAGGAGTCCCACGCCTCCCGTGGCTCCTCGTTAGACGTGGTCCAGCGGTAATGGATCACCACCACGTCCGCCCAGGTTTCCGTGTCCCGGCTCACTTTGTCCGTCGCGGCCCTCATGTTCTGGCCGGACTGGAGCTGGATATTTCCGGGTATCAGCCACGTCTCCGGGTTTACCAGGTGCCAGCGGCGCGCCTCATCGCAATACAGGCGGAGGCCCGCGACCTGAACCAGGGGCTCCAGGTACTCCCACCACGTCACGCCCGGATACACGGTGAACGTGTCTACCGCGCGGGACGTGCCCGTGATATTGGTCCGCGTGGACGTGGACGCCTTAGCGGTCCCGGTCCAGTCATAGCGATATACGGCCGTGTCCGGCGTGTCCCCATCCCAATATCCCGTATCGTGGGCGCCCGACACGGGCCCAAAAAACAGGGCGTCCCAGCGAACGTCACTAGAGGCGCCGCTAACGGCCAGGTACACGGATAGCGTGATGGACGTTACTCCGGGCGGACATTTCCAGATTCCCTCCGTGCGGGCGCCGGACGCTGGCCGGGTGGTGAGCAGCATCGTGTCCCCGTTGGCGTTCCGGATCGCAATACAACCCACGCCAGGGCCCGCCGTGCCCGTGAGGTTCGCGCCCCACCATTGGCCGCCCACGCGGTACGTGGTTCCCGGACTAACCGCTATCGGCCCGGAGTCCATCCGGGAGGAGGTGGTGGTTCCGGCCGTCAGGCGGAACGCCCACCCACCCACCGCGGGCGGGACGGTGCCCGTACCGGACACGCGCGCCATAGTGCAACCCGCGGCCGTCCATCCGGCCGTGTCCAGCTCCGCGGAGCCGTTGGCTATGAGGTTCGTGGCGTCCGCGTAAATCGTGAGGTCAGCGGTCGCTCCGGCGTCGGCCTCCAGGTGGGGCGCGTCGGGGAGTTTCGCTAGGACCCAATTCACCAGGGCCCGCAAATTGGCCTCATAGGCGCGCCCTGATTCGTCGGGCGCGGTGCCCGTATGGCCGCGGTCCTGGAGTTGGGCCTCATCCGTGGCCAACTCCAGGGTTAGCGTCCCGTCCACGAAATCCACCGCGCGCGTCCTCACGCCCACATTCAGGGCGCGCGCCTGAGCGGCCGCGCCAGCCTGGCGCATGGTGACCGTTACGCGCGGGTTCGTTCGCGGGTCCAGGGCCGCCAGGACGGCCTGAGAGGGCACGGGCGCCTGGATCGTCACCTGGCCAAACGGTGACCAGCCCTCGTCCAGCATCACGTCCGCGCCCTCTACGGCGACCGTGTACGCGGTCCCGTTCACGGCCACGTCCACCGTGGGCGCCAGGCGGACACTCACGGCGCCACCTCCCGGAAATCCACGGCCAGGAGGTAGACGGTTTGCGTGTCCTCGTCCAGCTCTAGGGCTATGTCTCCGTCCACCACATACGCCATACCTCCGGACGGCCACAGTGGTTCTGTGAGCGTGATCTTGGCCGCGGCCGCGTGTAGCTGCTCCGCGGCCACTCCGTCCGCCTGGGACTCGAACAGGTAAACGATGGTTCCGGAGCGTTTGCCCGCGGTCCGGAGGTCCACCGCCACCTCCTCCGTCCCCACTAGGTCCTTGACCACGTTCCGGCCGCGGCGGATCGTGGACAGTCCCACCACCAGGCGGGGCGTGGCCGATACGGCGCCATTGCTAATGGTGGTCATTATCTCACCTGGACTCCGGGCCGTGGCTTTACGTCCAAACCGATCTTAAACGTCCTATTCTTAAAGGCGTTATTTATTTGGCTTTGGACTTTGGACGTGTCCGCGTTCACCTTGATATCAACCGCTTTTTTGTTCGGCAGTTGGTCAATGGCATCATTGATTGTGCCTAGTGAGTCATATACCTCACCCTGGTTTCTCACCATATCGTCATAGGTTCGGCCCTGGGTGGCGTTCAGCTTGGACACGGCCTCCCGTTGCGCGTTAATCGCCCCGGCCGCTTTTCCGGTTTCCTCATTCTGTGCTTTGAGTTTCCGGATAGCCTCCACGGACGCGATGGTGAGCTGATCCTGGGCCGTCATGGTCCCGTCATGGGCGCGTTTCACCGCGCCCTCATAGTCCACCACCTGGTCCGTAAGGTCCCCTATTAGGCGTGTCCGCGTGTCCAGGTCCCCAGCGAACGCCAGGAGGAGGTCCGCCTGGGACTGGCCCGTACCCTCCGCGATTCGTTTTAGGTCTTTCATTTTCAGGGCGGCCCCATCGGAGGAGGTCACAATGAGGTTAATTTGTTCCTGAATGTAATCCTTGGAAAGGAAATTTTGGCCGGACTCCAGCATATCGTCATACATGTCTTGGACGCGCTGCTTGGCGGCCTCCGTCTTTTCTTTCCATTGGTTATAGAACAGGCCAGCCGCGGCGCCCAGGCCCGCCAGGGCTAGGCCCACGCCCGGAATGGACCCGGCCAGGCCGCCCAGCGTGCCCTGGACTAGGTCTATCGCGCTATCCATATCCCCGGAGAATGAGGACGCGACCTCCGAAAAATTGGCGGTGGCCTCCTCTTTAAATTCTTTGGACGCCTCCCCGGCGCGGTCCAGGCCCTGGTCCGCGTGGCTGGCAACCTTTTTAAACCCATCCTTTGAGCCGCGGTCCAGCGTCTTATAGAGATCGTCCTGGGCCTCCTCCAGGTTTTCCGTGGCCCGCTGGGCCTCCCTCATCGCGTCCTCTAGGCCGTCCCCGGTTTTGTCGGCCTGGCGGTCCGCGTCTTTGAGGGCGTCCACCATGTCCTCTACGGGCTCCACCACGCCGTCCTTGATCCCGCGCGTGAAATCGCGGGTGTCCGTTGCTATGGGGATCGTGACGGGTTTCCTGGCCATTCAGCGGCCCTCCACGGATTCGTGGAGCGTGCGGACGGCCGTAGCGACCCACAGGGCCGCTATGCGCGGGATGATCGCGGCCGCGGCTGGGTACGCCACCAGGCCCGCCTTTTCGCGGGAGTGGAGCTGGCGCCGGGAGTGGCGCCGGTACATGGTTCCGGAGCGGGACTCCTGAGCCACCACCACGTCCCTATTGGCGCCGAATTCCACGGCGGGCGTGAGTTCCCGGATGGGCGTACCGGAGGATAGGCGGGACGCCAGCTGCCCGGCTTTGAGGGTTAGGTTTTGGTCCCCCACGGTTACCCGGGCGGTGGCCACCAGGACGCGCTGCTGGAGGGTTGTGTGTGCCGTTTTGGCCAGCTCCGCCCGCCACTCCGGTTCCGTGATACTCCGGGTCGCTTTGCGTATCTGCTTGCCCAGGTCCTTTTCCACGCCCCGCATGGCCACCAGGAGCGCGCGGATTTCCCGTGACTCAAACGCGCTAATTCTCACGGGTCCGCCTCCTCTCCAGGGACTACCGGCCGGGGCGGGTGAGCATCGGGCCCGCCCCGGACGGCAGATTTTCCGCGGTCGCTAGGGACGTTTTTAGGGCGCCGGGACGGTCGCCACGGGAGGATCGCATGGGAGGGAAACGGTGCCCTCCGCGAACGTCTCCACGGTGCCACCAATGGCCGCGGGCGCGAGGGTCGCGTTCACCGTGTAGCCCTGGCCTCCGGCGCGGGGCTCCACCACCACGGGGACCGTGGTCCCGGCGTTTTCCAGGAGGTAACGCGCCAACGATTCCGCGTCGTCATAATCCTGGCCCAGGGTGATTTCCACGGTCCACTCCGTCCCCACGGCGCCATAGCGGGCCGCGGGGCTAAGTCCTTTCCAGGTGGTGGCCGTGTTGGCGGGCGTGATCGTGGCGGCCGCTACCTCCATTTGGTAGTCCGTGCCGCCCAGGGACACGCGCGCGTCCCTCATGTAAACGGGTGAGTAAACCATGTTCTCTTACCTTTCCTTGGCGGTGCCCACGTCTAGCGGGAGCCGGTAACCGTGAAAATCTATCCCGTCCGCGACGGAGAAAATTAGGCGTTCCGCCTCCTGCCATAGGAGGGCCGTCCGCCACGGCGCCGGGAGGCCGTCCAGGAGATCCAGGAGGTTATCCAGGCGCGGCTCCAGCTGCTGGTCCGCTTTGTCCGGGTCCTTATTGGGCACCAATAGGAGCACGTCGAAGTGATGGACGCGGACGGACGGAGGCTGGCCGGATGGTTTCGTGACCGTGTTTTGGCGGATCATCACGCATGGGCGCGCGAGCTGCCTGGGCCCGGAGCGGGACGTGGTGATATCCCACCCGTACCCGTACCCGGTCGCGGCCGTGCGGATCGCGTCCGCTAGTTGCTCCGTCATGGTCGCGGCCATTACGTGACCACGTTCCGGTCCGCGGTGGACGTGGGCCTAAGTAGTTCCTTTACCTGCCAGTCCAGCGGGTGGCGTGTCACCACAAACTCCCCGGAGCCCAGGCCCTCCTGCCCTCCGGAGCGGTCCGCCTCCCACGTGTTGCGGGCCTGGAGAATTTGGGCCAGGAGGTAGTCCGGGATCACGGGACCGGCCGCTATCTCCGGCGCATACTCAATACACGCTGAGCGTGCATTGGCCAGGTATAGGAATAGCTGCCAGGGATCGTCCGGCGCCTCCTCCCATAGTTTCCGGGCCCGCGCCATAGTGAGCCACGGGCCCGTGGCCTCCACGATTACCGGGTGAGGGTCCACGGTTTCCGTGGCCGTCCCTGGGGCGGCCGCGGAAACCGTGGCGTAAATCCATGCCAGGCCCTCCACCGTGACGGCCGTAGAGGGCGGCCAGGTGACCTCTAGTGTCACCTGGCCGCCCTCATTGGTCACGGTCGCATTTACGGGCGTGGACACTCCCAGCGGGTCCACGAATTGCGCGGCCGCGGTGGATACCCACGCCAGGGCCCCTCCGTCTGAGTCCACGAGGGGGAGGAGGAGCGGTTGGGCGGGCGCGTCCCCGACATACAGGGCCGCGGCCAGCGCGTCCGTGTAAATCGTCATGGCGCCCGCCTAACCGTTACTTGCTGGACGTGGAGCGGGCCCGGAGCGGTACACCATCGTCCGGCGTCACGAGGGCCAGCGCGGACGGTTTCACCACCAGGTCCGCCGTGTACCCGAACATGGCCGTATCAATACCGCCCTTGACCATGTCCAGGGCGTCCGTCCGGATGGGCACGCCCGGGAGGCGGAGGTGACGGAGGGCGCCACGGTTGCCCACCAGGACCTTTCCCGCCATTGGCGTTGCCGTGGTTCCGTCCAGCTCCACCGCGGGAACGGGCACCAGGGCGAATCCCTCTAGGGAGCCCTCCTCCAGGTTCAGGGACAGCTCCAGCGTTTCGATCACTTTGTTATCGTTCTGGAGCAGGAGGCCGCGGTACAGGTCCGACGCGACGAATGCGACCGTTGGCAGAATTCCCTGGCCAATGAGGTACAGGGCGCCGTCCACGATTGCGACCGTGGCACCGTCCCCGGACCACGTGGCCGGAGGAGCACCGCCCGCGATGGGCGTGGCCGCGGATACGGCCGCGTCCAGACACCCGTCATCCTCCCAGCGCGCGAAATCGTCCGTTCCGGCCTGAAAATAGGACTCCCAATATCCGGGTTGTGGGAAGTCCAGGTACTCCCGGGCGTGGTCGTGGCCCATCGCCCACCGTCGCGCGGCCGCGTCTAGTGGTTGCGTGGTGGGCGCGTTGGATGGAATGGGGTTCTTGTTGCCCTGCCACGTGCCGCCCTGGGGCGGGATAAGCCAGTCCCACCCGCGAACCTCTAGTGAGGTCAGCTCCCCGGGCGTGAAGTGAGGGACGGCCCGCTGGATATAGGTCCGTTCGTCCCACACTTTGCCCAACCATTGGGGAACCTGGAGGTTTTCGCCAGCAGCTCCAGGCCCGGAGTAGGTGATATCGGACAGGGCCGCGAACAGGGTAGAGGCGCCACGATCCTCCGGTGACAAAGCCTCCAGGGCGCGCGGGTCGCGGTTGGCGAAATACCCGGCCAGGGCGTAGGCCACCTGCTGGATAGAGGAGCCGCGCGGCCGGACCGTGACGGGCGGGCGTGCTGCTCCAGGGACGGGCGCCGCGGCCGCCATGAGGGACGGGGCGGGCGTGGTGGTGGGCCTGGCGGACGCCATGAGGGCGGGCGCGTTGGCGGGCACCATTGCGAACACGGGAGCCGCGACGGACTCCGGCGTGTCTGGTTGGTCCGGTTCTGGAGCCGGGTCCGGGGCGTCCGGCTCCGGTGGGGTTTCTGACATGTCGGCACCTTTCAGGGTCGCCCGCGGCGCCGGACTATCCGGCCCCGTGTCTTGCGCTAGTAGCGCGGCGGACGGGAACGCGCCCCGCCCAACAAAGGCGCCACCAAAAAGACGGCCGGACACTATCCACCCGTCACGTATCTCTATGTCCGCTACCTCCGCGGACAGGCGCCCATATTTGCGCTGCTCCGCAGGTAGCGCCGCGTCCGCCAGGAGGGCGTCCCCGGCTGGAGAATCCTGGACGCGGAACGTGGCAAACAGGCCCACGGCCGTATCCCGGGCGTCCGTGAATGCGGCCACGGGCTGCTCCCGGTCGTGGTCCAGGTTCGCGCCTAGGCCCGTGAGGTCCCCAGGGACGGGCACGGCGGACGGTTTCACGCCTTTGATCGCGCCCAGGTTGGTCCGGCCCGGTTCGTTATAGGGCAGGAGCACGCCCGCCAGAGTCCGGGGCTGCTCGCCCAGGAACAGGGTCCCGGCCTCTATGCGGGCGTCCGTCATGGCGTATCCACCTCCAGGGCCCGCGTGTAGGTGGCCTGAGTGGCTGGGTTCGCGGTGAGGAGCTGGGCCCGCTCAAACCGGACCACCACGCCCGGGATAACCACGTCCGGCTGGGACAGGCGCGAGGTTATATCGTCCATCCACGGGCCTAGGCCCGTCGCGGACGCCAATTCCTCCTGGTCGCCCTCCTGGGTTGTGTAGGTCAGCGAGGACTCCGCGGTGGACCCATCCAGCCGGGACCCGGCCACGCCCAAGTGGTTAGCGAAATCCAGGCGTAGGGCGTTCCTGGCCTCTATCGCATGGCCGGAGTCCGCCCGGTCCCCTAACGCGGTGAGGGCCACGCCAAACGGGAGATACATAACGGCCCCGCCATTACCTTTACGGCGCGCGGAACGGAACGCGTCCACGTAACTAGACGCCTCCTCCGGCGTCTTTTGGTACTCCTCCGATAGTGGTTGGATCACGGATAGCGGTATCGGGTGCTCCGCGCGCGCTTGTACGCCCCGCTCCACCGCTAGGGCCATGCGGATCGTCCGGACGCCGCGGGTTAAAAATCCCTCCACGTGAAACGGGAAATAGATAACCTCCGTCGGGTCCACCTCCACGTCCTCTATCAGGAGCTGCCCTAACGCGTTCACCTGCCACGTGTCATAGGGAACATGGACGGCCGCGACTATCTGGCCGTCCCCGTCGCGCGCGACCCGCCAAAGCGCCTCCCCGTAGAAAATCCCATCGTCCAGGGTCCACGTCATGCGCCAGTACGCGGACAGGGGGCCGTCCGTATGGTTCAGCCAGTAGGGCGTGGCCTCTATCCCGTAGGGCACCGTTTCGCCCTCCGGGAACAGGCGGAGCGGCGTGGACGCTATGGCGCCAGTAATCAGGTTCCGGCCGCGGCCCACGGGCGCCAGGCTCATGGCGTCGGCGCGCGTGGGGACTAGTACCTCCACGTCCTGAGGGAACAGGTCCGGGTAGAGGATTTGGGATAGTGAGCCCTCCTGCCACGGGGACCCGGGCAGGTGAACGGACGCCTCTAGGGGTTTCCGGCCAAACCCCAGCCAAGATAGGGCGTTTGAGACAATACTCACAAAACGGACACTAGCCCCGGACGGCTATACCCGCAATGGGAGCCGCGTAAACGTCCCGGAGCCAGGTGGTTTCCTAGCTGCTACCCGACGATTCCGGCCACTCCAGCGCGGATCACGGGCGCGTCATCATAGGCTTTGAGGGCCGCCGCCGCGGCCTCCAGGTACGTAATGTCGGCGTCATCATCGGGGCGGCCGTAGGCCCACCGTTTCGCGTCCCTGGAGCCGCGTTTAACCACTAGTCTCACGGCCTCGTCCATGCCTGGGTGGGAGTAGTGGGTGACGTTCCGGGCCCGGATTTCCGCCAGGAGTAGGGCGGCCGCGGTGGATACCTCCGGCCAGGATAGGGCCTGGGACTTTACGGCCGGACGGCCTTTGGTGAACCTATCGGTTACGGCCGTGTTAGCGGCCTGGCCTCCGTCATAGATCACGGGGACCCGGTAGCGGACGGAGAGGCGTTTACATTCCTCATAGGCGCCCATTGTTCCGGGCCCGGATTTCAGGACTACCAGGTGGACGCGCCGGGTATCGTCGCGCCACGCGGCCACAATGGACCATGACAGCTGGCCGGGATGGACGGCCAACGCAAACCGGAAGTGAGCCGGAGGTGACGGGAGCTGGCCACCGTCGCGGCCCGCGTCCCACTCCTCCGGCTTGATTAGGGACGTGGCACGGGCCCGCCCAAACACGCCCAGGTACTCCCGCGCGAACCTATCCGGGCTCATGCTCCGCCAATTGTCCTGGATCGCCTCCAGCGGGGAGAGGCCGGAGTGGACTCCCGGGTGGGTGGTGGCCAACCAGGCCGCGACCTGGGGCCAGTCCGCCACCACCTCCTCCACGTCCTCTAGTGGGATATCCGCGTGATAGTCCAGGATCGCGTGCCTAGGCTGGCCCTCACGGCCCGCCTGGAGCTCATCCCAAAGCAGGTTCCCCTCTTGATAGTCGCCCGCGGTCCCGGAGATCACCACCTGGGCGTCCGGCCGCGTGTCCAGCGTTGGGAGTAGGGCGGCCATGAGGTCCGCGGCGTCGTCCGGATCCAACTCCTGGGCCTCATCCATGACCACGATATCGAACGCGTCGGACCGGAAACTATCGCCCACGGGCGCGACGAAATTTAGGAACGATCCGTTACGAAACCGGATGGTTTCCGCGCCCGCGCCACGGAGAATCCGGAACGGCCTATCGTCCTCCCACGGCCATACCCTCTCTAGTGGTGGCACTAGTTCCTTGATGAATTTCTGGCGGGTCGCTTTGCCCGTCGTGCATATCGTGAACGCCACGGATAGGTCCGGCTCCGTGAGACACCGTCCCATGAGCCACGCCAGTATCCCGGACGTTTTCGTGGACCGTCGCGGCTCCAGGACGCCCGTAAATTTCTGGCCCAAATTCAGCACGTCCGCCAGGAGGAGCTGCTGGGGCTGGATCACTTTACGGGCGCCCACGAGCTGGAGCGCATGGGCGCCGTAGAGGAACGCGTTCCGCTTGGATTCATCGCCCACGGTTGGGGATACGTGCTGAGGCGTGAGACACGCGCCCACAATTTCCAGCCAGTCCACGCTCACCACGTTGGGAACAGAAAAATTTC
>Ga0247757_10001529_pt1 | contig 14860 bp, 20 predicted proteins | sample UWRJL126311R4_FD_180929 | JGI IMG/M metagenome (GOLD analysis project Ga0247757, IMG submission 180929) | Plant litter microbial communities from Arlington Agricultural Research Station in Wisconsin, United States - UWRJ-L126-311R-4 | ecosystem: Environmental > Terrestrial > Plant litter >... | reverse complement strand
TTTGGTCCACGCCAGAAGGCTTGGCGGAGCGGAACGAGCAGAGGCGTCTCTCGCTTTTCGGCAGATAGAGTAGACGAGAGTGTCGCAGAGTCGACATGACGCATCTGTTACAAGTTCAATGTGTGCCTCTCGTCCACGATACTCGCAGACAGACACAGTAGTCGGTTCTGGGTCGGCTGTGCGGCGGGCGTTATCTGACCTTTGCCTTAAGGAGCCTAACAGTCAACCTGCACTGGCCCAGCCTACGGCTAATATCAATCTGACAGCCGTGCTGCGTATAGATACCTTGTACGTGTTGGATGGATTGGCTCATCGTGATTACCTTTCTGGCTGCCTCTGGTTCACGTCGCACGTGCTGACGGTACTTTACGAGCTGCTTGCATCCTATTACAACGCTCCAGCAGTCGCTTCACCGTCGGTAGCGACCCAAAGCCAAGATGCGACAAAGCGACGCTCGGAAGCCAAACGATAGTTGCGGACGACGCCCGTGGTGGGCACAGTGAACACCTGAGAGAAAAAGGTAGATGGGAGTTTGGTTTGGGGAAGCTTGTGGGATACCCCGCAACGGTAGGTATACACGGCTTGGAGAGCACCCATCGTCACGCCCAACTGATTGCCATCAGAGCGTCTTGACACGCCGGTACTCAGTTACGGGAGGTACAATCGGGCCAACTCCGCGGTCCTGGATCTGCTCTGCCTTTATTTTGATAGGGCCCAAGGTACACTTGTTTCGGAGCTCACGAATAGTCCAGCTATAGCTATAACAGCTTGCAAGGGCATTCTCGTCGATCCGCCCGGCCTGGAGATGAAAAATTTACTCCTGATATCTCCGTACGCGTTGGTGCTGCTACAATTGCTGCGATGCCTCGCTTGGGACGCTACCCAAAGCGATAGCATCCTGCAGGAGAGCAGATGGGTGTTGCCCCACTCCAGACGTACATATATTGGACACTTCCGGCATTCACCTCAACAAATAACTTCGTTTCCACCCAATTCCCTAGGACCAGGGCACGGTATCTCAATGGGACCGGAGGTTGAAGAAGTTTCACCACAGTCAGAGCGATCGCCGCACTGTTCATTCGCTACACAGGTCACCGCAGTGAAAACCATGTGAGTTCCCTAGACGCGAACATAACAGGGAGCACATCGGTACGGCCCGACATGATATTCGCACGAGGGGACATGCCATTGTCCTGAAGTGTCGGATAGGCAGTGCTGTTCTGGGCGTGCACCACTGGGCTGTTCCTGTTGCAACACAGCGCTTGGCATCGACTATATATCAGCGTTCCATGGGCACTCGAGAGACACAGGGGCCACTAAGAAGTCAATAAGCATTATTGAAGGCGGGAATATGCAAAAAACCTTTCATGCATGAGCACGTAGCTTTGTTTCTGTTCCTATCCATTCACTAGAGTCAATGCTTCTTTGGTTTGAGCCCATCGCGGTCTTCGTCTTTTCCAGGCCAGAGCATCCTCTTCAAAGCAATTGTCCGTGTATGCATGACCAAGTTATATAGCCATACTATTACCAGTAAGATTGTCATGGCGCTGCCAACCCATCGAATACCTTCGCTATTTAGCTCGTTTCCTATATCGATCGTTGCAATCGCAAAACCGGTATTGGGAAACACAAACGCCCAACATATCAGGCTCCAGTTCAGGTTACGAAACCCATCGATGCACGCAACAGCTGCGATGCAAAAGAAGAAGAATCCGAAAAGCCAGAGAAATATAGAAAACGCCAAGGCCAGAGGCTGCAGGACGTCGATGGCCAGCGGATTGGTGGCAAAGTATGCATACCCACGCGGGAGATTGTCAGCCATGCCCATTACGGCGAGAGCCGTAAACGATGGCGGCCCAACCGCCATGAACATGCCTGGTCGGAGATGCGGGTCAGGAAGTCCATCAGCCATGAGGCGCGACAAGAAGAGTGCCATCATAATGAGTGAAATGAGGAAACCAAGTCCTTGGAAGGCAAGACCAGAAACGATGATCGGCAACCTCTGCTCAGCGGGTTGAGTGCCACTTATGCTGCTTGCGATACTCCCGCATAGCATTGCGGGAAAGACTGGGAGTATCCACGCGGGAGTCATGCTGTGTATGCTCAGGTGCTTGCCAGCCGAAAAGAGGAGATGATAGTGGACAATGGCACTGATAAAAGTGACCCCGGCGTATGTCCAATAGAGCACCCGCAGAGTAGTGGGGAGCCATGGCCCACAGCGTGGTACACCATATGCCTGTGCGTTCATAAGAAGGGTGGCAAGAGAGAGCCACATGCATGGGAAGAACAGGCTTTCGGTCGGGTGTGCGAGAGAGGACTTCAGTGCTCGTGGGACCAGGACAAATCTAGTGGTGATCATGGCGAAATTGAAGATAAGTAAGACCATGAAGATGAAGAAAACGATTGTGCCGAGTGTCGTAAGGCCAACAAACCGGTGTGGCTGCGCATGTAAGAGATTCGAAATGCCGCCCGTCGACATGGTTAACGTGAACCAAGCCCAAGTGAAATGAGATATCCGTTCGCGTGCAGACACATGATTGGTGAGAGGGACGTTATCGCTCTGTGGGCCGGTACCTCCGGAACTTTTCATCTCTTTCGCGACCATCTCACATGCCTTAGGGGTGACTTAGGAATTCTCAACCTGGTTGTTTGAAGACGCTGGTAAAGATTAGGGACGCTCGATGATATATCATCGTTGGCGATGGTAGCCTGACATAAAGCCAACAAATAATGCAGGTCGGGTCCCGATTGCATACTGATAGGGTCTACGCCGCCGATCTGCGCACACCTTGGGCTAGCGTAAGTCCAACAAATGTTGAAGAAATGCTTACTACACGCCCTATCCCATGTATGCTACGGAGTACAAACTTTATTCCCACATCTTGTGCGCTATGGCTCTCATTATGATAGTGCAACTGTGCTAGCCGTATTTTTGTCAGGTGTGATTAATCCGATATAACCAAGGACGGATATTGACTCTAATACTCCCGTCGTCCCACTCATTCATCATGCGCATATCAATGAGAAAACAGAGACATTCATCTGCGAAATTGGTAGCGAGTGATTTTGGCACGAACCGACCTGCGTGAAAAGGAGCTTTAGAAGAAGGATTGCCTAGACTTTGGGGTCAAACTTCAAGCCATCTATCGTTTGATGCGACATTGTCGGGCGGAGATCACAGGACGACAATACTATAGTCTAAGGTGAAATCTTCGAGCTCCATGTATAACTAGGTAATGCCTAAGCTGCTTTGTACCATGACGATCCTTTCGTAGCTAAGAAATGCAGCCTAATAGACGTCAACTGGTACCTGGTTGGTCAGATTTCGGTCACAGCATCCTGTGCTTAGAAACCGTCAAACAAGCAAGGTCTGGAGTGTTAAATGAATGAGCATGCGCTAGTTATCATGCTACAAGTGTACTTTGACATGATTTTGATCATCCTGTGAGTCCTCCTCTCGCCATTTTTTTTGCACGCTGGTCGCGACGGTTGTGGTTCGCTCTTGAGCCCTTATTTGCCTCCTTCCTTTGTCGCGAAACCTGCGTTGACTTGTCGTCAGACGGCCCTGCAACATTTCCACCGCCACGCCCGCGGCCGCCGCGTCCCCGGCCGCGACCACGCCCTCCTGTACCACCCCTTCCATCACGTCGGCCCTCTCCACCGCCATCTATCCCTTCACTATCCGAGGCTGTGGGGCTCTCTCGCCAAGCAGTTGATACCAGTTGTGTCTGCTGACCAGAGAAGGCAGAGAATTTAGCTTCCAATCGTCGGAGTCGCTTAGGATCTCGACCTATCATGAGACCCCAGCCCTCAATAGCTTCATCTGTCATGTTAGTTTCACTCTTTAGTGCTGCTCTTTCTTTACTGCGTCGAGTTTCCGAATCGCGTGCGAAGAGATTTGGCGTTGATGAGTATGCTCGTAAGAGGGTTTCTTCATTTTTGTCTCGTAAGTTAGCATCCGCTTCTTCAGGTCCTGGCGCCGCAGAATCCACAGTGCCACCGACATCTTCAGCATCGTAAGTATCATCGCGCTCGTCGTCATCTAAATCGAAGACTGCCAAGGCTGCGAGGATGGCCGATTTTCTGGGTGCAGTGTTACGGTCGGACAGAATATTATCAGCCGTAAGTTCTTTATCTTTGCGACCAAAATATATACGAGACGTATCGACAGCCAGTCTGTCAAATTCGTCGTTGTCAAAAACATTACGACGTTCGATGGGTGGCGGGGTTGAACGTGGTGTGAGATGCGGCTTTGTACCAGTATCAGGACTGAAGAATCAATAAGCTGCAATAGTCATACAAGGGATGTTTACGTACAGCTGCTCACTTCGATTGACTCTAGCCAAATGCGAAGGTAGTGTATCTTCAAGGAGATGTGAGATAACCTCCTCCACGTTGTCGTTGTACTCATGGAGCAATTTCGCTACAAAAGCAGAACCAAGATCTGGAAATAGGTCTTTTATTTGACTTATTATACTCATGCGATGCACATGAGCCTCGCTGGATGAATCGTTTTCATAGATGTCTTCAGTAACCTTGCTCTTACCCTTATCGATCTTTCGCCGGGCCGGCTTTTTCGGTCTGGCCAAGGAGGGCTGTTTGAACACGCCGAGCGAAACAGCGAAGTTCCTTACCCTTGTTGCGTCTGGCAAATTAGTTTTGTCCAATATTTTGTCCAAAATTGGAGTATTTGTGACCATTTCTACGATAAGTGATGAGGATAGAGTTCGAGACTTCGAGTGCTGTTCGCCATTTGTTTTGAGACTATACAAATGGTCTGATAGAAGTGAAAAATTCGGCTTTGGTCCTTCCAGCAGGGCAGTAAGACCAAAATACGCTACTGTACAAAGCTTTGTTCGTAACGAAGAAGTGATTCTTGGGTACGCATTGCATAACGAATCTAAGAAATCAGACCCGGTGAGCATGTACGCACTAGCATCAGGCGAGACCTTGAGTAGAGGTGCTATCCTGTTCAGCGTTGTCTCTGCTTCCTCTGGCCTTATCGAATCCAGATTTCTGACCAAGGAGTTCTTGGCGGGCTGAAGACTCTTTTCGACGGCTGGCGCTTTCCGTTGCCATAGACTTCCAAGAAGTGTCCGAAATTGGCTAGTCTTAACAAAGGCTCGACATGCATCTGATAGAACAGACCAGTTGAGAAGAGATACAGGTATATTGTCGCCGGAATATATCCTATGGAGAAGTAGAAAGCATTTCTTCCGCAGCCCGCCAGTCTTCAGGGCTGAACAGTCATCAGAGCCCAACTCATGCAGAAATGTCACTAGAAATGTCGTGAGAGAAGATTCTTCCGAGGCGGTATTTGAAAATTCCACATCATCCAAGCGGAGATGCAGGTCTGCCAGCAATGTCCAAGAATTCAGATATGCTGCCCAATCTGAGGGTAAGATGTTCTGGCGAGACTTAACGTCGGGAAACGGGGCGAAAGGGGGAAGGTTTATAGTAGCGTCCAGATTCATGGTTCATAAACAAACCCAGTCAGTGGTATTGAGAACTCGATGTATCAGTTCGAAGGGAGAAACTCACGGCATACAGTTATCCGCTTCTTACGTCTTGGTTGGGACTCCGGCAATCTTTCCGTAAGCGGGCTAGTGCCTGGAACTCTTGGCACGCACACATGAGAAACCTTTTTGGCAAGCTCAACACCAAGGACAGGTTCGCCGTCACAAGCAGCATCACGCCAGTCATCACATTACAGCGGTCGTAGATCCGGGTCTTGACTGGAATTCGTTCATCACTCTCACACTTCACATCAACACTTCCCACTTCGACAATCATCATGTCTTACAGTACGCGCATTCTGTCAGCTAGTGATGGACGCCTCTAATAGCAAGCAGACAAGCCTGAGAAGGACTTTGAGGGTCCCAAGATCCACAAGATCCGTATCACTCTTACCAGCCGCAACGTCAAGGTGCGTTCTGAGTTATTATGGGACACCAGAGTGATATCTAACATCCTATAGAGCCTTGAGAAGGTTTGCACTGAGCTCATCGACCGTGCTAAGACCAAGGATCTCCGCGTGAAGGGCCCCGTCCGTCTTCCCACCAAGAAGCTCAAGGTCACCACCCGCAAGACCCCTTGCGGTGAGGGTTCCAAGACTTGGGACACCTACGAGATGCGCATCCACAAGCGCTTGATCGATCTTAACGCTCCTACCGAGGTTGTCAAACAGATCATCATCAACATTGAGGCCGGCGTTGAAGTTGAGGTCACGATTGCGGCATAAATGTAGACATGAAGCTCTGGGATGTGGATGGGTGGAACGAATACGTGGTCATGCCTTAGTCCTAGCAGGATATATAGCAATGGAATCACTCCGTTCTACTTGGATCGCTTTTATTGCTATAATAAGAAATACCTCTTTTTTTGGTTAAGGGGAAGAAAATTGGAGCGCTCCTGGAACACCCATGACTATCTAACCTTGAAACGAGGTACATTCTCTTTTTGCATTCCTAAATGTTATTCTGGTCGAAAATGCATTGCAGCCCGGATGCGCGACATTGATAACCAGTGCCACCATGCCTGCTAGATAATCGGGCCAAGTGATGCAGAGGCTACAAATAAAAGACAACGGCAATGATACACTTTGGTGCAAAAGAGCTTGACAATATCAGATAGCCAGTGTTAGTTCCACCACCTATATGGCCCAATCGAGGGAGTGAGTACTATTCAGCATATTTCTCCCCTCTACAGGCATTTTAGTAAGGTCATGATGCATACAGTAGCCTCATTGATACTGTCGACAGGGTATCTCGCAACTCGAGCTCGTTACAGACTAGCGCAAACTCCTTCCGTGTATTCCACGCCTTACATTCAACCCACTATTGTTCTATGCATCCTTTGCGTCGAACCACATAGAGGTTAACGTTCGGGGCGGGCCAATCTGATGAGGGCCATACCATTGACGTGAAAGTCAACCCCGTTAGCGCTTCCTTCGTGAAAATCTGTACATGTGTCACTATTGGCCTTATCATAAATATTTAAACCGTCCGTCTCGTCTTGAACTTTCCATTGCGTCCTCAGACTGCAAGTAACCAAAGATGAAAAATCAGGGTCTTCAAAGGTAAAAAAAGTGAATCACAGGAATCTTTCGTCGCTTATTTGTTCAGATCCAATAAACACATCCGTGACCAACCAGTCACACTCCAAAATTGGTACAAACACATCAATTGGCTTAGTACCACGCTCGTTATTATCATTCCAGCATATGGACTCTACGCTGCCCAATATGTGCCGGTGAGACTCCCCACCTGCATCTGGGCCTTGGCGTGGTATACTGTAACTGGATTTGGGATCACAGGAGGCTACCACCGTCTTTGGTCGCACCGATGCTATACAGCGCGTCTACCCTTACGCATTGCATTAGCGTTCTTCGGCGCAGGTGCAGTTCAGGGATCCATTCGCTTTTGGGGTAGTAAACATCGAGCTCATCATAGATGGACGGACACTGAAAGAGATCCCTACTCGGCTATGAAAGGTTTCTTCCACTCTCACTTGGGATGGATGGTGCTACAACAAGACCCTAAGAAGATTGGAAGAACTGATATCTCAGACTTGGATGCTGATCCCGTCGTGGTGTTCCAACACAAGCACTACGGTAAAACACTGATCATATCCGCCTGGCTGTTTCCCATGTGTGTTGCTGGCTTGCTCTGGGGTGATTGGTGGGGCGGTCTGCTCTATTCTGGGATATTCCGAGCATTTTTGATTCAACAGGCTACATTTTGTGTCAACTCTCTAGCGCACTGGCTAGGAGAACAGCCGTTCGACGACCGTAGAACGCCTCGAGACCACTTCTTGACTGCGCTTGTTACTCTGGGTGAAGGGTACCACAACTTCCACCACGAGTTTCCCAGCGATTATCGTATGTAATTTAATTCAAATTCGTGTCATATTGCACGAAGTCATCGACTGACAAGAGAAATAGGAAATGCAATTGCCTGGTACCAGTATGATCCTACGAAATGGGCTATTTACCTCATCAGCAAAACCGGACTCGCGTACGACCTCAAGCGGTTCCGAAACAATGAGATTGAGAAGGGTCGTCTTCAACAGCAGCAGAAAGCTCTCGATGCTCGGCGTATCACACTTGACTGGGGCACTCCTCTCGCCCAACTGCCAGTCATCTCTTGGGACGACTTCCAGGCACGGAGTGCCAATGGTGATTGCGCACTTGTAGCCATTGCAGGTATCATTCACGACGTTACTGACTTCATTGCCGAGCATCCTGGTGGTAAAGCACTTGTTCGATCCGTCATTGGTAAAGACGCTACGGCCATGTTCAATGGAGGCGTGTACCAGCATAGCAATGCAGCCCATAATCTTTTATCCACAATGCGTATTGGAGTTTTAAGAGGGGGACAGGAGGTCGAAATTTGGAAGGAAGTAAAGGGTGCATATGGTTTGGACAAAGCAGGTCAGGCTGTTGTGAGGGCTGGCGAGCAAGTCACCAATGTTCGCCCACTGGTTGTCACTGCAAATACCGCCTGATAGCATAGAACTAAGCCTACCAATTGAGATATGTGAGAATGATATCCAATGGACCGGCTTCTATGTACATATGCGCTGTACACATATGCAATGGTCCTTAAGCGCTTGACGCGGCACGTCTAGTCATGGAGGCGTCCAGAGAGGGGGTGGGAGGAAGGGCCTCTTCAGGGTTCTCACAATTCCTATGCCACATACAGCGATAATAACAAACCACCGCAGGGAAAGTCTTCTCCGTGAAGCGCGAACCTTCTTATTGGCCATTTCACGTCGATCCAACGAATGGGTTTCCCGATTCAAGGATGCGGTGGAATGACATCTCGTGAGCGATAAATTCGCTAACTCTCACAGGGCACAATAAAAAGCTCACGAATTACCTGCTCGCTCAACGGTGCCCCTTTCTCGGTTCAATGACACGCCATACAGGGATTTGCTGCTTTTTCTCAGCTGTGGCGTCGATTCGCATCCTTCTTAGCCAACCGGATGCACGCTACCTCCCGCTCTTACAATATCAATGCACAACCTCCAACCTTAGACTTCGTATATAACAAGCCTCATCCATTATATTAATGCAGCTGGAAGCTGGATAAATTTATGTACAGTATTCTCGACCTAAGTCATCATAGACATACCACCCTCTTTCCACACCTCCCATGTGCAGCTGAAACTTGGCTCAATCCTCAGGCCATATAGCCGTGTAGTTACAGGCCCATCTCTTTGGATTTGGCAGAAAAAATCTCAACGAAGGCTGTGTTCAATACTATGCTAATACGCGAATGCTTGGCTGATTGAGACGATGGCAGGCGGCATCCTTCCTACTGTCAACCATGAGAGTCACCAGCCAGCAGTCATCGGCGCTGTTACGCTAACATGGGTGCTCTTGCTCATGGCTTTTGGTGGCCGCTTGTTGTGTCGCCGTCTCTTGAAAATGCCGCTTCGCCACGATGATTGGCTTCTCATGCCAGCCGTTGTATTTGCAACTCTCGAATCTGTAGTGACACTTGCTCTTAGTACCTCACCCGCAACATGGGTTTTCTGTACATGTCTGACTTTTCCTAGTGATTCCAAATGGTCTCGGCAAACACATATTCATATATCCGCCTGTAGAGCAGAGAAAAAAGCTGTTCCATTTGAGAGTGGGCATCTTCATGTTTCAGCAATCATGGTGTCTCGGCATCCTTTTCGTAAAGGCCTCGATGCTCACCTTCTACTGGCGTCTATTCTCTCAAAAAAAGTCGGTAAGGTTTCAAATCATCTTTTGGAGCGCAATTATTGCTTGTTGGTTTATCGAATATGTAAGACTATCTTATTTAATCATGAACGATAGCCTTACATATACAGACCATCATGAAGCTCACTTACTGCAAACCTATCCGCGGTCTATGGGATGACACTATCAAGCTCAAATGCAACATTGATACAACTCAGGTTATGTTCGTCAATGGCATTGTCAACACGGTGACTGATGCCGCGCTTCTTCTGATTCCGTTGCCGGCGATCTGGTCATTGAAGCTAGAGACGAAGCAAAAAAGGATTGGCTTGACGGCCATTTTTCTCGTTGGAATATTGTATGATGAATCCCCTAAGCCGCTTCGTTCAAGTTTGCACAACTTCACAGACTGGATCGCTGATATATGGTTGTAGTTGCACAGCTGCGTCTATAACGCGATTGGTGTACATGAAAAAGGATTTCCGGTTGACAACGTCTATCTCTGATGTACCTTGGGATCTTGTCTGGACAACGACTTGGGCAGCCCTGGAGCTTAACATTGGGGTTACGTGCGCATGTTTGCCACAACTACGCCCGCTTTTCATGCTACGTCGCGCTCCTAGGTATCAGTCGTCTCCCACTAGCCTCAAATCACCTAGTACAGAGGAGAGCTCGGGCGCGAAGACAACAAATTCTGGACATGCTTGGAGCTTTTGGAACCACGACTTGCAACAAGAGCTCAGGGCAGAGGTTCAGAGTACAAATTCTGCGCCTCGGGATGTGTATGAAACGACCAGCAAAAGCAATGATAATAGAGGGCAGGAATACGAGGGATGGAACAAAAATATTATAGTTGATCGCCGTTGGGAAGTTGCAAGTGGGACAAGCTGTTCGACGACGAGTGGAGACGGCACAGAGATATCAAGTCTGAGGAGGTCAATGGAAAGCTCATAAACAGTGCGCCTATTTCCATGAATTATGGTCATCTGACTAGACGTAAAACATATCCTTATCAAGTCTTCATAGAGTTTACATCTGTGTAGCCAACCGTGACGTAAGAGCTCACGAGGTCACACCTTGCATGCCCCGCAAAGTCGTGAATTTTGCAAAAAAACATGGCTGGGGCCGAACCAAGCTCCCGGCACCACCGGTTGTGCAGATCAAAGCTTCTGATGGGTATCCTTGCCGGCACCACCGGTTAGTTTCCCCCCGACAGCCTATTAGGAATAGAGGGAACAATGACGGCGTTTAAACGGTTGGATGCCTGTGGTCTGTTGGTGGAGCTGGGCGGCAGCAATGGCACATTATGACGTGAAGCAAGAAAAAAGACGGCACGTGGAGTAGGACGCACATGCGGTTCATCATCGGCGTGTTTCGCTGCGTAGGTTGTCTGCTTTTTCTGGCTCCTCTCTGAGGGTTTGATCTGTTGAACCCAATATTTCTGGCCTCTCAGAAAATGCGACAGTCGATGCGCAACTATTCGCCAGTGCGCCGCGGCATGCACCCTGCAAACGCAGGTACGGACGGGACGAATGGCTCCGAGTCACATGCATCTCCAGACAGCGAGGCGAGAAATGGGAGACGAGAAAGAGATATAGAAAAAAAGGAGAGAAGAGGGTCCTTTCCAGAGCGCAGGCGAAGTTCGTTTGTTGGTCGAGATGATCCGTTTGGTAACGAAGAGGATGCGGAGGTGAAGTACCGCACCTTGCGATGGTGGTATGTAGAAACTAAGGGGTGCGCTTTGGAGCATACGTTCTGACTGGGGCGCTGTGGCAAACAGGCAGGCAGCAATGAGTAAGAAATTTTACTAGGATGGCATATGCCTTGTGCTTATAGAATACAGTCATGATCGCGGAGACCATCTCACTCGGTATCCTCTCGTTGCCTAAGGTTTTGGCAGATGTTGGCATGGTCCCTGGTATTATCTTGCTCATCGGGCTTGGTGGATTAGCAACGTATACGGGTTATGTGCTTGGACAGTTCAAAAAGGCGTATCCGCATGTATGATGGTCACACGTGCGAAGATTGTCGAATTTCTTTGCTAACAGAGCAGGTGCACAACATGGCAGATGCTGGCGAAGTACTGCTTGGGGCCTGGGGTCGTGAGATTGGCGGGGCCGCGCAGACCATCTTCCTAATTTTTGTGATGGGCAGTCATCTTCTCACCTTCACCATAGCCATGAATGCCATTACAGGCCATGCGACATGCACAATAGTTTGGGGTGTAGTAGGATTTATTGTGCTGTGGATCGGTACTCTTCCAAGGACACTGAAGAAAGTGTCTTATCTGAGCATTGCATGTAGGGCATAAGAGGCGTTGATGAATGATCGAACAAGACGCTGACAATTACAGCTTTCATGTCCATCTGCGGCGCTGTATTCATTACCATGGTTGGTGTAGGTGTTGATCGGCTACCTAATCTGCACCTCGATGCCACTACCACAATCAGCTTCCCCGCCGCTTTCCTCAGTGTTACCAACATTATTTTCGCGTACGCAGGGCATGTTGCCTTTTTCTCCTTCATCAGCGAGTTCCGGGATCCTTCCGAGTTTCCAAAAGCTCTATTCTTGTTGCAAGCTACTGACATTTCCATGTATCTTGTGGTAGCCGTTGTGATTTATCGGTATAGAGGTGCCGATGTAACGAGCCCTGCGTTAAGTAGTACCAGCAACACCGTTATGAAGATAGCATATGGTATTGCCTTGCCCACCGTAAGCCAAGTCTGTATTTGATTCCTTCGCATATCGCTAATCTAGGCTGTAGATATTGCTTGCAGGCGTAATATATGGCCACGTGGCGGCCAAGTACATTTACGTACGAATGTTCCGCGGAACTAAGCATATGTCGAAGCGGACACTCCTCGCTGTAGGCTCCTGGGCAGCAATCACCTTGACGTTGTGGGTGATTGCGTGGATCATAGCTGAATCCATTCCAAACTTTAGTAATTTGCTTGGTCTTATTTCGTCTTTGTTCGCGTCTTGGTAAGCATACTCTTCACCTGATGTTCTGACAAGTATAATCGCAGTGCAGCCACACTCTGACTCGAAAAGAGGCCGCAAACCCAGTCCAGTCTAGTGCCGATACGAGTAATGGGCTGACACCATCCCAGGTTTACCTACGGAATGAGCGGTGTTTTCTGGTTGTACCTGAATCGGGGAAATTATTCTCAGAATTGGAAGAAAATGTTGCTGACAGCGTTAAATTTGTGTATTTTCGCCATGGGTGCAGCAATCTGTGGCATTGGTCTATATGCCAGTGGAAAGGCTATTCATGACGAAAGCGGTAGCAGCTCGTGGACCTGTGCAGATACAAGCTAGAGCTAGTGACGATGCGGTGTAAAGAGTAGTAACGCGTGCTGACTGCATGAGGTATATAAGCAAAAATCCATCATGGAGCTTGTCTTTTGCACGCGAACGGTTATCTAGCGCATCCATATACACAAGCAATCCCAGCAGTTGACCGCGCTCTAGAAAGTCTATCAAATCCTGCCAGCATTACGCTCATAAGTATCCCAGGAAGAAATGCATGGGCGTCGTCGAGATAAGCACGGTTCGCTAATAGGCGATATCGTATCGCCGATCGTGTAGGAGCCGCCTGGAAGCCGCCTGGACCCGGCTACTGCACAGTGACCACGCATTACTCATGCTGTTTCGTTTTTCGACCCCGTGGTTGACGATAAGTAAAATTCGTAGCGGCGTGGAGTGCAATGATCGGGGTTTCGCAGTTGCAAAGTCCCCGAGCCGTAATTGCATACCATGCATACCATGTCGCCTAAGCGACATTGGCATGCTTGAATGGCCCCAGCTCCGCGGCTCATCGCTTGGCGGCCCCAAATATGAGTTCAGAAAAACACCAACGGGTCGGCCTGCAGCTCGCTGAGACCTGGCAGGCAGTCGTGCACCGTTGTGCAAAAGATGTTGTGGTTGGCTGGCTCTTCGTCCTGGTTGTCTGTCAAAGGCGTAAGACGGACCTTCCTCACTAGGCTCTTGGCTTCGGGACTCAGGTGTCGTATGAAGTCCAAAACAGGCAAATAGTTGAAAGCATAGAAATGAAAGAGATTCTCCGAGTAGAGGATGGAAAGACATTCATGGTAGATGAGCCGGTTTGTTCTCAAAACGTCGAGAGTCAGCTTGTCCGGGTGAGGTCTGCACTTGCGATTCCATTTCTTAGTGATGGCGGTGGAGTCGCAATCGGTGTAGAGCAAGAATCTCTTAGTGGAAGAGGGGAGCACATAGCGAAAGATTTCGCGGCGGATTTCGGAGGGAATGCGCAGTAGCGGCGGGTAATTGTCCAGGGCGGTTATTGTCTCTGGAATAGAAAGCTGCTTCACGACGGACTCTTTGGAGCCGCCTATTCTAGATAGGTAGATGTTGTCTGTTGCTGGCTTGGCCGGCGTGGGTGCGAGCTAGCAACGCTGAGTTGTTTTCGGCCATGAGGTAGTAGAGAGCTCACCTTCTTTGAGAACGTCTTTGCCGGCATGCTGAAGCGGCTCTAACAAGCCAAGAGAGAGGTTTACGAAGCTACAACAAGAGAGACTACAAGACGCAGGCAGACAGGGCGAGATGGAGGCGCCAAAGAAGCAGACTGAAAGCGCTAGTGATGGTCACGAGACAGACGGCGGGCACGTCTGCGATATCATCGGGCAGAGCTTCAGAGGAGCTCAACGGCGAAAGCAGACGCGGGCGAGTGGCATCAAGGAAAGTGGGAAGCAGAAATCACAGACACAGATGCAGCGCTGGGGGAGGAGAGAGGGTGGCGCCCTGTAGAGAAACGCAATCGAAGGAGGATGGCGGCGCGCCATACTGCCCCTGTTGCAGCGCATCGGGACGGGAAAACCCTCGCCCGCCGCGGGGTCCGTGCTCCGGCCTAGCGACCAAATTTCTTGACGCGTTTCTGGGAGCCTGCGGGGGACGCTTGGGGTCAGTTTACAGCTCTTACAGCCCACATACGCCTGCAGTACCGCCTTCTTCTTTGTTTTCTTGCTGAGGCTAGCATCTCACACCCCAGATCCACCACTGTTTGCAGCAGAGCTCGCCCTCGACTCGCTCTTGACCCCCGCACACACGCCGCCCACTATGTCGTTCGGCGGCCAGACGCCGACCATCATTCTGCTTAAGGAGGGTGGGTAGTGAAGCTCTGTACATGTC
>Ga0247757_10001528_pt1 | contig 14869 bp, 9 predicted proteins | sample UWRJL126311R4_FD_180929 | JGI IMG/M metagenome (GOLD analysis project Ga0247757, IMG submission 180929) | Plant litter microbial communities from Arlington Agricultural Research Station in Wisconsin, United States - UWRJ-L126-311R-4 | ecosystem: Environmental > Terrestrial > Plant litter >... | reverse complement strand
CTTGAGCTACCGCTTGCCCGAGCCGTCGAAGAAGCCGCGCACGCCCACCAAGCAAGCGCCGTTCTCGTCGCTCTCGGTGGGTGACGCGCACGTCGTGCTCGACATCGATGGCGTGCACGTCGACACTGGCGAAGTCGACATCGATGTATTCGCGGAGCAAGGGCCGACGTTCGAGGTCGCGCTGCGCTCCAGCGGCACGCGCGTGTGGCGTGAGCGACTGGTGCGCGGCGTGCCACCGCCGCCACCCGGGACGATCGCGACGGACGAAGATACGCTGTGTCGACTCGAGCTACGCGTGCGCTACGAACCCGAGGGCGTCTTGGTGCGGCGTTTCTCTGCGTTGGGCAGCGCCGATCTCGACCCCGCGCCGGGCACGTTGCCGAGCTGCGACAACTTGCGTGAAGACGACCCGGGGCGGTTCACGCTGCGCCTTTCTCAGCTGCGCGTGGGGCTGCGCAAGGGCGAAGTGCCGCTGATTGATGGACACGCGGTGCTGCACGCGCCACTGCCGTTGGTCAATCGCTTCGTGCGCGCGGGGACGCTCAAGGGGGTCGCTTCGTTCGCGGGCGATGTGCGCTACGACGGTCGCCATCAGCTGCCCGAGCTGCGCGGCAAAATCACCGGATCGGGCGTGGAGTTCGAGCGCTTCAAGTTGGCCAAGAAGCTCGATGTCGACTTGAACATCACGGGCGACGCGATCAACATCCCGCGTTACGAGATGGAGTTCGCCGACGGCGATGTGGTGCTGAGGAACGCACGCATCGAGCCGTTTTCCCCGGGGGTCGTGCTGAGCGCCGAGCGCGTCGAGAGCAAGAGCATGAATTTTCAGGGCTTGATGCGCGACCTGGGCGTCACCGATGACACGCTCATCGGTTGGGATTTCAACGACCTGAAGGTGAGCAAGATCGGCGGCACGATCAAGCCATTGAAGATCGACGCCGAGGTGTACGCCGACACGCGTAACTTCGAGGTGACCGACGTCTCCTACCGCGACCCGAAGCGGAAGCGCATGATCGGCGTGAAATCAGCGCTGGTTCGCGGGCACATCGGCGTGCGGCCCACGTCCTTCGACATCTACGATACGCGCACTGATTTCGGTAACAGCTCGCTATTCGTGAAGCTGGTGTCGATCGCGTTTGCCGACGCGGCCATCAAAATGTCCGTGCCCAAAGGCGCGCGCTTGGACTTGGCCGACATCAGTCCGATCGTCGACATTCCGGTGTCGGGCAAGGCCGAGGTCGACGTCGACATGACGGGTGTGCCTCCCGCGGTGGTGCTCACGGGCAACATGAAGGTGCAAGACTTCGTGTTCGGCGGCTTCCCGTTCGGTGACATCAACAATGCGCGCTTGCGCTTCGTGCCGCTCGTGCTCGAGCTGTTCGATGTGCAAGCCAAGAAGGGCAAGAGCGACTACTCGGTGCCGAGTGGGCGGCTCGACTTCAACGGCCCCGCGTCGATCGCCACGGACGCGCGCGTGAAAAGCTCGAACTTCGATCTGCGCGATTTCTTCCATATTTGGCACTTCGAGGCCGACCCGCGCTTCGACGACATTGCCGGAACGACCGCGCTCGAAGCGACCGTGCACTATGTGCTCGGTGGGCCGGAAGACCGCTGCGGAGGCGGCAATTTGCGGGTCGCGGGCAACGCGCACTTCGGCGCGCTCGACCTGCTCGACGAGCGTTACGACTCCGGCAACGGTGAATTCGATTTCCGCTGGAGTGATCGCGACGCGACGTACCTAGGCGTCGATTTGAGCGTGCCCAGCCTTACTTTGCGCAAAGGCACGGGCACCTTGGTCGGCTCGCTCGGTATGCGCCAAGGCGGGCAGGTGTACGGGCACTTCGTGGGCAGCGCGGTGCCTCTCTCGCACCTGGATGCGTTGCCGACGTTGCTGCGCGGTGCAGAGGGGCAGCTGAGCGTGGTCGCGGAAGTGGGCGGCACGGTCGACGCGCTCACGCTCGAGGCGAGCGGTCGCGTCTCGCCGCTACGTCTCGGTCGCGCGACGCTGCCGTCGTCCAAGTTCGAGCTGCGCTTGGTGCCAGTCGTTCGCCCGATGAAGGTTGTCGGCACGACCCGCTGTGGCAAGCCGATCGGCGGCCCGTTCGAGCGCGCGGAGTACGACTCTGACCCAAATAGCGGCGTGTTTCACGCCAGCGGCGACTTGCTCGGCGGCCAGATCAAGTTCGCCGATCTGACCGTCACGCGCCAGCGAGCCAAAGTCGTGCGCGGCGACATCGAGTTCGCCGGTTTGGATTTGGGAGCACTGGCGGAGCTCTCGCCGACGCTCGGGGATTCGGAGACTCGGCTCGACGGCAAGCTCGGCGGTAAATTGTCGTTGCGAGAACTGCGTATGAAGACGCCGCTGCAATCGAAGGTGGAGCTGGCGCTCTCGGAGTGGACCATCAACCGTCAGGGTTATCACGTCGAGCTGGCCTCCGGCTCGCACCCGATCGTGTTCGAGAATGGCCGCTTCTCACTGCCCGGCGTGGGCTTCACGGCCACCACGCCCCGCGGCCAGCGCGTCACGTTCGATGCCCAAGGCTCGATCTACAACGTTGCCACGTTCCCGCAGATTAACGGCAAGCTCATCCTGCGCCCGATGCAGCTCGCCAGCCTCGTGGGCGTGATTCCCCGGGCGGAACGCGCCGAGGGCACGCTCTCGGGCCAGCTCGAAGTGCAAGGGCCGCTGTTCGCGCCGCGCTTCACGGGTGGCTTCGACGTCGAGCATGGTGAGGTCTCGATTCGCGGCTTGCCGCTCCCGGTGTCGGACATCGAGATCGCGCTGCGCATCGCGGGCAACGAGCTGCGGATCGAGAAGGCGTCGGCCAAGGTTGGCGCGGGCACGCTGCAGGTGACCGGCGGCGCCCCACTACTGGGCATGAATCTGGGCGCGGCGCGCTTTGCCATCAGCGCGCGCGAGCTGGCGCTGCCGATGGACGAGGGTATCCGCGCCGTGGCCGACGCGGACTTGAACGTGGCCTTTGCGCCGACCAAAGGCGAACACGAGCTGCCGCGCGTGACGGGCGACGTGACCCTGCGATCGTTCGACTACACGCGACCGGTGACGATGACGGCCGACATTTCCTCGCTCGCGCAGCGCGGCAAGCGCACCGAAGTGAACAGCTACGACCCCGCGGACGACGTGCTCCAGTTCGAGGTTCGGCTGCGCTCGCAGAAGGCGATGAAGCTGCTGAACAACCTGATCGATGCCGAGCTCGACGTAGCCGACGAAGGCTTGCTCTTGTCCGGCACCAATGGGCGCTTCGGGTTGCGCGGCGGGGTCACGCTTCACCCGCGCGGCAAGATCTTCCTCCGCCGCAGCGAGTTCGAGATCACCCAAGGCCGCGTGCGCTTCGATGATCTCACGCGCATCGCGCCCGAGGTCGACGTGACCGCGGTCACCGAGTACCGGCGTTATCAGACCAATACGCCCGCGACCTCCGCGCCGAGCAGCTCCGCGAGCTCGGGCGGCTCGAGCGCGCCCACATCGCAAGGTGGGCGCTGGCGCATCCAACTGCACGCGCACGGCAATGCCGACAAACTCAAGGTCGATTTGACCAGCGATCCCGCGTTGGCCCAAGACGATATCTTCTTGCTGCTGACCGTGGGTCTGACGCGCGCGGAGCTGGATCAAGCGCAATCGGCGAGCGTCGGGCAAAGCGTAGCGCTCGAAGCGCTCGGCTCATTGAGCGGCGCGGATCGCGCGGTTCGCGACGCCGTGCCGCTGATCGACGAGTTCCGCTTCGGCAGCGCGTACTCGTCGCGTACGGGCCGCACCGAGCCTACGGTCACGATCGGCAAGCGCTTGTCGAAACGCATCCGCGCCAACGTCACGAGCGGCGTGGCCGACTCGCGCGAAGTACGCTCGAACGTAGAGTGGCAGTTGAGTCCGCGCGTCAGCGTCGAAGGCTCGTACGACAACGTGAACGACATCTCGAGCTCCACCTTGGGCAACCTCGGCGCCGACGTACGCTGGCGACTCGAATTCGAATGACGCGCTAGTCGCGCCCGAACGTGATCTGATGCCGGAGGCGCGCCCAGGGCGCCTGGTCGTCGAGTGTGATCGCGCCGCTCGGGTTTTTGACCACGCCTAGGCGCGCGAATAGCGCCGGGAGCTCGACGGGGGCGCCCGCGTTCGCGTGTTTCTCGATGATCTCGGCCAAAATTGGCGCTCCCAAAGCGCGATCGATGACGCGGCTGACTTGCGTCAAGCTCCAGACTTGGCTGGCATTGCCGCCGGCCGCGAGCACCGCGCGGAAGCCGTGCTCCAGGCCGACCGCGCCATTCGAACGGGTGCGCGCGGCGACGTCAGTGAGCAAACAGGCGATCGCGCCACCCCAATACACCGCGCCAAAATCGCTCGGGTGCTCGAGCCCGTCGTGTTCCAGCGCGCGCAACCCGCGTGGCATCTGGCGAGAAAACTCGGTCCACACTTCGAGCTCCGTCAAATCACCGGCTCGTGCGCGGATGATGGGTTCGAAATAGGTGGCCGAGCCTTCATCGAGCCATTTCGCTTCGCCGTCGAAGGACGGAAAGCCAATGTGAAAGAGCTCGTGCACCAAGACCCAATCCCGGTACAAGGTCGCTTCAGGCACGTGTTCACCGAGTGAGACCGCGATCGCAGGGGAGCTCTGAGGCAACACTTTGCCGAACACCACTTCCTGCCGATTGGCCACCGGGATGAGCACGACCAAGGCGTTGTCCATTGGGAAACGACCGTAAAACTGCGCGACCGACCGTGCCGAGTGCGTAACCCATCGCCGCGTGACCGAAGCGGCGAGGTCGAGCCGAGCGTCGGCGGTCACGACTACGAGCTTCGCCGCACCGAGTTCGATGGTCTCGCGCCGAAAGTGACCGAAGATCGAGTACGAGGCGACGCTCATCTCGTGCGCTTGCAGGGAGTAGCGCTGCGTGCCGGGAGGGGGAACGGGCGTCAAGCCGCTTGCGAAATCTTCCCCCGGCGGCACGCGTACTGCGAGCGTGATCGGCACGCCCATCTCGAGCGGTTCGGGCTGAAGCAAGAACGTGGAGGCAGGTGCAATCAGCGAATGTCCGACGCGCAGCGCGCTGTCGATACGACGTTCTTTACGCGCAATGCCCTCCAGATCGACGACGTAGTCGAAACGCACGTCGCGTTGCGCGGTCGCGTACCGAAAGCCGTCCGCATGGGCGAGCAACGGCGGGTCCGAGTGGGTGATTTGCAGGAACCCCCGCGAAGCCGAGTCTGCCGAGGAAAAACCGGTGATTCGTGGCCCAGCGCAGTGCGCTCGAACCGCCAGCCGTGCAGGCTCGGCGCTCGTTTCTTCGACGACGAATTCGCAGCCCGCGCGGGGCGCATGACTCGGCGGCGGGGCGCGGCTCTCGCTCCGTGCGCAGGCGCTGAGCGCAAGCGTCGATAGAGCGAGCCACCGCGCTTTCACGACGCCGGCTCGGTCGTCGTGGCGGTCGCAAGGGGAGGTGCGAAGCCCTTCATGAACAACTTGGAGGCGAGCGGCATTGCCAACCCGGGAAGTCCCAGCTTCGGTGACAGCTGGGCGACCAGGCCGAACAGCAAGGCGAGCGTTCGCTCCACGTAGAAGTAGCCTTCGGGGTACTCCACGCTCTTCATCACCGCCCGCAAGCGCCCGCGGGTCTGCGCGTAGCCCGAGAGCTTCTCCATCGTTTGCCGATCGAGCTTGCTAAAATCCTCGATTTTGACCGCGGACAGCACCTTCAGATACTCCCGGCCGACCTGCTTCAGTAGCTCGCGATCGCCGCCCTCCGCTACGAACCCCATTTGCTCGAGTCCGGCTAGGATCTGGTCGTCGTTGCGAGTGATGGCACCCAAGATCACGATCTTCATGCCGTTCGCCAAAGCCGGCGTCAGCTCCTCGACGGCGCCGTAGTCGAGGATCACGAGCTCGGGCCCGGGGCGCGCTAGGAAATTGCCCGGGTGCGGATCGGCATGAAACACGCGATGTTCGAGTAGCATCGTGAAATAGCTCTCGACCAATCTTTTCGCGACGGCATCGTGGTCGATGCCCTGCTCGCGTTGTGCGTCCAGGTCATTGATCTTCACGCCCGCTTCGAAGCTCATCGACAGCACGCCGCCCGCGGTCAGGTCGTCGATCACTTGCGGCACGACGACGTTCGGTTCTTGCGCGAAGATGGCGCGAATGCGCTCCATATTGGCGCGCTCGTGGCGGTAGTCCGTCTCACGCGCGAGCATCGCGCCGAGCTCATGAAACACTCGTTCCACGCGGCCGACTTTCACGACCAGTTTGATGAACGGCAAGAGCGAACGTAAAACCGCGAGATCGCGCCGAATCAGCTGCTCGATCCCTGGGTACAGGACCTTCACGGCCAGCGCGCGGCCGTCCCGCGTGGTCGCGCGGTGCACCTGCGCGAGCGAAGCGGCCGCCAATGCTTCGCGCTCGAAGCTACCGAAGCGCGCCAAGGGGTCCGCGCCGAAGGCCTCGCGCAGCCGCCCCTCGATCTCGGAGAAGGGCCGCGGGGGCACTTTGTCTTGCAGCGTCTCCAGGGCTTCTCCGAAGGCCGTAGGTAAGAAGGTGCCGACCACGCTCAGCACCTGGCCCATCTTGATGAAGACGCCGCGCAAGCGCGCGAAGCCGTCCGCCAAGCGCTGGGCATTTCTGAGGTGCGCCCGCTGCATGCGCGCTTCGGCGCGAGCCGGGCCCAGCACATGCCCAATGAGCCACTCCCACGCATAGGAGAGGATGATGGTCCAGAACAGGAGCAATGCGCGGAACGAGCGGAGCACGCTCATCGACACTAATCCGGCCGACGGATCCCACCAAATCCGCAAAAACGCCCGATTTTTCGCGAAAGCGGGCGGGCTGCAACGTTCGGTTGCGATTCCGGAGGCCAAATTGGAATCGAATGCCGAGCATTAAGGCCCTGGTTCGGTCCGCCGTTAGGTCCATCGAGGACGGTTAGTGACTCGGATGTGTGTGCAACCAGAGTGGGCGGAATGAAGATTCTGCTCGCCGACGATGAACCGATTGCGCGAACGATGCTCGAGCATTGGCTCACGGGCTGGGGCTACGAAGTGATCACGGTGCGCGACGGCGAAGCCGCGCTGAACGCCCTTGCCGCCGATCCGACCCTGCGCTTGGCGATCGTCGATTGGGTGATGCCCAAGGTCGATGGCATCGACGTCTGCCGCAAGGTGCGCAGCGGACCCGCCGAGCCGTACGTGTACCTCGTGCTGCTGACCGCCAAGGACGACAAGGCCGACATCATTCAAGGCTTGGACGCGGGCGCGGACGACTACTTGGTCAAGCCCTGCAATCCACTCGAACTGAAGGTGCGGCTACGGGCGGGCAAGCGCGTGATCGAGCTGCAAGAGCAGCTAGTGTCGGCGCGCGAGACGCTGCGCTTCGAGGCCATGCACGACTCGCTGACGGAGCTGTTGAATCGCGGTGCCACGCTCGAACAACTGGATCGCGAGCTGGTCCGCGCATCGCGCCGGGCTTTACCGGTCACCGTGATCATGGCCGACCTCGACCATTTCAAGAACATCAACGACACCTATGGTCACGCCACGGGCGACATCGTTTTGCGTGAGGCCTCGCGCCGTTTGAAGGCCGGCGTGCGAGCTTATGACTCGGTGGGTCGGCTCGGTGGCGAAGAGTTCATCGCGGTACTCCCGGAGTGTGAGGCCAAGGTCGGTTATCAGGTGGCACAGCGGCTCTGCCGCTTGGTCGGTGAAACGCCGGTGGTTACGCCGGCCGGTAAAGTTTCCGTGACCGTGAGCCTTGGTGTCGCGGCGATCGATCAGGTCGCAGGCGCAACCGCCGAAGATCTGATGCGGGCCGCGGACTCGGCGCTGTACCAAGCGAAACATGGCGGCCGCGCGCGCGCCGTCTTGGCTTCGGCGACCGATTGGCAGGCGCTCGCGCCAGTCAACGATCCCGAGGCAACCACGATCAAGCCCCTCGTCTCAGCGCAGCTCTGAGGCGGGTTTGCGCCGCCGCGAGCCCGCTCGCGTGTGCGTTGAAATTGCCGTTCCACCCGCATTTTCCGGGATGCGTTCGCGGTGCTAGCGTCAAGCACTGCCGCGCGTTTCTCGGTTTGATCGGTGCTGCGCACCGCGCATGAACAAAGGAGAGGCATGAAGATCGGTATTCCCAAGGAGATCCGCCCCGGTGAACGGCGCGTCGCCGCTACGCCCGAAACGGTGAGTCGGCTACTCAAGCTCGGCTTCGAAGTGCAGGTCGAGAGCCACGCGGGCGCTGGCGCATCCTTCGCCGACGCCGACTACATCGCCATCGGCGCAACCATCATGCGCGGCGCGCGCGAGCTGTGGGCTCAAAGCGATCTGATCCTCAAGGTTCAACCGCCCGAGCAACACACGGAGCTCGGCGTGCATGAAGCCGAGCTGCTCCGCGAAGGGGGCACTCTGGTCAGCTTCATCTGGCCCGCCAAGAATGGCCAGTTGGTGGAGCGGCTCGCGGCGCGGCGCGCGACGGTGCTGGCCATGGACCAAGTGCCGCGCATCACTCGCGCGCAAAAGATGGACGCGCTGAGCTCGATGGCAAACATCGCCGGGTACCGCGCGGTGATCGAGGCGGCCAGCTTCTACGGCCGATTCTTCACGGGCCAGATGACCGCCGCTGGCAAGGTGCCGCCTGCCAAAGTGCTGGTGATCGGCGCAGGCGTCGCGGGCCTGGCTGCGATTGGCGCCGCGCGCAGCCTGGGCGCCATCGTGCGCGCGTTCGATACCCGCTCCGAGGTGCGCGAGCAGATCCAGAGCATGGGCGCGGAGTTCCTCGAAGTCAGCATCCAGGAAGAAGGCGCGGGTGCGGGTGGCTACGCGAAAACGATGAGCCCCGAGTTCATCGCCGCCGAAATGGCCCTGTTCGCCAAGCAAGCCAAAGACGTCGACATCATCATCACGACCGCGCTCGTGCCCGGCAAAGCGGCGCCCGTGCTGATCACCGAAGAGATGGTGAGCAGCATGCGGCAAGGCTCGGTCGTGGTGGATCTCGCGGCCGAAGCGGGCGGAAATTGCGCCGTCACTCGTCCGGGCGAAGTGGTCACTCAGCACGGCGTCACCGTGATTGGCTATGTCGACTTGCCGAGCCGCCTCGCACCCACCGCGAGCCAGCTGTATGGGAGCAATCTGACGCATTTGCTAGCCGATATGGGCGGCGCCAAGAGCTTCCACGTCGACTTGGAAGACGCGGTGGTGCGCGGGGCGATCGTGCTGCACGAGGGCAAACTGGTGTGGCCCGCGCCGAAGTCGGCGCCAATCCACGTGCCCCCTGCGCCCGGGAGGAAGAGTCTCGCGCCGGCACCTGCACCAGCAAAGACGCCCACCGTTCATCCGTTACGTAGCGCGATCTTTGCCGTCGTCGCCCTGGTGCTGCTCGGCTTGCTCGGCTCGGTGGCACCCAAAGAGTTCGTCTCGCACCTGACCGTGTTCGTGCTCGCGTGCTTCGTCGGTTGGCAAGTGGTGTGGAACGTCACTCCCGCGCTGCACACGCCGCTGATGAGCGTCACCAACGCCATTAGCGGCATCATCTTGGTCGGCGGTATGTTGCAAATCTCCGGCCCCATCTCCTCGCCGGTCACGCTGCTCAGCGCCGCCGCGGTGCTGCTCGCCACGATCAACATCTGCGGCGGTTTCTTCGTCACCACGCGCATGTTGCGCATGTTTCAGCGGTAAACGTCATGCCTGAAAGCCTCACTACGATTGCGTATCTCGTCGCCGGAGTGCTGTTCATTCTGAGCTTAGCCGGCCTCAGCACTCAGAAGACCGCACGGCGGGGCAACGCCTTCGGCATCGCGGGCATGTTGCTCGCGCTCGGCATCACCGCCGCCGGTCACGTCACGAGCTACGGCGCACTCGCGGTGGCCGTCGCTGGCGGCAGCGTGATCGGCGCCGTGCTCGCGCTGCGCGTCGAAATGACCTCGATGCCAGAGCTCGTGGCCGCGCTGCACAGCTTCGTCGGCCTCGCTGCGGTGCTCGTCGGCGTCGCGAGCTACCTGGGCACGACCCCGGACACGGAGCACGCCGAAGGCATCATCCACGCGGTAGAAGTATTCTTGGGCGTGTTCGTCGGCGCACTCACTTTCACCGGCTCTGTCGTCGCGTTCGGCAAGTTGAAAGGCCTCGTGCGCAGCAAGCCGCTGCTCTTGCCCGGCCGTCACGTCCTCAATCTGCTGCTGTTGTTCGCGTCCGTCGCCCTGGGCGCGCGCTTCCTCGGCGCCGACGGCCATGAAGGCCTCTCCTCGCTGTTGATCATGACCGGTGTGGCCGGGCTGCTCGGTGTGCACTTGGTGCTCGCCATCGGCGGCGCCGACATGCCCGTCGTGGTCTCGATGCTCAACAGCTACTCGGGCTGGGCGGCCGCCGCCGCGGGCTTCATGCTCGAAAACGATCTGCTGATCATCACTGGCGCCCTCGTCGGTTCGAGCGGCGCGATCCTCAGTTACATCATGTGCAAGGCCATGAATCGCTCGTTCTGGAGCGTGATTTTCGGCGGTTTCGGTGCCGACGAAGGCTCAGCCCCCGCCAAGCGCGAAGGCAGCGAACCCCAGGGCGAAGTCACCTCGGTCACCGCCAGCGAAACCGCAGCCCTCCTGCGCGACGCCAAGCAAGTCGTGATCGTCCCCGGCTACGGCATGGCCGTCGCCCACGCCCAATACCCCGTCTACGAAATCGCCGCGCTGCTCCAGAAACAAGGCATCAAAGTCCGCTTCGCGATCCACCCCGTCGCGGGTCGCCTCCCCGGCCACATGAACGTGCTCTTGGCCGAAGCCAAAGTGCCCTACGACATCGTGCTCGAGATGGAAGAGATCAACGAAGACTTTCCCGACACCGACGTGGTGCTCGTGATCGGCGCCAACGACATCGTGAACCCCGGCGCCCTCACGGACAGCTCGAGCCCGATCTACGGCATGCCCGTCCTCGAAGTCTGGAAATCAAAAGCCACGATCGTCATGAAACGCAGCATGGCCAGCGGCTACGCCGGCGTAGAAAACCCGCTGTTTTTCCTGGAGAACACCCACATGCTCTTCGGCGACGCGAAGAAAAACGTGGACGCGATCCTGACCGAGCTGCGCGCTGCACTTTCATCCGCCGCGGCGGAGTGAGGGTCACGCTACGATTGCTTGGTTGATTGTTGATGGTCACGCGATACGTCGCGCACGGCTCAGCCTTCGGCGTCGCGGCTCGTCGCCAACCCTGCATCCAATGCACCCGCTGCGCTCGCACCCCCTCGTCGTGCTCGCCCCGTTCGACACGTCCTCCGACCCGAAACGCGCGTCGAGAGAGGCTTCCGGAGCTCAGGTGTGGGCGGTCATCGCGGAACAAGCCTCGGAGCTCGAGCGGCCGCGTCGTTTCGAGGGGCCGCGAGTCGTTTCGAGCGGACACTCCCAAGCGGGCTTCGGGCTACGCGACGAGCAACGCGGCGCCGCGCCCGCTATCCAATAAATCAGATTGACCGCGATGGGCTACCCCCGCAAAGGGCGCAACTCGTGAACTGAGCGTCCAATCGCCCTGGGTGGAGCAACGGACACCCGCGCCCAAACGCCCAGTGCGCCTCTTCGAGCGCATGCGGCGCCGAGCTGCGCTCGCGCCACGATAGCCCCGCACGGAGAAGGCATATGTCGCCTGGTCGCGGCGTCTGATGCGGTTTCACAATCAGCATCCGCGTGAGCTGGGGGCTGACGAGGTCAAACAGTTTCTCGACCACTTGCTCGTGAACGGCGCGAGTGCCTCCACACACCTGCAGGCAATTTGCGCGCTGCAGTTCTTGTATAGGGTGCGTGCTCAACGAGCCCGCCCCCTGGATCGACGGACTGGTGCGACCGCGCAAACGTCCCGCGCTGCCCGTCGTGCTTTCGAGAGAGGAAGTGCGCGCGGTGCTGCAACGAATGAAGGGCACTCCAAAACTCATGGCCGCGCTCCTGTATGGTGCTGGTCTGCGCCTGCTCGAGTGCGCGCAGCTGCGCGTCAAAGACATCGGCCTTGCGGCGTCGCAAATCATCGTCCGACGAGGGAAGGGTGGGAAGGACCGCACGACCATACTCCCTACTCGCTTGCACGCTGCGCTGGTCGCGCATTTGAAACGAGTCCAAGCCTTACACCAGGCGGACCTGGCAAGCGGCGCGGGCGGTGTCGCATTGCCTGGCGCCCTCGCGCGCAAACACCCCAACGCGGCGAAGTCTTGGCCTTGGCAATGGGTCTTCCCCGCAACTCGACACGACCGCGACCCGGACAGCAACGAACTCAGGCGCCACCACCTTCACGAGACCGTGCTGCAGCGCGCATTTCACACCGCCGTGCGCGAAGCGCGGATCGCCAAGCCCGCGACGTGTCACAGTCTCCGCCACAGCTTTGCCACTCACCTGCTCGAAGCCGGCGACGACATCCGCACCATTCAAGAGCTCCTCGGCCACCACGCTGTCGCCACGACCATGATTTACACTCACGTCCTCAATCGCGGCCCCTTGGGCGTCCGCAGTCCCCTCGACTAACCGTGAGCTAGCCCCCATTATACGCTTATACTGACCGGCACCATTATCCCAAATTTGGCGAATCTGCGGCGCTTTTTGGGCTAGGGCGTTCGCTTAGGTTGCGGCGCGTGCGGTTCAAATACAAGTTGGGCGGACGACGAGATGGCGACCGGGGAGAGTCAATACGAACCTGGCGAAGTATGCGTTCGGGCACTTGTTCGGGGGGACGCGGACCTTCTTCGTTTGTTGCGCCTGGAGGCGCTGCGCGAATCGCCGGACGCTTACGTCGAAACCCTCGTCGACGCCCAGTCGTGCGATTGGCTAGCCCGGGCGGATCGTCTATGTCAACCGGAGCCGGCCGATCGTGCTGCGTATTTCGCCTTCGTCGGCGACCGACCCGCCGGCATGATCGTGGCCGGCTACGGGATTCCTAACGAATCGCCCTTTCTCGCGGCCATGTGGGTTCATCCCGCTTTTCGTCGGCGCCGAGCCGGCCACGCACTCGTCCTCCGCGCGCTCGCGTTCTTGCGCGCCGCGGGGCAGCGGCTGGTGACGCTATGGGTGACAGAAACCCATCTTGGCGTATTCGAGTTTTATCAGTCGCTGGGTTTTCAGCTCACGGGCGTGCGAGCTCCGCTACGGCCTGGCTCCGAAACGACGATTCTCGAGATGGCTCTTAGCCTGACTGATAGCTCGCCGAGCAACAATCTGGTCACTTCCTGATGAGAGGAACGAGTCAAGCGGCGAGATCATCGACACCTCGATGAGCGCCGCCCAACAAGCTGTTGAAGCAGCCGGCCGCGCGTCGTCACCACCTGCAGCGTCGTGCTTGTCGCCCGTGGTGATGTACCACGGGCTCGCTCGTCGCTTCCTGACAGCTCGTGGTTTCCTGATGCGGCCGCAGCTTAACAGCGGTACGTTGGGCAGCAGCGTGTCGACTGAACTGGCGAACGCGGGCTTCGTGCTCGTTCAAAGCGTAGTCGACGACCAGAAGCGTCGAGACCTGCTTCGATCGATTGACCCCGAGCTAACGGCAGGTTCCGCGCTCCACCGGAGGGGCAATCCCTTCGCTGCGCGAGGCCTGCTTTGGAAAGTTCCCAAGCTGACTGCGTTGCTCGAGTCCTGCGGCCTGACCGCGATTGCCTCTCAACTGCTTGGGACCCCAGCATTCCCGATCGATGCGACCTATCTTGATAAGCACGCGCGAGCTAACTGGACCGTCCCGGGTCACCAGGATCGGATCCTGCCCGTCGACGACGGCTCACCTCGGAAGGACCGCATCCGAGATGGAATAGCTTACGCAGAGCCTGACTCTCACACTCTCGCTCAGCTAGTTGCCCTTCGCCTCCACTTTGACCGGACCGACGCTGACACCGGCGCTCTCGGTGTCGTCCCCGCCAGTCACCTCGGCGGCATTCTTACGACGGCGCAAATTCTCGATATTCCAGTCGGACGATACATCCAGTGCCCAGCTGCGCCCGGCGACGTCCTTGCGATGCGACCACTCCTGCTGCATCGCTCCTCGCCGTCACGGGGCGAAGGCCAACGTCGCGTGCTGCACGTCGTCTACGCCGCAGGAGACCCTGACGATGGCATCCGGTGGCGTCGCTCTGCCCAACAAGGCGTTGCAGCAGACGGGCTTGTCGGTCGCTTCGCTCCCTCTGGCGCCCGCAGCTGAACGCCGGTACGTTGGGCGGACCTCGATGAACCGCGTCCACTGTGCCCAATGCGGAGTCGAACACGAACTGGGAGACCTTGAGCCCAGCTACCAACTCCCAGACGCTATCCATACCATCGCCGAAGGTGATCGCCCGAACCGTGCAAAGATCGCACGGAACCTGTGCGCACTCTGGGGTAGCCATGACGACGAGCACCGGTGGTTCGTTCGGTCACTCGTTCCGTTCGAGGTTCACGGTCGCTTGGAGACGTGTTCATGGGATATCTGGGTGGAGGTGACACGACCAGCTTTCGACGAAATCGTCCGCCTCTGGGACGAGCCGAATCAACTGGTCCATGGTCCGTGGCGTGGAACGATCGCCAATGACGCTGCAACTTACGCGAGCACCACCGGCCTGAGGGGGACGCTTCGGTTTGTCGATGTCACGTCCATCCCTCACTTTGCTCCCGATCCAGAACTGGAGCACCCGTTCGTTCAAGAATGGCGGACGGGCGTCTCGATCAAACGGATGACGGACTGGCAACTCGCGTTCTCGCACAGCGCATGAGGTCACTCGTTGCCGACTCCGGGTGGCCGCCCAACAACGGCTTGAAGCTGACGCAGATCTCGCTGCGCTCGACCCGCGCAGCTTAAATCTGGTACGTTGATATGGAACGACCCATCAAGCTCAAATCGTGGGTTCAGCTCATTCTCTGATCATTTGTTGCTCTGTGCTCTCTTCTGAAT
>Ga0247757_10001527_pt1 | contig 14876 bp, 28 predicted proteins | sample UWRJL126311R4_FD_180929 | JGI IMG/M metagenome (GOLD analysis project Ga0247757, IMG submission 180929) | Plant litter microbial communities from Arlington Agricultural Research Station in Wisconsin, United States - UWRJ-L126-311R-4 | ecosystem: Environmental > Terrestrial > Plant litter >... | reverse complement strand
AGGGCCGGGGAGAAGTAGACGTCCTCGGCGTTGTGCTCGGTGCAGAAAGCAACGGCGTCGTCCATCTGGGACGGCAGCTCGAACCAATACTGGTCGTCGATCCCCCGTCCTTGGTGGCCGGAGATGAGGGAGATCAGTAGGTGGCCCGGCGCGTCCCCGAATACTGCGTCGAAGAAGTCGCGCATGGGGTCCTCAGATCAGGTTGTAGTTAGCGGGCTTGACCCGCAACGGCACGGTGAGGGTCGTTGTCTGGTAGCCCGCCTCGCCGTTCGGCCGGGTGATGATCTTGCGTTGCCCGGCACGGGGGCCGTTGGTCTCGAAGGTGAACACCGTGAAGGTCACCTCGGTATCGTCATCGCTGATGACGGCCGGGTGCCCCGCCGCGACGGCGAGCTTGTTCACGCCGTTGGCTTCGACCCAGGCCAGGGTGCGCTCGTGTCGGGCAATGTCGGGGCCCTTCGGTGCGGGGTAGGCCGGGGTGAGGGTGATCTCGGTTGGCATGGAGTCCTCATCTGGTAGAGCAGAGACGGGACCGCCCGCCCCCGAGCCCCATACGGGGAACAAGGGGGCGGGCGGAGTCGATCACTTGCGGAGCGAGAGCTTCTGGCTCTTGGGAGCCGTGGCCGTACGCGAACCTGCGGTGCCCTTGGGCTTCAGGTACCGCTTGACCTCGTGGCGCGGGTCGTCGTTCTCGTGACCCTTCCGGCCATCCTTGCCGTGCACGATCTTGATCGCGCAGATGGCACCCTTCAGCTCCTCCGGCGTCGGGTACTCCAGGAGCCCCTCCGCATTCAGCTCGGTCGACCAGCCGGTCGAGGTCATGAGCTGCAGGAGGGAGATGGGGTTCTCCTCCGGGAACAGGCACACGGTGTCCCAGAGCTTGCGGCCCTTGGCGCCGTCCACCTCGTCGCGGATCTTCAGCCGGAGGTTGTACATCTCCTTGCCGGGGTTGGCCTGGCTCTGGCTGACCTTGACTGCGACGTCCTCGATCTCGACGTCCCAGTAATCCCCCTCGGGGATCAGGGAGCCGTTCGCCTCGGCCGCAGCCGAAGCGTCTACTGCAAGTGTGCGTGGCATGTTCGCCTCGCCCTTCTCGGGGGCATTGTGCCCCCGCTTAATTGGGTCTCCCGGACTGATTGCCGGAAGTGTTACTCCGACAGACCTGCGCCGCGAATGGCGGCGTAGATGTCGGACATCGTGGGGTTGATCATCACTGGCGGGAGAATCTTCTCGTACCGGTTGCCGACGATCATGGTCTCTTTCGGCTGCAACTGGAGCGTGCGGTTCAACATACCACCAGACGCCGCCCTTACGTCAAGGTATCCCATGAGATCCGGTACGTTGCCGATGGTGTCGGCCCCGGAACCCTGAATCCAAGGCTTGGTCCAGACCGCTTCCTTGGCCTTGTCCTCACGAGTCAGGGTGTGCACCAGGGTGATGCCGACCGGCTTCATCCGGTGCATCGCCCACATCCCCTTCATCATGAACTCGTATGTACCGGCCCAGTCGTCGCGTTCCGGCTTCTTGCCACCGGCCAGCTCGTCAGTCACCCACCGCTGGATGGTGGACAGGGTGTCGACGATGACCGCGTCGTAGTGGTCGGCCATGCCGTCCTCGTTGGCGAGCAGCGCATCCATGATGCCGTCCCACTCGGACCCCGAGGTGACCGTTACGTGGTCGACGTCGGGATAGTCGAAAGCTGCTGCGCCTGCACCTTCCTCGGCGTCGATCAGGAGAACGTTGTCGAACCCGTCAACGTCGATGATGGAGCAGGCCAGGCTGGTCTTGCCCCGCTTGGGCAGACCGTAGATGAGCATGGAGTGTGGCTCGTTCATCGCCGCCACCTTTCCGATTTCGAGACCGCCGATCTTAGGCACGACGTGAGAGTCCTTTCATACCAGTGGGTGCCGGTTCCCATCGATTGCAGTTGAAGCAATCGGGGTCCGACTCCAGCCAGTGCACCCGGTCGGTACACACGTAGTCGTTCCAGATGACAGTGGCGCGCTCGAACGCCTCGTCCGCCATCGTGCCGTCGTAGTGGTCGACGTCGAAGATGAAGTCGCGCTCGTCCCTGCCGTTGCGGGGGATGTAGACGTTGAGCACAGAGCGCACCGGGAACCCGAGCAGCTCGTAACCCCGGCCGTACGTTTGCTTCTGGTACCGGTACGCGGTCGACGTCTGCCCGTTGCGGAGCTGCTTCAGGGTGGTGTCGCCGACCACCTTCCAGTCGACGACGGTGGCGGCCGGTTCGTGGTAGCCGTCGGCCGATCCCCACACCTCGCCGTAGTCGGGATTGCCGTCACGACCGAGGATGTCGCCGCAGTACAACCGACGCTCCGACTGCCAGCCGTCGAGTCCGTCCATCACCTGCTCGAACAGGAGGTGCACCCCTGTGCCGATCCACGGTGCGAGGGAGAACCGCTGCGGCCGGGGAATGGGGGCGCCGGGGACCTTGGCCCGCAGGATCTCGCCGACGCAGTGATCGCACGGGTCGCCGATGGACGACGGGCCGATGGCGATCTGCAGGTCTCGGGCCTTGGGGGCTGAGACCCGTTGCCGGATCAGCGTTGCCAGAGAGGCGACCTCGAAATACTCGCCGCTCTCCTGCAACTCGGGCGTCAGGATCATCAGACGGACTCGACTTGCTGGACGTGGAACACGGTGGTTACCTTGACTTCGATGCCACCCTGGTACGTCTCCAGGTCGATGTCCAGGATCTGCCCCGGTACTTCGACGCCGTCGATCTTGACGGACTTGCCCCTGCTGAAGTCACTGGCGTCATAGACGACAGCGACGCGATCGACTGGCATTGCGACTCCTCTTGGCAGGGAAGAAGAACCGGCCCGGGGAGTCCCTACCTCTCCCCGGGCCGGGGGTTACTTGACCGTCGGCTCGACGGGGTCGGACCACCTGAACTCGACGTGCACGTTCTCCTGTTTGACGACCGCGCGGTGTTCGAGCTGGTGCCCCACCCGGTACTCGCACTTGACGCCCCAGAACGGAACGTCTCCGTACGTCATCCCATCGTCGCCCGTAAGACTGGCCTCGGCAGGGCATGGGGGCAACAGGATCTCGACGATCTTATCGAACTCCTCCAGCGTGATCGTCATCCGGGGTTGATCAAACTGGCCCAGATTCACCAGGAATGCGAGTGGTATCAGTACCGACTCTGGCCCTCGGTCTTGGGTGAAGACCACCCCGTGCGCGACGACCTGCCGAACCTCGGACAGCACCGTGTTCCGAAGTTCCGCCTCGGTCTTCATCGAAGGAACTCGACCCGGACGGTGTCCTTGCCGGTCTCCTTGTACAGGGACTCGTACTCAGCGCCGGTCAGGTTCTTCTCGGCCAGCTTCTGGTCGACCTGCAGGCGCATCACCCGGTCACCGAACAGCTTCTCCGCGTCGGCCTTGCTCCACGAGCGGGTCGGCCGGACGGTGAGGACGACGTTGCCGGACTTCCAATCGCCGCGACCACGGTCACGGACGAGCGCGGCGAGCCGCTCGTACTCCTCGATCGCCAGGTCGCGGGCGATCTTCGCGTTCATGAGTTGCTCCTCGATCGTCAGTTCGACGCGAGCAGCGGTGTCGGGGACGCCTCGAAGGCGGGGGACTGTCATGGCGGGTTCCTTTCTCCGGTCATAGACCATCAGATGTAACTGCAGGGTATGTAAGAAATGGTACGAAAGCAAGGGGACGCGCGTTCAATTTCCCCTGATGATGAGATCAGCCTCCAGGACCCCGTCGTGCACCTCCGATTCTTGGAAGGTGACCTTGCCCCGGTTGCCCTGACTGCCGACCTCGACGCGGTAGACCTTCCGCCCGAACGGCACCAGCGGCACGGTGAGGTTGAAGCTGCAACCCCGGTTGGAGTAGGTACCGAACCCGAGCAGAGAGGAGCCGACGACCTCGTTCTTGCCGTCGTACACCGTGACCTCAATGCCCTCGTGGATGTCGGAGAAACCGTTCTTGCCGGTACACCCGTCACCGTCGCGGAGACCGGCACCCGAGCCATCAATGGCGAGAAGAAGCTCACCGACCACGGTGATGCTGGTGACGTTGGACCCGGTGCTCGCCGTGCCCGCGACCTGGTGAGCGCACCCGGCCAGGAGAATCGAAGCTCCGGCCGCCAGCGCCACGACCGCCCTACGCATGCTGTTTCACCAGCTTGAACGAGGACCGGTAGGTCATGCCCTTGACCCGGACCTGGTCGAAGATCAGGTAGCGGGGGAAGTGCTCGACCGGCGCCAGGTCACGGCCCAGCGTGACGTGCGGGGCCCACGCACCGACCCGGCTCTGCGGCTTCAGGTCGTTGTCGATCAGCCACTCGATCAGCTCGACCCGCAGCGGGTTGAACGGCGCCGGGTCCAGCTCCAGCACCCGCGCGTTCCGGCCGTAGACGGACTGGCTGGTGACCTGACCGACGATCGCCTCCTTGGCCGCCTCGCTGTCCGCCCACCCCGGCCAGAACCCGATGGCGTCGCCGATCCGGCTGGCGAAGCTGTTGCTGTTGTCGTTCCACAGGCAGAGGGTGAGGTGCGGTTCGGTCTCACCCGGCCCCATCAGCGCATTCAGATCGGGGTCATCCTGCGGGACCAGGGACATGTACGTGACCCGGCTCATGACGAAACTCCTTCCGTTGTCCGGCACACAGGGTGCGTGCTCGGGGTTACTGCGGCAAGCCGAAACGTACGGGGCCGCAAAGGATGTGGGGCTGACGCGGTACGTCAGGGAACCACACCCACATGTAGTTGATGCCCGGCGTCTTGTCGCCCGGGCCCATCAGGATCTGTGCTCGGCGTACTTGCTTGCCCGCCGGGGTGTTCAGATCCCAGGTCGCGTCCGCATAGTCGCCGTCGACAGGTTCAGGCGGGATCACACCGGCCGTCACCTGCGGCACAAAAGCGATCTTCACCGTGCCCGCATTGTTCGGCGCCTCGGTGCGAACCGTCGCCATCACGTCGTCGATCGAGTTCATCGGGTACGTCGGGATCGTCGGCCGATCAGCCATATGCCACCTCCGCAGTCACGAGAACCGGATGCACCGTGCCCTCGACAGTATCCTCCCGGGCCAGGACCGACCCGGTGAACGCCACCGGTGTCGGGTAGGCGTCGAGCACGATGAACGTCGGCGCGATGTCGCCGTCGTGCAGGTTGGTGGTGAGGCGGGGCACCTTGCAGGTGAGGACCGCCGTGTTGCTCTGTGCCCCGGAGATCGTGCTCCGGAGCAGCGGGGTGGATGCGGCGAGCTGAGCCTGCGGCACCGAGTCGCCGGTGATGGTGGCCGTCAGCACCGGAACGGCCTTGCTGAGCGCGGCCGGGTTGGTCTGCGTCGCCGTCTCGAACCCCGTCAGCACAGGGGTACTGGCGGCGAGGGTGGCCTGGTTGGCGGAGCCCGCCTCTTGGATGACGGACAGCAGCAGCGGTGTCTTCGCCAGGAGGACGGCGCCGTTGGCCTGTGTGCCCGTCTCGGTGTAGGTCAGGACCGGAGTAGCCCCGGCCAGGACCGCCGCGTTCGACTGTGTGGCCGCCGACGTCGAGGTGAGTAGCGGCGTGGCGGCCGCCAGGGTGGCGTAGTTGGTGAGCGAGTCGGCGATCTGGCTGCGGAGCAGCGGAACCGAGGCGCTGAGAGCCCCGCTGTCCGTCTGAGTGCCCGTCAGGCTGGTGGTTGCCAGCGGTGTAGCCGCTGTCATCGAGGCGGCGTTGGTGGCCGTCCCGGCGATGGTCGTTGTCGCCAGCGGCACGGTTGCTTGGAGGACCGCGCCGTTCTGGGACTGGTCGACGATGCCCGCGTTCAGCAACGGCGTCTTACAGGTGAGGGTGGCCGGGTTCGTCAACGTCCCGGCGATCGAGCTGGTTGCCAGTGGCGTGACGGCGGCGAGCACGGCCGGGTCGGTCTGCGTGGCGACCAGCGTCGGGGTCAGGATCGGGGTCTTGCAGGCCAGGACAGCAGGGTTGGACAGAGCCCCGGCGATCGAGGAGGTGGCGAGCGGAGTCGCCGCCCCCAGCACACCGGCATCCGACTGCGCTCCGGCGATGCTACTCGTGGCGAGTGGGGTGGCGGCGGCGAGGGTGCCTGCCATCGCCTGTGTGCCGGTGATGATGCTGGTCGCCAGCGGTGTCCTGGCCGTGAGCACGGCCGCGTTGCTGACCTGCTCCGCGATCGACGAGGTGAGCAGCGGAGTCTTGGCCGACATGACCGCTGCGTTGGTCAGAGTCCCAGTGATCGACGACGTCGTCTTGGGGGTGGATGCTGCCAGAACGGCGGCGTTGCTCGCCGACGGTACCGAGATGGCGACGACCAGCCGCTCGCAGGTGGCTGCCCCAGGGTTTGACGATAACGTCGCAGCCGACGACCAGGAGGTCAGAGCTGACGAGTCGAGCGCAGCCAAGCCGTAGACGTAACCGTCTGTCGAGCTGAAACCCAGACCTGTGTCGACCAGTTCGGTGCCCGCCGACCACGTCACCGTCGGCACAGCAGCGGTACTACTGTCCGCGTATCCGACAACAGCCGCAAGCCAGTTCGGCTGACCGGTGATGGTCGACAGTGTTGGCCCGGCGCCGCCGTTGTACAGGACACCGGTCGATGAAATCGCCTTATTGAACGTTGACCCGGCGGGGAACTCGTAGAAGTCGAACACGACGGGGTAGTTCGACCCGTTGTGCGTGGTGGACAGTAGGTCCGAGGATGAGCCGGTTGCGGTCCGATAGAAGACGTACAGCCCGGTGTTGTTAATCGCCGAGCCATTGGCGGGCAGCGTCCACCCTGACGGGGTGGTGCTGGTGACGGCACCTTCAACGAAGCAGACGAGCAGATTCCCGGCGGTCGGGGAGAACGCCGAACCCGCGACGACGGTCCCCGACGACGGGGTCATGTTGGTGTGCGTCGTGCCGCCGTTGCGCGGGGCCGCTATGGCGGCGTGGTTCAACCAGTCGGCCACTGCTACCTCCTCCCAGGAGGAGGGGAGGGATCAGGCGACGGGCACGTTGATCGTAGGCACCCCGAGGTCGACCGGCACGCCGGTGTTGATCGACGTGGAACCGAGGGTCATGTCCCCGCCGCCGCCGGTCGCAGTGACGGTGCCGTCGAGGACAGCGGTGCCGCCGGACTTCTTCAGCCGGAAGTAACCGGCGGTGCCGGAGGCGGCGGGGCTGGCGGCGGCCGGGTCAGCCGCCGTCAGCGTCCCGTTGGTGGTCGAGGTGAACGACCCGGAGATGGTGATCGACACCAGCAAGGTGCCGGAGGCTGCCGTCTCCGGGGTGGCAGGCTTGGTGCCCGACCGGATCTCGATCACCGCCGAGGCCCCGATGTCCGTGGCGAGGGCAACACCCATCGCCTGTGCTGATGCGGCTGCGACGGTCAGGGCCATGAGTGTTCTCCTCAGTCAGAGCGTGATGACGATGGAACCGACGCGGGTTCCGTCCGGGTTGACGGCACCCACGCGGGTACCGGCCAGAGCGGAGCCGACCCTGGTGCCGTCGACCGAATGGGACGGGGCGCCGACCCGCGTACCGGCGTCGGCCGATGCGACGGGGGCCACGATGGCGCCGGTCACCAAGGTGGTGACGATGAGGGTGGAGCGGAGCTTCGACTTCATGACGGGTCCTTTCAGGGGTACAGATCGGGGCACAGAGTACCTGGTCAGTCGGAGTAGATGTTGTAGGCGTTGATCAGGGCCTGAGCCCTGTCGAGGTAGAGCTGACGCATCGAGCTGTGCTGGCCGTCGAGCGGGTAGTCCCGGCCGCCGTTCCAGTACCAGAGGTAGGAGGCCAGGGCCTCTGGGCTGGACCGCTCATGGATGAACTTGATGTAGAGGTAGGCATCCGCCCGATACTTGTTTCGCACCCGTTCGGATGCCCGGTCCCACTGGCCTCCGTCGTCAGCGAAGTTCCAGCCGAACATGGTTTGACCCATTAGCTCGGCTCGGCCGACGCGGATTCGTATCCTTTCATCAGCAGCGGCCATTCGTTCCTTCAGCTTCTCGAACATCCCCCTCACCCCTGCAGTGCGGTGTGGAGGGTGCGGTCGGCGGCGGTCTGCGACCACCAGTGCTCCAGCTCGACGGTGTCCTTGGCAAGGATCGTCCAGCGGTTGACGGCCCGGGTCTGCCCGGTGCGGGACAGTCGGCCCTTGCACTGGATGTTGTGCATCGAGTTCGGAGAGGAGGAGAACCAGACCTCGTTCGAGCACACCCGCTGCAACCCGTCGACACCCTCACCGATGGCCGCGATCTGCGCCACGATGCACCGTGTCCGGCCCTCGGTGAACCGGCGCTTGACCGCATCACGCTGGTCGCCGCTGACTGTGCCGTCCCACCGCTCCGCCGCAATGCCCTTCGCCCGCAGCCGGGCCACCACCGCAGGGATGACAGCCGTCGAGTGGGTGTAGACCATGAACCGCTCCTCGTCCGGAATGTCCGCGACGATGTCGAGCAGCGCGTCGACCTTGCTCGACTTGAAATCGTCGTCGAACCGCAGCTTCAGGATCTCCTGCTCCACCTTCTCCGCATCGACCGGCGAACCGGCCGGGCGCTTCAGGACGGTGATCATCTCGGGGGTGGGGACACCGAGGCACACCTGGCAGAGGCGCAGGAACTCCAGCGTCGGCAGGCCCTTGGTCTCGATCGGCCACTCGTGCTCCGCCACCCAGGCGAACGCCGAGTCCTTGATGTCCTCGTAGATCCGGCGCTGCGTCGGGCTCAGCTCGACCGTCACCTGATGCTCGACGACCGGGGGCAGATCCTCCTGCACACCCCGGGGGTGGAACTCGCAGCAGTTGTAGCCCTGCTCATGCCGCCAGTACGAGGGGATGTCACGCACCACCGAACCGGGGCTCAGCTCGTCGCCCGGCTCATCGAACCCGGACCACTTATTGAACACCGCCTCGAAGTGCTTACGCCACCACGGCCCGTACCCCCGGCCCTTGCCGGTGTCGTACTTCTCCGGCCACAGCGCGCGCAGGGTGCCCCACATTCCGGGCAGCCGGTTGCCTGCCGGGGTCGCCGACATGGCGAGCACCCGACCTTCTTCCTGCTCCTTGAACACCGCTTTCGTCAGCGACACCAACACCTTCGAGCTGTCGGCCTGCCGGTTCTGTGCCCGGTGCACCTCGTCGGCCACCAGGAAGTCGACACCCGATCCTTCGAGCGAGAGCATCGGCTCCTTGATCGGAACCATCTTGCCCTTGATCTTGTCGTACTCCTCGCCGACGACCAGCATCCGGCGGGCCTGCTCCCAGGTAGCGAAGAAGATCCCGTCGCACTTGGGGTCGAGAAGTAGTTCACGGTCACGCTTGTCGCTGGCCTTGGTGCCGCCGATCCGGCGCATGTCGACACCGAGGTGTTCCCAGGCGTGGCGACGCCATCCGTCCTCGGTGTTGAGCGGGGCGATGACCAGCGTCTTATTGAACTGGAGCTGGCGGATGATCTCGGAGGCAACCAGGGTCTTGCCGACCCCGACGACGCTGGCGTTGAGCCCGGCGTAGGTCGGCTCGTTGATGAAGCGCCACACGTCCGCTTTCTGAAAGTCATACAGGTCAAACATGTTTCACTCGCCTCCTTCGATCTTGATCAGTGAATCCCGGACGGACCGGGCTTCGTCGAGTACGTTGATGAGTGTTGCGTAGTAGTCCCAGCCGAACTGCACCCGACCCGAGGTGGCGTCGTAGATGTAGGACCGGCGCACCAGCTCCGGCCAGGTGACCGGCATCTTGACACCCGAGTCGAGAAGTGCCTGACGGTGCAGGTTCTTCATGATCCGGACGTAGTGATTCCAGAACCGGCGGGCCAGCTCGACCTCGCCCGGCTCGTATCCCCGGTGACTCAGCCACGCCCGGCCCTTGGCCGGTGTGTATGTGTAGACGCTCATGACCGCAACTGCCTCTCTGCTCGGTACCGCGCGATGATCTCGTTGCCGTCCTCCTCCGACCAGAACCGGTAGGTCCGGTCGAACCCGTGCTCGTCGAGGGTGTAGGTGATGACCTGCACCGGGGCGGGGAGGGGGTGACCTTCCTTCTGCCGCAAGGCCACCCACTTCTCCGCCGCTTTGCGGGACACCCCGACCGCATCAGCGATCGTCCGCAGGTTCATCATCATGGCCGAATCCAACCCGACCCCGGCACATTGACCAGGTCGTAGGCGTCGAGCAGCGACGCCAGGAACCCGGACGAGATGTCGGTGTTGCACTGGATGGTGCCGTCCTCGAAGAACCGGCACACCCAGGCACTGTCGTCCAGCAGCAGCTCGACGTGCGGCAGGGGTACCGCGTCCGTGCCGTCGGCCATGTTGTCGGCCGCCGTCAGCTCCCCGCCGCTGCCTGCCGGTTCCCGCTCAGCATGCGCCAGCGCCGCTTCGAGGGTGGTCGGGAAGCCCTTGTAGTCAGCCAGCCGGTGGAGTGGCTCCTTCACCGACTTGGGGCCGGGCTCCCGGGTGTCCGGTGCCATCTGCGGGAACCGCTTCTGCAGGTGGATGGCCGGGGCATCGGGGTTCTTGCGCGGGCGGCCCATCTTCCCCTCGGTCTCCAGCAGCGGGGGCGCGATCCGCTTGACCTCGAACAGTTCGTCGAACCGCAGGTGCGGGAACGCCAGCAGTGTGCGGGCGACGAACTTGGACGAGACCGGCGCCCGGTGGAACGCATTCCAGAGGGTGGGGTAGGCCATGTCCAAGTCCTTCGCCAGCCCGAGCAATGACCGCTCGTGCAGTGGGGTCTCGGTTCTCAGGACGATGTAGCTCATGAGGTGATCTCCTCGTACTTGATCTTGAACTCCTCGTACTTGATCTTGAAGTAGAGCGCGTGCCACACAGCGAGCACCGTGCGGTAAATCTCGCCGTCGGGCAGCGGGCCCTGCGGAGGATCGGTCGAGACCGACCGGGCACCCGTCCGGGCGAGCAGCCCCTGTGCCCCGGCCAGGGTGTCGCACCGGAAGTGCAGCACCGTGACCCCGTCAACCCATCTACCTCTCCCGGCGCTGTCCAGCGGGCCCGGCCCGATGAACACCGAGGTGTCGCAGGCGATGATGGTCGGGGTCGGGTACTCGTTGCTCACCACCCGAGACAGATAGTCCCGCAATGCGATCGCATCCCCCTTACGCATGTTCGGCCGGGTGTTGACCCCCGTGATGATGGTCATCAGAACATCCCCAATCCGCCGTACTTGGCGAAGCAGTCGGGCCCGATCCCACGTTCGAGGGACACGGGGTTGGACAGGTCATGCCCACAGCACAAGCAATGCAGGGAGGTGTGCCCGTAGGCGGCGATCTGCTCGACCGTCATCTTGTCCGGCTCGCCGTAGTCGGTGACGAGGTTGTCGATCTTCCGGTAGCCCTCGTACTCCCATGAGGTGCCGGTGAACAGGTGATAGTTCAGGTGCCCCGTCTTGACGTTGACGATGACCCGCAGATATATGTCTCCGTCAGGGTCGGCCCACTTGTAGTATCCCGGTTCCGTCGGGCGTGACTCCTTCGCTGCGCCTTGGGCTTTCGCCTTGACGGCGGGCTTGGCTTGAACTGGCGCGGTGACCCGCACCTGATCGGCGACCTTGGGCTGCTGCAGGAGCCAGTCGATCCCGGCGCTGGCCTGTGCCTTGGTCAGCGCAGGGGGATCGGCGTCGATCTTGCTGACGTCCATCTTGCCGGTGTCGTGCCGCACGGCCAGGTCACGCAGGTACTTCAGTTGCGCCGGGGTCGCCATCGGTTCGGTGTTCATCTCGGTCGGTTCGCCGAGAATCATTCGGGGCATTGGACTCTCCTTCCTTTCGACTGCTCTAGCCATTTGCGGAACGTGATCATCCCGACTTCCCGGGCGTAGTCACGGTTCTCGGTGTCGTACTGCATCGTGACTGCGTCCCGGGCGTCCTCCTCGATCCGGCGCTGGTCACGATAGCTCTCGACGAAACTGCGGTGAGCACAAGAGGACTTGCAGTTCGCCATCTTCGGCGCGCAGGGCATGGACTTTCGTCACCCCCCGAGCGGTGTGTCCATGTGTAGCCAGCGCATGACCCGCCCGTCCTCCAGTGTGATGAACGGGTTGAGCGTGCTGGAGGGATACACCGAACTGACCGGCCGGGGCGGAGGTACCTCCTCCAGCAGGGCGACGGCGGCCTCGACGTCGGCATCATCCGGGTCCAGGCAGGTGACGATCCCCTTGACCAGCCGCTTGATCTCCTCGATGTCGGCAGCCGGGATGGAATGGGAGTTGCCCTCGTCGTCCTCGATCCGGCCCGACTCGAAAGACGTTGCCATCAAACCGATGTCGTACTCGTCCACGACGTAGGTGATCAGCTTCCGGGCCACCAGTTGGTGGGCCAGCGCGCGGGACATGGTCATCACCCCACCTCCTCGGGGTCGAACTCGAACTCGAAGTCCGGCTGCGTCTCCTCGGACAGGTGGTCGAATGCCTTGGTCATCTGCCACAGCTTCGTCCAGTACGGCACCGACGTCTGGTACCCGGGATTGGCCGCCCGGATCTTCATCGCCTCGATGAACACGGCGACGTCGGACACCGACGTGTCCCCGTCGAACAGCAGATCCGCCTCGTCCTGCGTCAACCCGAGGATCTTCTGCGCCCTGCCATCGATGTACTCGTGGGTCAAACCCCGTTCGTCCGCCTCGTTCTCGGTCAGGTAGACGTACGGCTGCCCCTTGACGTCGGTCTGGCGGAGGTCGTCCGGCACCTCACTGTCCGGTACGCAGTAGAGGCTCTCTCCCCGCTTGTCGAACACCGGGTGGTACCCGGCCCGTTCGATGGCGTGACCGGCCAGGCAACCGACCGTTCCGCAGGACGGGAACAGCGCATCGACCTTCGCCGGTTCGAGCTTGCCGGTGTCGATGACATCCCACCTCTCGTTGTTCGGGTCGGACTCCAAGATCAACTCCCGCAGGCGATAGGGATCGATCTCCATCGCCGTCTTGACGTCGGCCACCCACAACCCCTGCGCCCAGCGCTCCGGGTGCTCGGTGATCAGGGTGTACAACGCCTCCAGCTCGGCGACGTTCGGCACAGGCATGTTGCTGGTCATGGTTACCACTGCTCCCTCTCGGATTCGGACAGCTCGGCTGCCGCTTGCTTGGCTTCGTACAGCTTGGCGAACGCGCCGAACCCTCCGACCCGCCCGACCGTGTCGATCTCGCCCGTGTACAGCGAACGACGGATCGTGTAGACGTGCTTGGCGTTGTCGTCCGGCCCCTCCGCATCGGCGGTGATGAACAGGGTGCTCGACCCCTTGCCCTGCCAGGTCTGGCTCGGCAGGTAGGTCCTGAACACCCGCATGGTCTGCGGTGAGAAGAAGTACGGTGCTCGGCTTCTCCGGTTCGCCGTCTTGATGGCGGCGATCGAGCGCGGCTTGCTCTGGTGCGTGATCATGCTTCCTCCTCGGTCTCGGTCCCAGGTACGACGTTGACGTTGTGTGCGACGACACCGAGTGCCGCCGTGACCCACTCGTCGATCCTGATCTTGGCGTCGGCGGCCCGGCGCTCGACCTCCTTGTACAGCGCCAGCTTGGCGTAGTCGGGGACGTCGGCTTCCCGTACCGACACCTTCCCCTTGGCCCGGTCGGCCCGGGGGGTGCCGTCCTTCTTCAGGAGCAAACCCCGTCGGGACCAGAGCCAGTGCTTGACGTCTCGGTCACTCCCCCAACGCGGGTTCGCGGCGACGTAGCTGCTGCTCTCGAACGGGACGCCTTTGTAGGCGTAGCCCCAGTCCCCCTCATTGACCAGCAGGACGGGGTCCCGATCCTCGATGGTGAAGTGCACGCTGAACTCGACTGCGCTCATGGCTGGATTCCTTTCGTGGTGTTGTTACGGGCACCGGACCGGTGCTCCTCGTAGACCTCGGAGTCCCCGAGCTGGGGGTAGGGAGAGCCGGGGAGCATTGACAGGTTGACTGTGTGCACCCCGTCGGCCGCCACTCCCCGGTAGCAGATGTGCTCCGGCAGGTGCACGACCGAGTGCGGCCACGACAGCAGCCCTCCCGCCTGCCGGTAGTTGTGCCGGGCCTCCGCCTCGTCCTCCCCTGCCCCGTAGGCGACGGACAGGGGAGCGACGGACGACGGGCGGCGGGACTGGCCGACGAAGACGAAGCGGTACCGGTTGCGGGGGTCGGTCGACTCCCGCTCGTACTGCGTCTGCTCGGTGTCGCTCATGATTCGTCCTCGGTGTTGGTGGGGATGACACGGCGGACCTTGGACGAGCGCGGGTACTCCTCGCGCTTGCCGCCGTCCAGGAACAGGGTGACGTAGTTGAACACCTCGAACCGGACCCGGCGCACGGTCCCGTAGAGCGGGGTGGTGGTGATCCGGTTGAGCTGGATGACGTCGCCGACCTCGATCTCCGTGATCGGGACGAGTTCGGTCGGTGGTGGGGTGGGCATGCTTTCCTCCTGGCGGGGTGGTGCGGGGGTAGTGCGGGGATGGTGGGGGTTACGAGGTACCGAAACGCAACCCTATCATTTCGTCACAAGTCGGCTGGTTCGACGGGCCGGTCGGGCTGACCGGTCAGAACGGCGGGGTCGACACGGGACGGAGCACAGTGACCGGCTCCCATGCCGTGCGGTAGACGGTGTGAGGCTCCCGCTCACTGAGCCGGTGGACCTTGAACTGGACTTGGGGTCGGCCGGTGAGTTCGATGACCCCCGGCACGAAGGGTTCCGGCTTGGACACCACCCTCACCCACTCGAACCCGCCTCCCGTTGGGTACTTCAACAGGTCGGCCTCCCACGTCTCGTCCGGAGCCAGGTCGTAGTACGGGTCGTCGGTCGGGCTCGCCGCCCGCATCTCGGATGCCGGGATCACGTACTCCCGGTAGTAGACCTCACGCTTCATCAGTCCTCCTCGTTGTAGTTGCAGCGCACACACTGTCCGCTGCTGTTCAAGCGGTGCTCCCCGCTG